>Ga0207116_10192_pt1 | contig 17391 bp, 16 predicted proteins | sample Alteio_BWMinHeat_44_FD_153550 | JGI IMG/M metagenome (GOLD analysis project Ga0207116, IMG submission 153550) | Enriched cells from forest soil in Barre Woods Harvard Forest LTER site, Petersham, Massachusetts, United States -... | ecosystem: Environmental > Terrestrial > Soil > Temperate forest >... | reverse complement strand
CCAAAGGGGGGCAAGTATCGTGCCCACCAAAGATCACATCGAGTGGCCCCATGTGGCCCTGCCGGTCGCAATCGTTGTAATGGTTGCGTCAGCCTTTCATCTGTTGTCGGCCTGGGTCGCCTATGTGATTTTCGGCGCTTTGTGGGTGTTTGTGATGTGGTCCAAAACCCACCGATGATTTCTCATGACGCAGGGCGTGCAATAAAGTGCCGGAGCCGCAATCACGAAAGCACGGCCTACCATCTAAAGAACCGTAGGCAGTGAGGCATCTACGCAGTCAGTCACGAAGTTTCTAACCGAAGTAGGTGGCTTGTCTCTTAAGGTGCGCAAGACAGAAGCAGGATGGGAAGCTTCTATCGCGGGTCCGGTGAGCCTTATGACCTTGGAAACTGCCCAGAGAGCGGCTGAGAACATGGCCTCAGCCATATTGGGACGCGAAGTCAGCAACATCACTTGGAAAACCGCATGAATTTGGTACGGCCTTAAGGTTAGTCTTCAGCCCAAGACGCAGGCAGGCACGAACGCATGAAGCCGGCCACGCTGTAGCGGCACATCATGACTGACAAAGAGTCATTGTGCTCCCCAAACTCTCGGGATTTGGTGCGCTAGCGTGCCGACGCACCAATCGCAGCAGGCTTATAGTTTCAGCACTGTGCCGAAACAACCGAAAAATCCCCGAAGTCTTGCGAACCTCATTGATCGTCTTGAGTGGATGCGGGAGGAAATGCTAAGCCTGCAACGGCAACTAGAACGCCGGGAAGTGGAAAAGCGCGACGATTCGGTAGTCGACACTGAGCGACGGCAGCTCTAATAGTTGCAACACACAGGGTAACCGCAGACGACTGCGCAGCAGTTGACGTAAGCATCGCGGTGTCGCTTGACAATTGTGAATGGAACAATCCAAAGGTTGTCTTGCTATCTTGAGAAGCCCCTGTCACGGCATTAAGGGCGTATAATCCGCGTCGCTATGAAAATTAACCATGATCTGTTGCTCATCTTGTTTCGTTGCAAAGCGTGCGGATATCCCGCTGCCGCCGGTGTTCTGTACCAAGGCCGAGCACAAGTCTCCGAATTTGTAACGAAGACCTTTGACCCAATTTGCCTGAATTGCGGTATGCATGGCAAAAGGGCTGGCGCAGAAATGGAATCACACGCCTGGGCGGCGTGGACATCTGAAAGCGATTTGGAAAACAAACGGGAAGAGCCTCAGTCGCACGAAGACCGCGAGGCTCAGAAGCTCGTGACGCGCATTGAGAAAACGCTAGCCTCTGAAGAAGCCGACAGAGAGGCCGAAACCAAGAGAACACTCGACGACTACGGGAAAAAAGTAGGCAGCTAAGCCCCTGGACTACGCTCGCTATGCCACCAGTGAACTCTAGCTTTACTTCTGCGGTGGGATTAACTTCTCAGGCTTCCGGTCATGCCAGCACACGGGTTCAATTCAGGTGCTCACGTTTCCGCAGTGCAAGTACTTGTCGGCTTGCGTGAGTCAGCTTGAGGATCTCCGCCCTTGTAGCTTCCGCGTCTTCTCGCTCGGTTCCGTCGAGGCGAGTGAAGACGAAATGGCACCAGCACCGGCAGTTCCCGTCAGTCAGGCATTCGCCTGTACAGCGTTCAGCGTGTTTCTTGGCGCGCGAATCACCCTCCGTTAGAGGATCGAGGGGCATAATTTCGTCTCCCCAAGCGCGGCTACGGGGAGTCATATTCTTAAGCGGCCTAAATCAAAGTAGCCTCACTACCCGATGTTGCGCTCTGTCATGCTACCTCTGTACGCGATGCAGCCACTTCAGCGCGTCCTTAAAAAAGGGCCCTGACGGAAGCGAGGTTTTTGGAACAGGCAACGCTGGTCCTTGGCGCTCTTATTGCCGGCAACACGGCGAGACCTGCACCGTGGTCAAAACCGCATCCACCGTTGACGGCTTCTCATCTTTACTCTGCAAGAAACTGTGCCACTTCACCCTGCTCGGGCACGGTGGAACACAAAGAACGCTTTCGTTCTCGGACGAAATTCGGATGGGGTCTGGAGCCGATGCTGTCGGTGCGTGCTGCTGGAGAGCGTGAAAGGCGCGAGCGTGGGAAATTGTACGGAGCCCAACCGAGCTGAGGCAAGCGATTAGGATCAGGCACAGCAACGTTGGGAGCAACCAGGAAAACCAATCTTCACCTGGAGCTATCTTTCTTTGTCGGCTTGATCGCATTTATGTCATTCCCTCATCCGCGTTCAGTCTGCGCTGAAGCCGAGGGACGGGCAACGGTCCTAAAGTGGTGTTACGGGGTATAACGGAGGTAACAGGCTAGGCAAGGGAGGAGGCAAAAGGGAGCACAGGCAAGGAAGATGCGCATGGGTCGCCTCCTTTCAGGCTGGTATCTTCGCGCGCGGATGCGCCCGGTTGTAGGTGTCCATCAGACTGATTGTGCACAAGCGGACTCTCGAAATTGCAGCTGCGCCTCTAGAGATGCCAGCCACGCCTCGAAAGATAGGCGACAGTCGGATTCGATGCGGAGGAAACGCAGGCCGATGGCAAAAGCGTCCCTCCAGACTACCTCAGCCTTGGCACGAAACACTTGAGCGGTTGTTCCGGGAAGCTCGAATTGTATTTGCGACCGTGCCTTCGATCGCGGCCGGCCCGAAATGAGTGAGCGCCAGTCCGCCTTCACTAACGTTCATGATCTTTCCCTCGACAGTCTCGGCCGATGACGCGAGCGTTAAGCGCAGGTCAACTTTGTGACGGAAATATCTCCGGTGCTCGCGGTCCATCCGAGGAAGCGCTATGTCAAGATGGCTTCTTAACAGCGCATCGGGAACAGGCTTACCCACAATGAAATTGGCCCCTGCTTCGACGGCTGCGCTGACGCTAGTCTTGCCATTCAAGACAGCGAAGACTACCGATAGCTTATTCGAGCGGCCGTTGCGTATCGTAGCGAGCGCGTCCGTGGCTCCACGAACATCATCGCAATCGATAACAAAACCATCGATGTGCCGGCGACCGGTAAGCTCGATGGCACTTGCCGCGTCAGCACAAAGCTCAAGTCCAACGCCCACAGTACTGAATGTGGTCCGCACCACGTCCAGCAACGCCGCGTCGCTGGTTAGCAATAGGCAGGTCAAACCCATCCTCATAATCTATGCAAACTACAAGGATTACCAAAGTGACGGAGGTGTATAAGGCTCGCAAGTCCTACATCAGTGTGATGCGAGGTCCTGGAAGCGCGGACCGCAGGTTGTTGCTAAAGGCGGCTTTGTGCTCCATGAGCACAGACCAAAGCCTCACAGTTTTTCCAATTTGGGCCTGCCTTTACCGGCCAGTTATGGCCCTGAAAGTTGCGTAGGCCACGAGGCAAAAACAGCCATCCACGGCGAGGCCCAGGTCGGCCCGGAAGGGCACGTGGCGAGCTGGAAGAGGCAGAAAGGGCATCAACAGGAAGTAGGCTGCGTTCCCCGCCAGAACAGCCGCAAGCGATTGCACGAAATTGGTCGTGAATCGTTTTGCCACGGGATTTCCCGGCTTTTGGCGGTAAGGTTAAAACCGCAGTACCCGAGAATGCTACAATCGGCAACTGCCATCTCTCGGCCAAAAGCCAACTGCTGATCTCCTGCTAACATTCCCTTCTGATATTCGTGTCGATGAGATGCTACAGCCTACCACTTCCCTGCAGTACGTTAGGGCATTGGGCCGCGCCTAAAACGATAACTCGGCCGCTGTTCATGCGTCCCTCCAATGCCAAATTTTCCGTGGGATCCTGGGACGGGCCTGCTCTAAACAATCTTGGGAGGATGGTCGCAAGTACGAGCTCGCCAAGTCTGCGCCAACCGGGGTTGATTCTCAATCGGCTACGTGGCGCCAGGTATGGAGCTGGACTAGCCACAGCCCGGAATTATTTCGCCCGCTATTTCATCAGAATCAGTCGTACACTTCCCATGAGTCCGGCAATGGCCGCTGGAGTCACAGGTAGGCTATGGAGTGTCGAAAACTTGGTGGCCCTTTGGGAGGCTTACGAGCAGTGGAGGGCGGAAAGAGCGGCGCAAAATGGCTCGGACACGCGCAAAGCGAATGGGGCCCGTAGCGTACTACCTCTACAGGGACGCCATGAGCTACCTGGGGGGCAAGCCAGCATTACACACCAAGTTCGGGCCGTATGCATCGATGAAAGAGGCGGAGGCGAAGCGCGAGGAAGAGGAATCCGGTGGACTTCCCGGATACGAGTATCGCAAGCGCATCGCTGTGGAACCGATAATCATTCCAAAGTAGCTCGCTAACCGGCCGGCGTCGCAGATCGGCTCTGGGACGTGACTGACGTGGTGGCCCTCCGGGAGTCCTTACGAGCCGGAGGGCGGAAAGAGCAGCACAAATGACCCAATGGGAATATCGAATGGAGTTTATCGATCTGTACGTGTCTAACCGCGACCCCAAGCCAGAAATCATGTTGATGCTAAATACGTTAGGAGCGGAAGGCTGGGAAGCCGTTACTAGCTGGGGAAGCGGAGGGAGTTCCCACGTTATTTTCAAGAGACCAATTTCAAAGTAGCCCACTACCCTCTTGCGCGTAGCGGACTTGGTTGCCCCGTAGGCGCTCTGCCACCGCGCCTGAGACGCTGTCAGCTGACTAATGTTTCTCGGTAGCTTCTTCCACGATTCTGACAGCGGCTTGGCTAAAGTCCTCACGTGCTTTTTTTCCCTGATTCTGTGGCGGACGGTGGGAGGACTTCTTTTCGAGTTGATCAGCCTCTCGCTGTCCTTTATCGGCTTTTGTTCGTTTCTGTGACATGCATATAGTTTCCCACAGACCGGAGCGCCGCGCTACTCTGTGGAAATTCAAACAGCACCGCTGCCGGGTTTTGGACTGCGGCGCTAAGGGCTCCCCGATTTTACCAACCGAAGTTTGGATTCACCGGGATTCGCCACACATCAAGCAGCCACTCTGGTATGTAGCACCGGTTTCTGTTGCGCTCACACCATGTGCGTAACTCCGCGGAGCCAGCACAGGTTTGCTTCGTGAGTCGCAGCTGTCGAACTTGCATTTCGAACTCAGTAGCGGCAGCGGGACCGGGGTAGAACGGTTGCCCGCCGCTGCCCCATGTCGGATTCCCACGTCTGCGAGGCATAGCAAGATGTGAAGGCCAACATGATACTCCGCCGGGTTCACTCCGCAGTCTCAGAACCGGACGGGCACCGCTGATCCGACTGCCTTCCGACCCTGGGGCAACGCTTCTACAATAGCTGTCGCATCTGAAAGAGGCTGTGACCCTTCATTTCGCCTGGTACAACCTCGTTTGCTCTCTGTCTACGCTCACAATACAATGGCTGCCACTTCGACCGCCCCAAGCGCAGCCCAGACGATTGCTCTCCGCTGCTCACCAGCCAGCCAATATCCCGTAGCTGCACTGAAGCAAAGGACCGCACTTGTCCATCCGCTCGCCCACGCCGCAGGCTTGCTGAGCATTTTCAGGAGATTCATCGGAGTATCCTACTAGGTGGCAACCCATTCTTGGTGCCAAAGCGCAGATGATATCGATTCAAACTGCACCACACCCGAGTTTCGTGCCATGCATGAACGCATCCGATCCATCGATCATCAGGATAAAAAGATTCTCCTGGTTGACCTCTCGAACTGTTCGGCGAACGAAGTCGAAGAGATCGTTCGCAGTGTTCCCGACTACATAACCGTTCAGGCGCTGGGTTCAGTCCTGGTGCTTACAGATTTCACTGGAGCAGTTTTTGATCGCGATGCCGTTCTGGCCGTGAAGGAAACCGCTGTTTTCGATAAGCCTTTTGTTAAGAAGTCGGCCTTGATAGGAACAGAGGACCTCCCCGCCTCGTTTTACGACGAACTAAAAAACTACTCCCGGCGGGAACTACTTATGTTCAAAACCCGCGAGGAAGCTCTGGACTGGCTGGCGGCAGATTCGGTGGACGCTTGAGCCGACTCTGCGATCGAAGCGGGGGCTTAGCAGAAGGTAAGGCGTTAACCGCGGAGGAGCGGAAAGATGCCAGCACAAGAGGCGTGAGTCCAAAGAGGGGCCAGTGTCGTGCCCGCCAAAGATCACATCGAGTGGTCCTACGTGGTCCTGCTGGTCGGGCTAGCTGTGATGGTTGCGTCAGCCCTTCATCTGTTGTCGGCCTGGGTCGCTTATGTGATCTTTGCAGTCTTGTGGATTGGTTTTGCGATATGGCCCAAAAACCACCGATGACCTGCGAGAAAATCACGCCAAGCGCCTCGAAGCCCGTCCTTGGGGGTTGTTGCTTTTCGGGAGGAGTCGTTCGCTGCGACGCATCGGCTGAAAGTTCCGCTGAATTAAAGCTCCTTCAGTGTTTGCTCTGCACTCTCAGAACTACAAGGCCTACTACGGCAACAATTCCAGCTAATACTTCGATCAAGGTTGCGCTTTCCACTTAGCTCTCCCTTGGGGAGAATCCACGCCAAAATTCCAGACACTATCGCACAGTTAAGGGCTGGGAGCGTTGCGAAAACGCAGGCATAGGGTTTTAAGGCAGGTCATCTCGTTTTCGGTGGCAAGGGCAAGTTGCTGTGTGTTTCAATCGGCTCGATAACAATGTGCGGTGAAATCCTCTAGCTTTTCGAGCCGTGCTTTTGCTTGAAGATCAAGAATCGGCAGAATGAATGAAACGGTATTTCGTTTTCTTCTTCATTTCAGGTTTTTGCAGCATTCTGTATGAGCTGGTCTGGTTGCGGTTGGCCATGGCGCAATTTGGCGTCACAACGGCGCTGGTGTCCATCGTGCTTTCGATGTTCATGGCGGGCCTAGGAGCCGGTTCCTGGGGAGCTGGGATTCTTGCACGGCGCTATGGGAAACGGGTCAGCTTCCCTCCACTTCGCCTGTACGCCTTGGCAGAACTTTTGATCGGTTGCTCCTCTCTGGCTGTCCCCGTTCAGCTGCTCTGGGGACGCCGCCTACTGGAATCGCTGACGGGAACGGCCGGGTTCTCATCGGCGATCTACCATCTTGCTTCGGGCACGCTTGTGGCGCTGGCCGTCATCCCGTGGTGTGTGATTATGGGCGCAACCATCCCGCTGGCAATGTTTGCGATACACAGCGACACACGGAATGAAACGCGCCGCTCCTTCAGCTTTCTCTATGTGTCCAATGTGGTCGGCGCGATAGCTGGCGCTATTGTCCCGCTATTTCTGATCGAGCTCTATGGATTTCACGGCACTCTGCGCGTCGGCGCGGTGCTCAACGCTGCCATCGCAGTTTCCGCATTCGGGCTGACGGTCGGACAACGCGGGCGAGGCTCTGCACCGGCGCCAATCCGGACGGCAACCGGTGTCCACGGACAGGGGAAGGGAGCGCTGGTCCTGCTTTTCATAACTGGACTTGCGACGATGGGCATGGAGGTCATCTGGATCCGGCTGTTTACGCCATATCTCGGCCCATTCGTCTACTCTTTTGCCGCTATCCTGGCGTCTTATCTGTCAGCCACTTTCGTGGGCTCGATCGTGTACCGCGATTTTAGCCGCAGCCGCGATCCCCATAGCCAACTCGCCTGGATTCTGCTGGCACTTCTGGGACTCCTGCCGCTACTCACATCCGATCCCCGATTTTCTCTAAACGCGGTGCTACGCGCTTTCCTCGGAGTAGCTCCATTTGCCGGAGTGATCGGCTTCCTTACGCCCATGTTGGTAGACCGATGGTCGGCGGGCAATCCCGATCGCGCAGGCCGGGCCTATGCGGTGAACGTTCTGGGCTGCATCCTTGGCCCCTTGCTCTCCGGATTTGCCTTGCTACCCTTCGTCGGCGAACACGTCTCGATGTTGCTGTACGTGGTGCCATGGATTGCGATGGCAAGCCTTCGGCCCAAAGGCGTAGAACTTCGTATCGGGGCGCGCATCTCGGCCTATGCGATCGTTGGGGCGGCGCTCGCAGTTTTTTTTCTGACGAAAGATTACGAGACGCTATTTCCGCAACGCAAGGTTCTGCGGGATAGCACCGCCACTGTCATCGCGACCGGCACCGGCCTAAAAAAACAGCTTTTGATGAACGGAGTAGGGATGACGTACCTGACTCCGATCACGAAAATGATGGCTCACCTGACACTCGCCTCTCTCGATCAGTCACCGCGGAACGCGCTGGTTGTCTGTTTCGGGATGGGCACAACTTACAGATCCGTAATCTCCTGGGGGATCTCCGCAACTACAGTCGAGTTGTCGCCTAGCGTGCCTCGGCTATTTTCCTACTACCACGACGACGGCGCAGAGATATTAGCATCGCCGCTGTCGCATCTCGTCATTGACGATGGTCGGCGTTACCTGGAGCGCTCAACCCAAAAGTACGACGCCATCCTTCTTGATCCGCCCCCCCCGTTCCAGGCTGCTGGAGTCAGCCTCTTGTTCTCGGAGGAGTTCTATGCTGTTGCCAAGAAGCACCTAACCCCCGATGGCATCCTGCAGGTGTTTTGGATCCCAGAAGGTGGCAGTTCAATGCAAGCGTCGGTTGTGCGAGCCCTGACGAATAACTTTCCCTACGTGCGAGTCTACCGATCGGTCGAACACTCGGGTTGGCACTTCCTCGCAAGCATGCATCCGATTCCTGCTCGCAGTGCCGCGGACCTGGTGGCACGCATGCCCGATCGCGCCGTCGCCGACATGATGGAATGGGGGCCGGCCAAGACTCCCAACCAGCAGTTCGAGCGCATGCTTTCCACAGATATAACAACCGTGCAGATGATCAACCTTTCGCCTACTACTCCTGCGCTGCAGGATGACTGGCCGATCAACGAATACTTTCTGCTGCGCGTCTTGGCGTCCGAGAGACTGCAATCGGGTTCGCGATGATCTTCATGGAGTCATTGGTTTGCAGGGTATGGCAGTTTCATAATCCTCTTGCACACCATCCCGTTCAAGAACGTCGCCAACGGCTACACCCTCGACTGGAAGGCAATGGCTCAGATTTGCATCGCCCAGAAGGCAGTCAACGCAAAAGTTGCTGAGTCCACTGCGGAGGTTGCTGAGTCCACTGAGCCAGTCTGCTGAGTCCACCTAGTGGACACCAATCACCTATGCTTCAAGGGCGAATCTCAATCAATGGCCCATGACCCAAGGAAGCGGCGGTTCCCGTCCGCTTTCAGAATCTGACCTGACGGCAGGAGTTATGCGTAGCATAGCCCATTTTGATGCTGAGTCCGGTAAGTGGACTCAGCAACTTTTGGCCCGGTACACCGTACTCAAACGAAAAGAGAGAACCAATGCCCGACGATAGAAGCGACAACCGAGGATTAAGCCGGCGTGAACTCGATGTGATGACCCTGCAATAACGTGGACAGATGCGCTCCCGCGCTACGACTGCCCGACCGAGAGATTCCTAAGCGGCTTTCTGAATCGCGGCACAGTCTCAGAGGTCATGGACGTTTTGCAGATTGCTCAGAGCAAGAAGTTTGCGAACGATGTTCACGCAGGAGGTGGGTCATGCACGAACTTAGTCACAGACAGAATGGCAATCGGCCGGTCGATAACTCGCGCGGCGTCCACTACGCTCAGAACGGAGTCCGACTATGACTCACGGCCTCCGAAATTTCAGATACAGATACAGCGACGAGTAGGCAAACGCAGCGGTGAAAGCCATCGACCAGTAGATCGGGTTCGACGAAAACACCGCACGCATGGCACCGGCCCCAATCGCTTTGTTAGAAGAAGGACGAAGGTAGTACCAGTACCACACGCAAGTGAAGACAGCGAAACCAACCAACCAAAACAGACTTGCTTTCACCACTGCTGTTGTCATTGACAAACCTCACTCTCTGTTCCTGATAGGTACGAGGACCATGACACTCTCGACGTTGAAAGCGGTGTACCGTTGACGAGAATTGGTGGGCCACACAAATTCCAAGACCTCCACTAGCTTTTCTAAGAGTGCGTTCGCATCCTCCTGCGACCTTGCGTGCTGAGCGCCACGAGCAAGCAGGTGCAGCATCGTCTGTGGTCCGTCTGGGACCGCCCGGTACATTTTGTACTTCTCCCAATTCTCTCTCATCGCTTGGACATCGAAGAATTGCGCTCGGTCACCAATACTGCGGAGAGTCCGGTCCCCGCTGGTGCTGTTAGCATATTTTTCCCGCGCCCATTGCCAAGCTGTGATGCCCGCGTCGATCTCCGCACATTTGGGATCGGCTGCATCTTCCGGTTTTTGCTGTCTCAGTTTTTCGATTTCTGCGTCGATCTGTGAAAGTGGGTCGGTGTGGTTGTCCATTTGGGAAACCACTATACACGCCGATTTTCGGCGCACCAGTGACCAACGTAACGTCGGCCAGTTTCCTTCGCTGGCCGTGATCTTAATGAACCACTCAACTGAAACATTGTGGCTGACGAGCCGAGAGGCAGCCAGCTACCTAAAGATTGAACCACGAACGCTCTTGATGTGGGCGAGAGAGGGGAAAGTCAAAGGCTTCACGCCATCCGGCACCAGACGCCATGTCTGGCGATTCCGGCACATTGACCTCGATGCTATGCTAACCGGGCCAGTCGTGCTCTCTGAGACAGAGAGGACTCAATGAAAAAGAGCAGCACGGCACAAAGTTGGAAGCGTAGTTTTCGACAAACGACGTAAGACTTGGAACTTTCTGCAATGGGTCGGTAGCAAAAGACGATCCAAGTCATCGGCACACTGCAAGAGTTTCCAACCAAGAGCGCAGCATGTCGGGCAGCAGAATCACTCCGGCATCTGCTAGAGAAACCAGCAGCAGAGAAGCCAGCAATGGTGAGGACTTTGGTTGAACAGTACCGGGCAGAGAAAATGCCGCAACGTGCGATGACGCGACAAGGCTATAACACATGGCTGAATCACTACATCGTTCCGACGTGGGGTGACCGTGCTCGCCAAGAGCTACAGGCGCGTCCCGTTGATTTGTGGCTGTAATCTCTCGCTCTGGCACCCAAGAGCAAAGTACACATCCGTGGTCTTGTCCGCGTTCTGTGGGAGTTCGCTATGTGGCGCGGTGACGTGCCATTGCAACGCAACCCGATGGAACTGGTCACGATCACGGGAGCATCGAAACGTGTGCGGCAACCGCGTAGCTTGACCGTGGAAGAGTTCCAGCAGCTTATGAGGCAGCTTGAGGAACCATTTCACATAATCGCGCTGGTCTGCATCTGCTTCGGTCTGCGGATCAGCGAGTGTCTTGCTCTGCGCTGGTGGGATGTGGATTGGTTGAACGGTCTGCTCAAAGTCGAGCGCGGCATCGTGCATCAGGTAATCGATGACGTGAAGACTCCAGAGTCAAACCGGGGCATGCATATCGACACCGCAATGCTGCAAGGTCTGAAGGACTGGAAGCAACTGACACAGTTGTCAGGGCAAGATGATTGGATGTTCGCTTCACCGTCGCAAATCGGACGTTTGCCGTGGTCATACGCGGGAGTATGGCGCAGACTTCGAGATGCAGCGGTCAAGGCGGGCATCGGTCACATCAGTTCCCACACGTTCCGTCACACCCACAGGTCGTGGCTGGATGCGGTAGGTACTCCAATCGGCGTACAGCAAAGGCTCATGCGCCATGCGGACATCCGTACCACGATGAACGTTACGGGACTGCGGCAACGGCTGACATGCAGCAAGCACACGGCAAAGTGGTTCGACTCGCGCTGTCGTAACGGATCGCGCAGCGGATCGCAGAGTGGTCTAAGTGATTGAAACTATGGCGGAGAGGGAGGGATTCGAACCCTCGGTACCGGTATTAGCCAGTACAACGGTTTAGCAAACCGCCGCATTCGGCCACTCTGCCACCTCTCCGTGTTGCGATCAAGGGACTCAGCGACATCGCTGGTCGTTGCGTTTTCAGGCAGCAATGATTTCGTGCCCGGACACGGGGAATTCTAACATGGCCGATACTCGACGGCACACGTTCGCTGACTGGGTCGAGGTCCGAGGCCGCCATCGGCTACTGGATCAGTTGATAACTGACAAATGCCAGCCGCTTGCTGTCGGGTGACCAGGAGGGAACGTTGATCGTGCCTTGCCCGCCAAACAAACTGGCCAGCACACTGATCTTCTTGTCTTCCAGTGACATCAGTCGCAACTTCACATTCTTGCTTTCGGGATGCCCCGTAACACCCTTCTCATAGGTGAGGAAGACCATCCACTTTCCATCCGGAGAAATGTGCGGAAACCAGTTGTTGAAATCGTCTGATGTGACTTGTTCCTGTCCACTCCCGTCTGCATACATGCGCCAGATCTGCATGGTACCGGTGCGCTCGGAGTTGAAGTAAATGTATTTGCCATCCGGCGAGTAGTCTGGCCCATCGTCGAGTCCTTTGGCTGTGGTGAGACGGGTTTCGTCGCCGCCAGTGACCGGGATGGTGTAGATATCGAAGTCTCCGTTTCGCTGTCCCACGAAGGCAAGCGTGGCTCCGTCAGGCGACCATCCATGCCAGTAGGACGGGGAATTTTTCGTGATCCTCCGGGGCGCGCCACCCTCGATTGGCACCAGATAAACCTCGGAGTGGTGTTCCTCCTGCGACTGATCGCTGATGGCCAGCCATTTCGAATCCGGAGAGATCCCGTGGTCGTTGTTGCAGCGGGTGGCGAAGCCCGTGTCGATTGTTGCAGGCGTGCCGCCGGTCACCGGCAAGCGCAGGATGTGTCCGTTGCTGTTGAACAGAAACGCCGCGCCATCCCGGGTCCAGTTGGGCGCCTCGAAGCGCCCCGGCGCGACATACACCACACGTCGGTCGGTAGAGGCGATCGTCACCGTCTCCAGGGTGCTGTAAAGCTTGGGCTCGCCTGCCGGCGCGGGCGGCGTTGTCAAATCAACTTTGGAGAAGACAGCTTTCTCCACCGCGTCCTTGTTGTGCGCGCAAACTCCGATTCCAACATAAAACGTTCCCTGCAGCGGGAGCCGTATGGATGCGCCGGCGCCGTTGAACTCGCCTTCAGGTCCCGCCAGCCAAAGATACACGTAATCTCCCTGCTTCACTAGGCGCAGTCGCGCCGGCGCGGAGATATTGGATTGAATCTCATGGGTAGTAGCGCCTTTCTCCTCGCGATATTGAAGCGAAGTCAAGCCGCTGGCGTGGAGTGCCACGTCCGCGTACTCGGAATCCGAGTCGAGGCTCTGACGAAACATGAGCACCGCCTTTTTGTGCTCATTCCCTCCCCTGGTGGTGAAGGAGATGTCAGCCGTCAACGAAACATTGTCAGAGACTTTCTTCCAAACAAAGTGGAACGCGTCGGTGGCGAACCACATGTTCTCTCCGCTGCCGGTCACCAGGTAGGTTTGCCGAGACGGATCGTATTCGAGGGAGCCGGGATGAAGGACGGTGCCGACATCGCCGTGACCTTCGAACAATCCGCTGGCTGAGGGCACGGGCTCCGCCTCATCCCATCCGGGCGCAGAACAAACCATAAACAACGCACAGATCAAAATCAGCGACGGACTCTTCTTCCGGTTCACGCTGGCCTCCCCGACGTTCGGTGAAAACGATTCGGTGAGAAAGGTAGGACGCACGGCAGGAATTGTCAATGCCTCCGCGGTCTCTCCATTCACAAAATGCCCCGTGGATAATCGTTTACTTCGGGTCTTGACAATCAGCACCGGGTGATTCAGACTGCCGGAGTTTCTCCACCGCAAGTCCGCGTTCCTGACCTCATGAAACGAACTCATCAATTCTTCTCTCTGACCTTCGTCGTGCTGTTCGCGCATCTTTTCCTGACCGCCAGCGACCAAATCCCACCCACCGCGTGGCGCATTCCCATCGGACAGCCGCCCGCAAATCCTGGCGGCCGGAAACCCGAACTTACCAACATCGACGACGGCTTCTGGCAAGGCACTCCGGTGGGCGGCATCGGCGCAGGAACCTTTTCCCGTTCCTATCGTGGCAACTTTGAGCGCTGGCATATCAAGGCCGGAGTTCACAAGTATCAAAATGTTCCTGCCAACCAGTTTGCGGTATTTGTGCAGCCAGAAGGCGAACCTGCCATGGCGCAAGTTCTTTCGACCGGCAAGCCTGCGGGCACGGCACTCTCCGCGTGGAACTGGACTTATCCCGCGGGCGGCGGGGAGTACGCCGCGCTGTACCCAAAGTCATGGTTCGCGTATCGCTCGCCTCAACTTCCTATCACCTTGACAGTCGAACAGTTCTCTCCCGTTCTGCCCAACAACTACAAGGAAACCAGCTATCCGGTTGCCATCTATAACTGGTACGCGGAGAACCCATCCAGCAAGCCGGTAATGGTCTCGCTCCTGTTTTCCTGGACCAACATGGTGGGGTGGTTTCGCGACATCACGAGCAACTTCCATGCCGTGCTGAATACTCAGAACAAGAACGTTCTGTGTGCGGAATCCCTCTCCGACGCGAAGATGCAGGGTATTGTCTTCGATCGCATTCGCGCTGGCCCCGCGTCCGACGAATGGGACGGCCAATTCGCGATCGCTGCCCTCGCCTCGCCTGGTGTTGAGGTGAGCTACATCACTAACTTCGATCCGCAGAGCTCGGGCGCTGAAGTCTGGCAGCCTTTCTCGACCACGGGCCGCCTGCCGAACCAGTCGCCGGCCGTTGCCAGTGCCGGAGAACAGATGGCCGGCGCCCTCGCCGTCCGCTTTACCCTGGCTCCCAAAGAGAAGAAACTCATCCCTATGTCCCTTTCCTGGGATCTCCCGGTGGTGCAGTTTGGTGGAGGCCGCAAGTGGATTCGGCATTACACCCAGTTCTTCGATGCTTCCGGCACTAACGCGTGGAAGATTGCGCGCACCGCGCTCGAGAACAACCAGCGCTGGAGTGATCAGATCGATGCCTGGCAGAAACCTTATATCGAGGACGAGTCCAAGCCCGCGTGGTACCGCGGCGAATTGTTCAACGAACTTTATATCGTCGCGGATGGCGGCACTCTCTGGGCCCACGAGCAGAGCAGCCCCGCGAATCCGTTACATTTGTCCGCGAAAGATGCTGACAGCTTCGCTTACCTCGAATGTTTTGACTACCAGTACTACGGCACGTCGGATGTGCGCTTCTACGGCTCTTTCCCGCTGATCAAGTTTTGGCCCGAAATCGAAAAGCAGGAAATGCGTGAGTACACGGACACCATTCCTGAAAGCATTCCGCAGCACTATCTGTGGTCATGGAAACTGCAGCACGATCACAAGTTCGAAACCATGCAGCGCAAGGTGGCAGGATCAGCTCCGCATGACCTGGGTTCACCCACCGAAGATCCTTTTGTGAACGTGAATCAGTACAACTATCAGGATGTTTCGAACTGGCGCGATCTGAACAGTAAGTACGTTCTCATGATCTGGCGCGACTATGTGTGGAGCGGCAGCAAGGATGACAATTTTCTTCGCTACGCCTGGAGCGCGGTCAAGCAGGCAATGGAGCACCTCCGCCGGTACGACACGGACGGCGACGGCCTGATCAAAAACGGCGGCTTCCCCGACCAGACCTACGATAACTGGGTGGCCCGCGGCGAAAGCGCTTACAGCGGCAGTCTTTACCTGGCCGCCCTTCGTGCTACGGCCGAGATAGCTCGCAAAATGGGTGATAGTGCTGTCGCTTCAGAATACGACACCCTCTTCAAGAAAGCCCAGGCGTCCTATGTCAAGAATCTTTGGAACGGAACGTATTTCAACTACGACCAAGGCAGCGCTTATCGCACGGACATCATGGCCGAGCAGCTCGCCGGCCAGTGGTATGCCAACCTCACCGGACTCGGCGATCTGGTTCCCGCGCAAATGCGCAAGTCCGCGCTGCAGCGCGTGTTCGACTACAACGTGATGAAGTTCCAGAACGGAGAAATGGGAGCCCTGAATGGAATGAGCGCTGACGGCCAGGCCCTGCACGAAAACGAACAGGTCGAGGAGGTCTGGACTGGTGCCACTTTTGCCATTGCTTCTCACATGTTGTCAGAGGGCATGCGCGACCAGGCATTCCACACGGCGCGCGGTGTTTACAACGTTGTTTGGAAAGATCGCGGATATTTTTTCCGCACCCCCGAAGCCTACGACGCGCGAGGCATGTACCGCGCCAGCATGTATATGAGGCCCGGAGCCATCTGGTCGATGGAGCCAGCTCCGAAGTAGAGCCTTCGCCCCGCGAGGAAAATAATTATGTATTCATCTCTTGCCGCCAACTTCCACGCAATTGCACGGAATCCAAAATACACGGTCCTTCTCACGCTGCTATTCCTGCTTTCAGGGACACTGCTGTGCGCCCCTGCGATCGCCGATGGCAACGAACACCCGACGCTGGTGATCGGCTCTCCAGCGCCGGACTTCTGTTTGCCCGGCGTCGATGGACAAACTCATTGTCTCAAGGAATATGCCGCCAGCAAGGTTCTGGTAATCGCGTTCATCTGCAATCACTGCCCGACCTCGCAACTCTACGAGACCCGGATTAAGCAGATTGCCGAAGACTACAAAGACAAGGGTGTCGCCGTAGTGGCCATCGAACCCAACAATCCCGATGCCGTTCTGCTCAACGAAATGGGTTACACCGACGTGGGGGATTCGCTCGAAGACATGAAGACCCGGGCGGAATACCGGCACTTCAATTTCCCCTATCTATACGATGGGGAAACCCAGAAAATCTCCACCGCGTACGGACCGACCGCCACACCGCATATTTTCGTTTTTGACTCTGATCGCAAACTTCGTTACGAAGGCCGCGTGGATAACAATATGCGCGAGCCGCTGGTCACGAAACGAGACGTTCGCGACGCGCTGGACGCGCTGCTGGCAAGCAAGCCTGTTGCGGTCGCGAAGACTCCATCCGTGGGCTGCTCGACGAAGTGGCTTTACAAAGAAGCAGGACGCCGCGAAGAAATGGAAACAATCGCGAAGAAGCCCGTGGTTCTAAAGCCCGTGGGCGTTTCCGATCTCAAGGAGCTGCGAAAAAACTCCACTGGCAAGCTACTGCTGGTGGATTTTTGGGCAACTTGGTGTGGGCCGTGCCGCGCCGAGTTACCTCAGTTTGAAACCATGTACCGGATGTATGGACGCCGGGCCTTCGACTTGGTGACAGTCAGCATCAACTATCCCGACGAACAAGCAGGCGTTCTCAAAGTTCTTACCGATGAGCATGCCACCAGCACCAACCGGATCCTGAGTTCGACGGACATCTACCCGCAACTGGCTGCTTTCGATCCTGACTGGAGCGCGGCCGTTCCGTACACCCTGCTGATCCGCCCCGATGGCGAGGTCGTGTACAAACGCCAGGGCACGGTAGACCCGCTGCAACTGAAACGGCTGATCATCGCAAATCTAACAGATGATGATTATCACGGTCACCAGGCCTATTTGGGGAGTGACGTGGAAACCAAGTAGATGTCATTCGAGCAGGTCTCCTGAAGTAAGCCCCGCCGCGAGGGCTCCACATCACGAGAGGATTCCCATGCCAAGCACTCGATCGTCGTCTCGAATGCTGCTGACCTCAATGTTGGTGGTGATAGGA
>Ga0207116_10190_pt1 | contig 17402 bp, 14 predicted proteins | sample Alteio_BWMinHeat_44_FD_153550 | JGI IMG/M metagenome (GOLD analysis project Ga0207116, IMG submission 153550) | Enriched cells from forest soil in Barre Woods Harvard Forest LTER site, Petersham, Massachusetts, United States -... | ecosystem: Environmental > Terrestrial > Soil > Temperate forest >... | reverse complement strand
CTTCTGCTCGTTTTCTCTCAACAGGTTTATTCTCATCTGCATCGGTTATTATGAAGTGAGTCGCAGGCATCTTCGTTGTTGTTACCTTAGCTTCTCGTGCTTTCGCTTCTGATACTTTATTCTCACCTGCTTTACTCTCTGGTACGCTAGATTCTGCTAAGTTAGTCACTGTTGTATTAGGTTTTGTTGCTGCTGTTGCTTCAGTTGATTTACGCTCAATTATTTTATCTTCCGCTACTTCGGCTACTGTGAAAGGAGCTGTTGTTGCATCTGTCTTTGCTGCTACTTTAGCATCTGCTACTAATCCAGCATCTGCTGCTTCTAGTAAATGTCGTTTTTCTTCAGCACTTTTTGCTGCTTCTAAATTTTCTAACGCTTCTACCTGAAAAATTGCATCCGTTACTTTTTGAGCTTTGTTCGCCGAATCGGATTGTGGATATTTCGCATAAAGTCTTTGCAGCTTCGTTAATACCGCCTGATTTGAATCACTCAATGAATACGTTTTCATATATTCATCGATCAAATCTAAAATAAATCTATTTTTTTCACCATTAATAACAAAAATATTATCAAATGATTTGTTTTCCTTTAAATAACCAAATACTTCAACAGGACAAAACAAAATCAATTGTACTATTGTTTCAGCATCCATAAATGGAGGTTTAGGCATTGAAAATATGACTGGAATTAAATTCACAAAATAGTTTTCTTGCATTAACTTTATTCCCAACTCTGGAATGACTTTCTTATTATCACTCTTATGATCACCCTCCTTTAAGTCAATGTTTTGTTTTTCATGATTCAATTTATTTTTCAATTCAATCCAATGAGGCTCGGATGCATTCCAAATGACTCGTTGTAACTGCTGAAGTCTTGATTTATCTTCATGAGGAATAGTCGCAGACTGACATCTATCGCCTAAATACTTCATTACGTGTACTTTCAATGCTAGGTTGGGAGACGGATCCTCTGTATTTCCAAGAAGCTTAGACACTTTTTTTGCTGAAAATAAATCATAAACGACACGAGCAGCATCTTCATAATACTGCTCACTGTTAAGCAATCGATCCATAAAAGCACTATTAAAAACCTTGGGAACAAATGCTTGCAGCCATGGCTGCGCATTCCTCAACCCGGTATTCATTTTTATTAATATGTTCAATAATAGAATTAAGTCTTTTTGATTAACATACGCAGGTAACGGTGTTGAAAATTGCTCAGCGAAAAAAGCAAGCATCTTCTTATTTAAAAATGTGTTTATTTCTCCCGGTAATTTATTATATTCAATATCTGCGAATCTAATACGACCTGCTGAGCGCGCATTTTCTGAAAATTTATTTTCATATGAATATAATGTCTTTATTAACTCATCATAACCTTTCTGTTTTTCTGGTTCGGCTAATAAAGCGCTGTCTTTTCTTTCGCGGCTAGCTTTAGTTTCATGGGCTGGTGCATCGACTTCTCGTTTTTTTTCCTTTTTTAAGCGCTCTACTTCTTTTTTTAATTCTCCCTCGTTTACTCCTGCTGGTTCTTTTGCATCTGCTTGTTTTTTTGCATCTGCTTCTTCTTTTGCATCTTCTGCTTCTTCTTTTGCATCTTCTTCTTCAGCGACAACTTGCGTAGCTACTGCAATTGCAGCTCTTTTTTCCTGTGCTGTCGACTGTACATCCTCTGGATATTCTTGGTAAATTCTTTCAATCTCTTCAAAAGCTTCTTTATCTTCCTTACTATCTTCAATTTGATATTTCTCTTTATACGCTCTCACCAAACTCAAAATCATCGGTGATTTCTTACCATTCACGTAAAAAATATTGTCGAAGGAATTTGTTCCTTTTAAGTATTTATTCATTGTAATGGGATGAATAAGAATTAATTGCGCTAACGACTCATCATCAATAAAATCAGGTTTTGGTACAGAGAACAAAACTAGAGAATATAAAAAAACGTTCTCTTCAGGAAAACTTGTATCTTGTGGAACTTTTTGATGTTCACCAGCCCCAATTTTATTACCTCTAATACATTCCATATAATTTTTTAAGCGGTCTTTCAATCTACGCCAATGAGGAATAGAAGCATCATATGCAGTTTTTTGTAATGCTTTAACTTTTAATTGCTGTTGTGACGTCAACTTATTGTCAGCCATTAATTCTCTAAACAATGCGAACAAGGCTAATTTAAGTGCCGAATAATGATAAGGATCCATGTCATTAATTTTTTTTGCCGTAAATAAATCATTTATAAATGATCCAGCCTCTAATGCATCAGCATCTCCCAACAAAATAGCTGGCACGAATGAATTTATTTGTACTATACCCTTTAAGAAATCACTATGATCACCACCTGCAGATGTCTCATAAAAATTATATATTTTTATATTTGCGGACAACCAAGAAAGAATACCTTTTTTAATATGGGAAGGCAGTGTCTCAAGGGTATATTTCTTTAGTATTTCTTTAACTAATGCTTTTGCAGCATGGCTCATTTTAATACTATCTTGAATCTCAATTATTTTGTCCCCCAAAAAAGCACGATCAACATAGTCGTGAGTCACGCTTCTTCTAGATTCTAATTTTTTTAATCTCTCCAAGTTAGCCAACAGAGGAAGCATATCTGACTGATATTGTTTTTCGATGGAGTCCTTCTCGGCAGCTGTTATTTCATTAAAATTAATCGTTTTCGCTTCTGGCTTTTCGCTAAACATAAAAACCTCTTATTTTTTCATCCCATAAAATCATTATAGGTCTGAATTCTTAAGATATCATTAACCAATAATTTATTTTATAAAGCGGTTTCCAATAAATTCAAAGACCTACATATCATCTTTGAAAGCATTCGGTCATGGCATCATTTTATTGAAAATATCCGCCACTTTTAAGCGATTGAGCGCAAACAATTACGTCGTTTTTTTACCTGCTTTTTTAATACTTTTCTCTATCTTTTTGTTTGAACTGTGACTTTCTCTATCGAAAAACAGAATACCCTGAGGTTTTTTATTGCTTTTATCTTGCTTGTCTTTATTTTTTGGTTCAAGACAAACGGAAAGGATTTTTTTAAAAAAATATTCGTATTGATTTAAATGCTTGATGTGAGGAGCCATCCCGCTTTCGCAATCATAGGTAAAAGAAAAAGGCGGAAGTCCGTTAATCAAAATCCTGTAATTAACGGTAGAGGCTGCATGTGTTTTGTCTATTAATATCGGCTCAACCTCTAATTCAAATCCATCAGGACATAACGCTGCAAGTATTGGAAAACAAGCTTCTAAAAGCATAATTTGTGTATTGCAATCTTTACTTCCCAAAAATAGATTTTCTTCGGCTTGTGCTTTTTTGTTACCGATAATACTATGCGCGACGCTATGCAACCACTCGAAAAATAATTTATCTGTATTTTCAAAGATCGCGCTGCCATATTCATTTGCACCCATTCCCATGACATCCCGTTGAGAAGGGATGCGGCGAGCAAGCTTTTGATTCTCTTTTTTGCTTTTTTCTATTAAGTCTTTTGTGATTTTGACTTTTTGCTTTTTGGGTCGTATTTCATCTTCGCCTTCAACGTTAAATTCATCTAATAGATTTTTTTTAATGACTTTGGCGGGAGAATAAATATTTGAATAGGTATAAAAACAACCTTTGTGACCTTTTTCTAAACGAGATAGCTTTGTTTTTCCTGCTGTTTGTACTTCGACAGGCGAACTTTTGTCGTCATAGATTATTTCTGCAACAGGTCTATAAAGGGGGAGCTGACTACATTCTTCGTTATGGGTCCATTGTAATACTTTACGCGTTGATTCCGAGAATAATGCACCATCGATAAGATGGGCTACTTTAACCTTAGTTCCCCCTGGGGTTGTAGAGGCTCCATTCATGCGCATGGCACGGAGATTGCCTCTTTTTTTGGCTTCTTCGACATGCGGAATAGGACTCTGCTTGCATCCGCGTTGGAGCTTTTGGCGTTTTTGGGGCTTTTCTTTTGGTTTATTATTTTCGCGTTTTCTTTTTGCTCTCTTTTTCATATACTTCACCTAAATTGGTCAGAAACAATACCACAAATTGTTTGAAGAATCAAGGTTAGTACTTCAACAGGACAAGTCTATGCGCTACTAACAGGTTAGTACTTCAACAGGATAGTACTTCAAAAATGCGCCGCCCGGGGCTCTTGTCGCTAACGGTGTTATTTTTTTCGCTGCCTTACGGCTTCAAACAAAAATACCCCTGTTGCAACCGACACATTCAAACTAGAAACTGAACCTGTCATAGGGATATTCAATAATAAATCGCAATGTTCACGTGTTAAACGCCGCAAACCGGCGCCTTCTGCGCCCAAAACAAGCGCAATGGAACCCTTAAGATCCGCTTGATAGAGTGTTTGCTCTGCTTCTGCCGCTGCGCCATACACCCAAATATTACGCTCTTTCATTTCTCGTAACGTACGCGCTAAATTAGTCACTTGAATGAATGGCACAGACTCCGCTGCACCGCAGGCAACTTTACTGACGGTTGCGGTTACACCAACTGATTTATCTTTAGGTGCTAAAACCACGTGTACGCCTGCTGCATCCGCGGTGCGCAAACAGGCACCTAAATTGTGGGGGTCTTGGATACCATCAAGAATTAATAAAAATGCGGGTTCAGATAAGTTATCTAACAATGTATCGAGATCGTTTTCTGAATAATGTTTTGCTTTTTTGCATTCAGCAAGAATTCCCTGGTGATTTTCCTCTTCGGTTAATTTATCTAATACTGAGCGTGAGACTAATTCTATTTTGATTTTACTTGCTTTTGCTGTTGTTAAAATCGTTTGAATTTTTTGATCTTGGCGTTCTTGCAGGACACATAATTTGATAATACGATCTGGATATTTTGTAAGTAGCGCAGTCACCGCATGTATACCAAAAACAATGTTTTTTTCCAACGTAGACCCCTCTAATTCGTTGCTGATGCGAAACCAACTCCCCAATTTCGTCGTTCCGCGACTTGTTCGCGGATCCACAATGTAGGGTGGGCAAAGCGCAGCGTGCCCACCATTTTATATGCGCACCAGCCATGGTGGACACGCTGCGCTTTGTCCACCCTACATTGGGATTTTATTTTTTCTTGGATTTTTTTATTTGTGCTTTCTTTCTCTTCGGGCGAGTTTCTTCTAATTCATCTGCTAAGATAAAATCAATTTTTCGTTCATCTAAATCCACTCGCACCACTCTGACTCGCACAACATCACCTAAGCGATATCGTTTTCCATAACGTTCGCCGTATAAAGCATGTTTAATAGGATCAAATTGATAATAATCGTTGCGTAACATACTAATATGAATTAAACCTTCAACGTAAATATCCGCTAACTCCACAAACAAACCAAAACTCGTCACACTGGAAATCACACCGGCAAATTCTTCACCCACTTTATCCAGCATATATTCACACTTCAACCAATCAATTGCTTCACGCGTCGCATCATCTGCACGACGCTCAGTCATGGAGCAATGCTCGCCAAATTTTACCAATTGCGGATAGCTCTCATCCGGTTTATTAACATGACGTAATACGTTACGAATCCCGCGATGAACAAGTAAATCCGGATAACGGCGAATCGGTGAGGTAAAATGTGCATAGGCATCAAATGCTAAACCAAAGTGACCTTTGTTTTCTGGGCTATACATCGCTTGACTCAGAGAACGTAACAATATCGTTTGAATCAAATGCGCATCCGGACGGTCTGATACAACCACTAATAATTTCGCATAATCTTTGGGTTCCGGTTCTTCTTTCCCCGGTAACTTCAAGCCGAGTTCACCTAGAAATTTACGTAAATCATTTAATTTTTCTTGGGAAGGACCTTCATGATTACGATATAAACCTTCTGCTTCATTTTTTAAAAGAAAACGAGCCGCGCAGATATTGGCACATAACATGCATTCTTCTATTAAACGATGAGCATCATTACGCTGCACTGCAATAATACGTTCAATTTTACGGCCTTCACCAAAAATAATTTTGGTTTCAGGTAAATCAAAATCAATAGCCCCACGTTTGGTACGTGCAGCATGTAAGATGCGATAGACGGCAAATAATTCTTTGATATGCGGCAGTACATCAGCATATTTGTTTTGCAGCATTTGATCGTTTTGTTCAGCCATCGCATACACTTGATTATAGGTTAGGCGTGCTTGGGATTTGATAACACTTTCATGAAATTGATAGCGAGTAATCTTTCCGGTTGGACTAATCACCATTTCACAAACCATAGTCAAACGATCTACATTGGGTTTGAGTGAACATAATTCATTGGATAATACTTCTGGGAGCATAGGGATGACACGCTCAGGAAAATACACAGAATTCCCGCGATTTAATGCTTCTTTATCCAAAGCAGAATTCGGTTGCACATAGTGAGCGACATCAGCGATAGCAACATATAATAGCCAGCCGCCTCTAGGTAGTTTTTTACAATACACTGCATCATCAAAATCTTTGGCATCTTCACCATCGATAGTCACAAAGGGTTCTGCGCGCAAATCAAGACGGCCTTTAATGGATTCGGCAGGGACATGCGGCGAATAACGTCCTGCTTCACGTAATGCTGCATCTGGCCATTCGTAAGGGATTTCGTGATTGCGAATGGCAACATCAATTTCCATTCCTGGCGCCATGTGGTCACCCAGAATTTCGATGACTTCACCTGTCGTACGCATATTGAATGAAGGTTGTTGAAGTATCTTAACGATAACCATTTGCCCATGTTCTGCGCCGGCAAGCGCATCTGCGGGAATAAGAATATCTTGTGTAATACGTTGATTGGAAGGTTCTAAAAAATAAACACCGGATTCAGCAATCAGCCTACCGACTAATTGTTTTGTACAATGCTCTATGACTTCAACAATGACACCTTCACGGCGGCCACGATGATCGATGTTTGCAATACGGACTAAGACTCTGTCATCCGGAAACACACTGCGCATTTGTTTAGGATTCAGAAATAAATCACCGCTGCCATCATCTGGCACAAAAAAACCAAACCCATCTTTATGCCCAATGACATGACCGGCAAGCAATTCCATCTTATCAATCAGACCAAAAGCACCGCGTCGATTTTGTAATAACTGTCCATCACGCACCATCGCTAATAAACGTCTACGCAATGCTTCTTGCTGATCTTCTGTTTTTAAGTGAAAGTCTTCAATTAATTGTTGATAAGCGATAGGCTGATCATGTTCTTGCAAATATTCAAGGATGTACTCACGACTAACGATAGGATGCTCATATTTCTGCGCTTCCCGTTCAGCATATTTATCTTGTTTTTTGATTTTTTTTCCCATGTACCTACCATTTAAAATTCATCTCTATTATCCAAAAAATCTTAGGAATAAGAATGATGATCACGCCGCCATAAGTAAAAGTAGTTCATATTATATACTAATTCCGATTACATGGCCAATTAAATACGTTAAAATTCCCGCACCCGCCCCAATCATTAACATTCTGAAACCACTCCAAACAGCACTGCGCTGGGTAAATAAACTCAAAATAGCCCCGACAGAAAACAATGCCGCCCCTGTCAAAACAATCGTAATCCGCATATTTAACGAATTCTCACCAAAGAAATAGGGCAATAATGGAATGATCGCACCACACGCAAACGATACAAACGAAGAAATAGCCGCGCCCCATGGTGACATTAATTCTTGCGGATTAATACCTAATTCTTCTCGAGCCAGCGTATCTAACGCTTTATCTGGATTTTGAATAAGTAAATGCGCCATGGTTTCCGCTTCTTTTTGTGGTAAACCACGCGCTTGATAAATTAACGCTAACTCAGCAGCCTCTTCTTCTGGATAGAGCTCTAATTCACTACGCTCTAATTCCAATTGATATTCTAACATTTCACGCTGTGAACGCACAGAAACATATTCTCCTGCACCCATTGAGCAGGCTCCTGCTAACAATCCCGCAACACCTGTCAACAAAATAATGCTATGACCCGCACCCGCGCCTGCAACTCCAAAAATTAAACTGGCATTAGAGACTAAACCATCATTAATACCAAACACAGCCGCCCGGATATTATTACCGCTGCGAATCATACCATGTTTTTGCTCAATGGCTTCTTTATCAGTTCCTATTCTATTCACTGCTGTTTGATGACTTGTATTATCAGCTATTGTTATACCTTCTCCTAAATGAGGGGTTTGGTAAATCGACATGCCGCGTATTTTCATGGCCGCTAAGGCCGCGCGTAATGTGCGCGCACCAAAACATTGCACTAACCCAATCACCATACGCGCGCGCAAGTCCGGTCGATAAGCAGACGGCACAGTGACTTGAGCCGCTTTCATTTGCTGTTCCCAAATGTCTGCTTGCTTATCTGCCATGACGGATAAACTTAAAAACATTTTTTTATGCACGGGATTCGTTTCGATGTCTGCTAAGGCTCGATATAAATAGGCAGAACGTTTTTCTTCTTTCCAACTGTCCATCGCTTCCATTATGAGCACCCGTCAGCACGATAATCTTTGTTTAATGTATCCATTTCAGCGCGTTGTTGCATGGCTACCGTTTGACTAGGCGTCGCACCGTTGAAGATAATTTGATGATTCAATTCTTTACACCTGGCTTCGCGATCTTGCTCTTTACTGGTTTGAAATATAGCACAAGAGGTTAAAAAATATACAAAAACGATTATAACAGACAAAGATCGAACAAATTGTTGCATTTTATACTCCTTTCCTTTCAAACCAATTAGCCTTTTATCTATTATAATTAGATTATGCATCTCATATACAGGAGTATTTACAATGACCATGTCAAATGATACCGCTTCTGGCAAAATGCAAAACAATGTTCCCCTATATAACAACTTTCGTATTGGCAGACTATTTGACAACTCTTGGGATCAAGTCAAAGGCGCAAAAGGAAGTATTTGGGGAGCATTCATTATATATTTAATCATACAAATTTTGCTTTCCTTACTTACATCTAAACCACACGATCCAACCACGACCATGTACTTAAGTATCATTTCTTTGATCGGGTCCTTGGTCTTTTTTCCGCTGATGCCTGGTTTATATTATTTAGGGGTAAGACGATCAGCGAATCTTCCTCTCAAAGTACGCATGATTTTCAACCCTTATAATCGATTTTTTCATTTGTTAGGAACATTATTTTCAAGCTTAATATCCTGGATCATCGTGGCATCAATCGGCGGTGGAATTATTTATCTATCACGTATGATTCCTATGACGATAGTCAGTTATATCGGTATTGCTCTTGGCGTCATTATTGTTGCTTTTTCCATCTTTCTTCTGGTCGGTTTTTTATTATTTGCACCGATGTTAGTTTTTGAAAAAAAGATGGGGGTTTTTGCAGCGATGGGAGCTTCGCTTACAGGTTTTACTCGGCACTTTTTGAAATTGGTGATTTGCTTCTTTGTTTTAGGTATTTTAATGGACCTTAGTATCATTCCAATCTTTATCGGATTAATCTGGACGATACCATTAGCAGTCATTGTGTATGGGAATATATACCGCAGTATTTTTGGTGTTATGGAGGATTAACCTAAGATTAAAAACGGGTCTCATGAACCATGCTTATGGTGGGCACGGCTAAAGAACAGCCTTTGCCCACCCTACAGATTTAAGCATAATGTGTGTTAGCCATTTCAAAAATGGCCAAAGTCCAGTGTTGTAATCCCTCAAAATTTTCATTACACTCGCGAGCTCATTAGATATAAGCTTTAATCGTAACTCCCCAGGTCCTCCGTCATCGCGAGGCCGCGAAGCGCTTGGCCGCGGCGATCCAGCTCCTGACGTTACAATTGATTTGATGGTGCTCATCTGTCTTTTTGGATAGCCGCGACTGTTGGAACCTAAGGAATACCGAATGCAAAATATATTTATTATTTTTTTACTCACTAGCTGGCTATCGACTACCTTTGCCGCAACACCGCTTTGCATCCCCGTACCTATCAAAATAGAGGGAAAAAATATGATTTTACCTGGCACGCAAAATCCCAAAACCTCTGTCGTTTATTTCTTTCAAAATAAATCTTTACAAAGCGTATGGATTGATCATCCCGATACCAAACATAAAGGTGTCAGCGCAGGGTGGGCTTCTTATTTAAGACCGGGAAACTGGTCAGCACTTGTTTTAAATAAGAAAAATTTTAGTATCAACTGCTCTCAAATTCAGCCCGGAAAAGTAGAGCCACTCAATTGCTCAACAACACTTTCTGTTTGTACGCCACAAAATATAAAAACCGCTGAACCTTTAAATGGAAATTATTGGTTAGTAGAAGATAAAAAATGGGACGGGTTTTTAGTGGCGTTGAGAAAAAGAAAAATAATATGATACCATGTAAAAATATACATGATATTGATTGATTTTAAAGGTATTCATTATGCTAAAAAAAACCCAACAAACTTATGAAAAAGATTTTTATGCCTGGGCAATTCATAATGCTCACTTATTACGAAAAAAGAAATTATCAGAGATTGATATTGAAAATATCGCCGAGGAAATTGAAAGCATGGGGAAAAGCGAAAAAAGAGAATTACTTAATCGATTCGCTATTTTATTAGCTCATTTATTAAAATGGAAATGTCAACCAGACAAACAAAGTAAAAGCTGGAAATTAACTATTAAAGAACAACGATTTGAATTAATTGATCTTTTAAAAGATAGCCCAAGTTTAAAATCAGAACTTGAAAAGAAATTTTCACACGCTTATCAAAAAGCATTATTAATTACAGAAAAAGAAACAAGAATTGAACTAAAAAAACTTCCTAAAAAATGTCCTTTTACTTTAAAACAAATTCTTAATAAAAATTATTTACCTAGTTGACACATGACCGAATAACTGTAACCGCTCACAGGGCTTGAGCCCTGAATTCCCTTCCCTCTCAATAAATTCAGTCACTGCCCTCCCAACCCTTCCATATAAAAATGATCATATGCTTGCATGTATTGTTCGCAACGTTTTTGAAAATTAATTAAAAGATGAGGTTGATGGAGCGCTTACGTTCAACTGCGTTTGTAAAATATCAGGTAACTTAAACAAGGCTTGCTGAATAGGCAAGACATTTATTTCTTCATGTTTTTCGGCATGATCGCCAGCATAGATCAAATAACATTGTGCCATGGGATAATCTTTTTTAAATATTTGCAGAGCAGAAAAATCTTTGCGTTCTATATGACGTCTGCTTTTTAATTCGAACGCAAATAAACCATTCTCGCCATATGCAATAAAATCAATTTCTAATCCAGCGGCAGTGCGCCAAAAATAAATAGTTAAATCCAATTCATAATAATCAATGATTGCACGTAAATGTTGTAAAAATAGTGTTTCAAACGCAGCACCACCCATTTCTTCGGGTATATCTAAGGGTCCTTTAGGTCGCAATTGCCAAAATACACCCGCATCAAAATAATAAAACTTAGGATGTTCACTCATTTTTCGTTGTGCGCGTTTAGTAAAACAAGACAGTTGTGTTGCAATTAATAAGTCTTCTAAAATTTCAAAATAATTCGCAATAATTTTGCGGCTGACGCCAACTTCGCGTGCCATATTGGACAAATTGAGTTGGCAACCTTGTGAAAAACTAGCAAGCTCCATAAATCGACTAAATGCACCTACATTGCGGACTAATCCTTCTTGCATAACTTCTTCACGCAAATAAGTAACGATATAACTTTCTAAGAAATTTTTTGGATTGTTTTCAATGACACTTAATGGTAATAGACCATAGCGTAACGCTTTTGTTAAATCAAATGATTTGCCAATTTCTATGGCTGTTAGCGGATGCATGTGATAAGTCAAAGCGCGGCCTGCCAATAAATTAGCACCGCCGCGTTTTAATTTACGACTGCTTGATCCTGTCAAAATAAAACATTTTTGATATTGCTCAATTAAACGATGTACTTCATCTAATAAAGCCGGTACTTTTTGCACTTCATCAATAATAATCCAGGGTGAATCATGAGCCAGTATCAATCCTTCAAGTCGTGATGGATCTGACTGTAACAAGGTATAATCGCGATGTTTAAGCAGATCAATATATAAAGCATCGGGGAAGTGTTCTTTTACCCAGCTAGTTTTCCCTGTGCCTCGGGGCCCAAATAAGAAAAAACTTTTGAGAATAGTATGGTTTATATTGAGTAGTCTTTTGAACATAGGGATAATCCGTGATTTTTTACTATTTTAACCGTAAAAGACAAAAAATCATAGTTTTTTGGCGGCAAAAGGTCAAAAAAACTATGTATTTTTGACCTTTTTGTGCCAAAAATAATATAAAATCATTAGCGAGAAGGTATATATCCTACACCGCCACTGGCGCTTTAATATGTGGATGCGCTTGATAATCCACTATTTCCACATCGTCAAATTGATAATCAAACAAACTCGCGGGTTTACGCTTCAAATGTAGCCGCGGCAACGGAAAAGGCTCACGTGCTAGCTGTTGATTCACTTGTTCCATATGATTTGAATAAATATGACAATCACCACCCGTCCAAATAAATTCACCCACCTCTAAATCACATTGCTGCGCAATCATGTGTGTTAACAATGCATATGACGCAATATTAAAAGGAACACCTAAAAAAGAATCGGCTGAACGCTGATATAATTGACACGATAATTTATTATTCGCCACATAAAATTGAAATAACAAATGACATGGCGCTAACGCCATTTTAGATAACTCTCCCACATTCCATGCACTCACAATCAAACGACGTGAATCAGGATTAGTTTTAATCTGCTGAATCAATTCACTCATTTGATCAATCGGTTTACCATTTGCCGTTTGCCATGCACGCCACTGTTGACCATACACGGGACCGAGATCACCATTCGCATCCGCCCATTCATCCCAAATTGTCACTTGGTGATCATGTAAATAGCGGATATTCGTATCGCCGCGCAAAAACCACAGTAATTCATGCACGATGCTGCGTAATGATAATTTCTTATTCGTGACCAAGGGAAATCCTTGCGCTAAATCAAATCGCATTTGATACGCAAACACACTGATCGTGCCGACGCCTGTGCGGTCATTTTTTTTGATGCCGTGATCGCGAATATGCTGTAAAAAATCTAAATATTGTTTCATCAATAATCCTTAGAAGTCTGATAGCGCGACTATAACACGCAGCGTTTTGTCGCGTAGAATTTTCGTGGAGTGCTCACCCCACCTAAACTTTGTGTTTCACCGAAGACGACCTTATTGCTGGACACTTACCTCTATACGCCCAAACCAACATTAAAATGCCTACTATCATCATAGGCAATGATAACAATTGCCCCTTCGTCAACCAGCCCCATGCGATATAACCAATCTGCGCATCCGGTTCACGAAAAAATTCAATCACAAAACGAAATAAACCATAGCATAACAAAAACAATCCCGATACAGCCCAACGCGGCCGCAGTTTTTGTGAAAAAATCCATAAAATAATAAATAACAAAACACCTTCTAACAAAAACTCATACAACTGCGATGGATGACGTGGTAATAAATCAGCTTGAGGAAACACCATCGCCCATGGAACATCCGTCACTCGCCCCCATAATTCACCATTAATAAAATTACCAATGCGTCCTGCACCTAAACCAATCGGCACAACGGGAGCAATAAAATCCGTGATTTCAATCAATGATTTCCCTATCTTGCGTGCATAAAACCATATTGCAATAATCACACCAATTAAACCACCATGAAATGACATTCCCCCCTGCCATATTTGAAAAAGTATCCATGGATGTGCAACAAAATTCGGCCATGCATAAAACAATATATATCCAATCCGGCCGCCGAGAATAACGCCTAAAGCTGCATAAAACAGGATGTCAGACACTTGCTCAACTCGAAACCCCCGAGGAAAAGTAGATTTTTTTATTCGCAGAACAAGCAACCCCCAGCAGCCAAAAAAACCAAACAAATACATCAGCCCATACCAATGCACTGCTAATGGTCCAATGTGAAAAGCGATAGGATTCATTTCAGGATATGTAATCATTAAAACCTCTGTATTTTATCGCTCAAGATTATATTTTGATAAGCTCATTAATATCATGCTGAAAATATTTTTACTTTTTGTTGCCTCGAATAGTTTTGAATCTTTTTATCTCGAGTCATCAATGTTAAATTTTCAACTCTAGCAGTTGCAACAATCATTCTATCAGCTGGATCACCATGAAATTCTTTTAAGTAGCAACTTTCAACAGAGATCGCGGGATGAAGGGGCACAAGCTGCAGGGGAATAGCTTTTAATGATTCCTCAATCCACTGTAAAATGGGTAATTTAAAATGAATTCTTTCTTTACTTTCCAGCATTGCAATTTCCCAAATCGATATGCTTGACAAATAAAGCGCATCTTCAGTGGCCGCCGTATTGATTAGCTCAATGTTTTTATTTGACAACGTCTTATCACCAATAACAAACCAATACCAAATATGCGTATCTAATAATAACTTCATTTTTCTGCATCCCATTCAATATCTATTGGGCTTACTATATCGCCAGATGCAAAAGCGGTCTCTTGCATACAACCAAAATAATCGACAGGTTGGTCTGGAATAGGAACTAACTTTGCAAACGGCTTGCCCCGCTTTGTAATGATGTAGCTCAGATGCTGATTATGTACAACATCCAGCAAATGCAAGCATTCTGCTTTAAATTGAGCTGCTGCGACAATACGATTTGATTTGGTCATTTAAATACATCCATAGTCATGTTAATATGACTATATAATGAAATGGTTTTTTTGTCAAAAATAAAAAACCGCTTCAGACAAAGAATTTGAGAAATAGTTTTCAACACTTTTGAAGGACTGCCAATTTTTGCATCAGCGACTTCTGCTTACTTCATCCATTTTGCAGAGATTCTGACACGCTATTGCTTAATATTTTGATAATAACGCTATAATTCACACCCTGATTTTTGTTATGCATTATCCCTGATTTATTTAAAATACAAGACATATTACTTGCAGATTCCCAATTTTTTTTATCAAAAGTAATTTCAACATCCATCATTAATGCAACATCCATATCTGTGGGATAATCTATTTTAAAAAGGCAATCGCTTGGCAAGGAAAAAGTTTTTTAATATTTTCCTTATCAAAAACAGCGTTTCAATGAATTGTCATTCATCCGCTGATATTTTTTGGGCAAGGCTGCATCTCGTTTTTTTGTCGCATTTTTGACTATTGTGCCATTTTAAGTGGCGCGATGAGATTATTGCGCCATTTAAAAATAATAAAGATCAAGAACAATAGGAAACTTTAGTTAAATCTGTTATCGCGATGGAGTAACTCATTGATGCAATAAAACTCTTTTAGCAATACTAAATGTTGTTATATACAGCAAACAGTTAAAACGCAGTCTAATAATGATAATACTTACGTTTTATTTGTTTGATGTTTAATCTCGAATATGGCGTGGAAGTGTTTTCTTAAAGCTTTAGGGCACTAAAAACTTACTTATTTTTCCGCACTCTTTTAATATGACGCCCCGCTCTATCCAATGCATGCTCCATATGCGCACGAATCATCGCAGCACTCTCCATCTTCATCACTTCTTTTAATAGTTGATTCGCTTTACGCAACGTAAATTGACGGATTACCCATTTCACTCGTGCAAGTGATGACGCGCTCATACTCAATGAATCAAATCCCATTGCTAACAATAACAATACTGCCACAGGATCACCCGCTAACTCACCACAAATGCTGACAGGTTTACCTTCTTGATGTCCGCTGATAACCACTTGCTGCAATGCGCATAAAACAGCAGGATGTAATGCATCAAACAACGGTGCAACGCGTGAATTATTCCGATCCACTGCCAAAATATATTGTGTTAAATCATTACTACCCACTGATAAAAAATCTATGCGTTTTGCAATCGCTTGCGCTTGATACACCGCTGAAGGCACTTCAATCATCACCCCCACAGCAGGCATGACGCAATTTAAACCTTCAGCACACACATCTTGATACGCTTTTTTTAATAAACGCAATGCTTCATCCACTTCACTAACATCACTAATCATTGGCAACATGATACGTAAATTATTATATCCTTCGCTAGCGCGCAGCATTGCTCGCACTTGCACCAAAAAAATTTCCGGATGATCCAAGGTAATACGAATACCGCGCCAACCTAAAAAAGGATTTTCTTCAACCACGGGGAAATAAGACAGTGCTTTATCACCGCCAATATCTAACGTACGCATCGTCACGGGCCGCGGTGCATAAGATGCGAGTATTTGTCGGTAAACGACGCGTTGTTCTTCTCCTGACGGAAAACGTTCGCGTGTTAAAAACGGTGCTTCACTACGATACAGTCCCACACCTTCCGCACCCACTGCAAGCGACAAACTCACATCAGCGCCGAGCCCTGTATTCACTAACAATGCGATCCGTTGACCATCTTTGGTTTCTGCAGGTTGTTCACGCAACACTTCTAATGACGCTTCTAAATCGCGCTCTTCTTTCGCTAAACGCTGAAAGTCTTCTAGCACTTCCGCACTCGGATCTACATAGATTTGTCCAAAATAACCATCCACAATAATCGGTTTATCTTGTAAATCATAGACAGGAATATCTTGCACACCCATAATCGTCGGCACACCCATCGCGCGCGCCAAAATCGCTACATGTGAACTGCTAGAACCTTGCATTGAAATAACACCCGCCAAACATCCTTCAGGAACTTCCACCAAATCAGCGGCTGTCACTTCTTCGCCAATTAAAATCGTTTTACCCGTATACGCTGGCAGTATTCGTTCATCACTTTGTAAATAAATCAAAACGCGATGGCCTAAATACTTAATATCAACTGCGCGTTCTCGTAAATATTCATTGTCTAAATTTTCTAAATGCTGCACATGCTTTTGAATAACTTGCCGTAATGCACCTGGCGCCCAATTGCCGCCGCGAATGGCCGTAATCATTTCAGCACCAAAATCAGTCGCATCCAGCATACGTTGATACACTTCAAATAATGAACGCTCTTCAAGAGGCAAATTAGGATATAAACGTTCTCCCAATATTCTAAAATCTTCACGACCTGCTGCGAGCGCCGACTCTAATAAGCGAATTTCAACATCAATATTTTCAGGTTCGCGATCGGGAATCGCCTCCAAATCAAACATAGGGTACACAACAGCGCCAACACCAATGCCAACACCTACCGCGCCAGGAATACCTGAATAAACAGTTACATTTTGTTTTTCCTCTTGCGTGGCGTATAACTTTGCCACTTCGCCAACTGCTTCAGCATGTGCAATAACGGCTGCCAATTGCGCAGCTAATGTCACTAAGAACGCTTCTTCTGCTTCTCCATAACGCCCAAAAGCACGTTTTTGTACCATTAATATGCCTAATACTCGACGATGATAAATGAT
>Ga0207116_10181_pt2 | contig 17431 bp, 17 predicted proteins | sample Alteio_BWMinHeat_44_FD_153550 | JGI IMG/M metagenome (GOLD analysis project Ga0207116, IMG submission 153550) | Enriched cells from forest soil in Barre Woods Harvard Forest LTER site, Petersham, Massachusetts, United States -... | ecosystem: Environmental > Terrestrial > Soil > Temperate forest >... | reverse complement strand
GTAACGTACCTACGCGCATCGATAAGCTGCGGAACGAGAAGTACGATGCCATTATGGTGGCCAAAGCAGGTGTATCACGCCTGGGTATTGATCTGAGTCAATTTCATGTGGAAGAATTAACCCCTACTGAACTAATACCTGCCCCCGCACAAGGCGCATTGGCGATACAAATCCGCGAAAGCGATAAAGAATTATTTGATGCCCTGCAGGTTTTAAATCACCCGAATGTGGCGGAAGAACTGGCTGTGGAGCGCACGGTGCTAAAATTGTTTGGCGGAGGTTGTCATTTGCCTTTAGGCTGTTACTGCCGTAAGGAAGATGGAAAATACCAGGTGTTTACCTCTAAAGCAGAGACCGGTGAGGATTTTCCGGACCGTTTGTTTTTAGAGTCGGATACGACAGAGGGCCTTGCCGAAAAGGTGGTTGCCCGGTTTGACAAAAAGCGCAAATTACCCCAGAGCGTGTTTATTTCGAGAGAACTTACGGAGCATAGCTATTTCAGCAAGGCTATGAAAAAGCACAGTATTCAGTTGGATGCCCGCTCGCTGATACGCACTGTGCCGGTGATTATGAAGCTGGACCCGTATATTTTGAAAGATACAGAGTGGATATTTTTCAGCAGCAAAAATGCAGTGGAGTACTTTTTTAGTTTGAAACCGGAATTACCTGCAGGTGTTAAATTTGGTGTGATGGGAGCCGGGTCGGAAGAGGTTTTACGTACCAAGGGATACTTGACTACTTATACAGGCGTTGGGATTGATTCGGTGGATGTGGCGCATGAGTTTGCTAAGCTTGCCAACGGAACCAAAGTGGTATTTCCCGGCTCGGAAGGTTCACTGAAAAGTATACAAAAGGGGCTTTCGCCTGAGACTAAGATTGTCGACCTGCCGGTTTATGAAACGGTGCTGGAAGAAGATATAGAGGTTACAACGGCTGATGTGCTGGTATTTACCAGTCCGTCAAACGTAACGGCCTATTTTGCAGAAAATTTACTGTACCCTGACCAGAAAGTAATTGCCATTGGCAAATCAACCGGCAGAAAATTGGATGAGATGGGTACGAGATATACATTGCCTTTTTCCCCCGATGAAGTTGGGCTGGCTGAGGCGGTGTTTGGATTGTAAGGACGTTCGTAGATCATGGTTGATAGTTCATAGCAAATCGCAATGAAAAAACCATGAACCATGAACTGTTAACTATGAACTAATGCTACAACGACCAAGAAGAAATCGCAAGAGCGAAGTTATCCGCCAGATGGTGCAGGAAACGCATTTGAGCGCCGCTAATTTGATTTTTCCGCTGTTCATTATCGAAGGGAACAATCAAAAAAGCGACGTATCGTCCATGCCGGGTATTTTCCGGTATTCGATAGATAATTTGCTGCGCGAAGTGGAAAGTTGCTTGAAACTGGGCTTGAAATCCTTTGATCTATTCCCAAATATCAGCGAGGAGTTGAAGGATAAATACGCGACCGAAAGTCTCCGTAAGGAAGGTTTGTACCTCCGCGCGATCATGGAAGTAAAAAAGAATTTCCCGGAAGCTTGTGTGATCACCGACGTGGCGATGGACCCATATAGCAGCGATGGTCACGACGGGCTTGTTGAAAATGGCCAGATACTGAACGACGAAACCCTTACTATTTTAGGCAGGATGGCTTTGGCACATGCTGTAGCTGGCGCAGATATTATTGCGCCGTCGGATATGATGGACGGCAGGGTGGGCCATATTCGCAATGTGTTGGATGAGAACGGTTTTACCAATGTATCTATCATGTCGTACACAGCTAAATATGCCAGTGCGTTTTACGGGCCATTCAGGGATGCGTTGAATTCGGCACCCAAGTTTGGGGATAAAAAATCGTACCAGATGAACCCTGCTAACCAGCGTGAAGCATTGATAGAAGCTGATCTGGACGAAGCCGAAGGCGCGGATTTTTTAATGGTAAAGCCCGCTTTGCCGTATCTGGACGTTATAAAATTATTAAAAGACAATACCGAATTGCCGATAGCAGCTTACAACGTAAGCGGTGAGTACGCAATGGTTAAAGCAGCGATACAAAATGGCTGGTTGAACGAGCAGCGTGCCATTACAGAAGTGCTTATGAGCATCAGGCGGGCAGGCGCTACGGCGATACTGACGTATCATGCGAAAGAGGTATTGGAGAATAAATGGCTTTAAAAAGGGTTATACGTATTACGTTATACGTTTTACGTTAGATAGTGAAAAAAAACGTATTACGTAAAACGTATCACGTAAAACAAATAAAAGAATGCTTGATTCATTAAAAAAGATGTTTTCCAGTGAGGTTGATGAACCGGTTAATACAACGGGTAAGCCGGATATTAGCAGGGAAAAGTCGGCGGAGTTGTATGAGAAATCGAAGACGTTTTTCCCGGGTGGGGTAAATTCACCGGTAAGGGCCTTTAAATCGGTTTATGGTACGCCGCTCTTTATTGAAAAGGGCGACGGATGCTTTTTATGGGATGCGGACGGTAACCAGTTCATCGATTTTTGCTGTTCCTGGGGGCCGCTCATTTTAGGGCATAATCACCCTAAGGTGAAAGAAAAAGTTATCGAGGTGATGCAGAGCGGCATGTCGTTTGGCGCACCGACGGCATTGGAAAATGAACTGGCTGAATTACTGCTGAAGAACAATAAATTCATCAAAAGACTGCGTTTTGTAAGCTCTGGTACCGAGGCCGTAATGTCGGCTATACGGTTGGCACGGGGGTATACTAAACGTGATAAGATATTAAAATTCGAGGGTTGTTATCACGGCCATTCCGATTCATTACTGGTAAAAGCAGGTTCTGGCCTGGTTACTTTTGGTGAGACTTCGTCAGCCGGTGTGCCGAAGTCCTTTGCGGACGAAACGATTGTCGTCGGTCTGAATGATGAGGCGGCTCTGCGGGAAGCGTTCGCCGAATTTAAGGACCAGATCGCAGCTGTTATTATCGAACCCATTCCGGCTAATAATGGCTTGTTGCTCCAAACCAAAGCATATTTACAGTACCTGCGCGACATCTGCACCGAAAACGGAACGCTACTGATATTTGATGAGGTTATCTCAGGTTTTAGGGTTGGGTTTGAAGGCGCGGCAGGGCATTATGAAATTCAGCCGGATATTATTACGTATGGTAAGATCATCGGCGGCGGTTTACCGGTAGGTTGCTATGGCGCTTCCGCCGAAATCATGGGCAGTGTATCGCCTGACGGACCGGTTTACCAGGCAGGTACTTTATCAGGCAACCCGGTTGCAATGGCTGCAGGTATCGCACAATTGACGGAGTTACTGCGCATGGGTTTTTACCGCGACCTGAATAAGAAAACAGAAGAATTCGCGGAAAGCATACAACGTTTTGCTACTGCACGCAATTATAAGTTTAAAGTGTTTTATATCGGGTCGATATTCTGGTTTGCATTTACAGACAAGGAAACGATAAGCAGGGCGGATGAAATTGACCCGGCAAGCATGGAGAAATTCAAAATTATGCACCGCGAATTGCTGAACAGGGGTATTTATTTAGGCCCATCAGGTTATGAAGTTGGATTTATATCATCGGCCCACAACAAAGTGGAATTGGAGAAAGCAAAGCGTGCTATTTTTGAAAGTTTGGACCTGGTTTTTAGTAAGAAATAAAGCAATATGAAAAGACCATTTGTAATTTTTTACGCACTGATCATCTACGCATTAGCCGAGCTGGCGTGGTGGGGTTATATGCTGGTGCACCTGCAGCCCGAACGTAAGGCAATGATCATGGGCGAGGCGAGCACTTTTGTTTTAGTGTTTGTGGTTGGGGCCATTAGCCTTCACAAGTCCATCCATAAAGAACGCAAGCTGCAGCATCAGAAAAAGAATTTCCTGCTTTCGGTTACCCATGAGTTAAAGTCGCCGTTGGCATCTATCAAATTATTGCTGCAAACTATTCAGAAACGTGATTTGACCAAACAGCAGATACAGGATTTTATAGGCAAGTCGTTACTGGATATTGAGCGCCTGGATGACATGGTTGAAAACATGCTGCTGGCCTCAAAAATTGATAACCGGTCGTACACTTTTCCAAAAGCCAGCTTTAATCTATCGGGATTGGTAGACAATATTGTGAATCGCCTGCAATTGAACAAATGCGACATCAACGAACAACTCATTAACGCTGAGATCGAACCAAAAATTGAGATAACGGGTGACAAGTTTGCTTTAACTTCCGTGGTGACCAACCTGATCGAAAATGCCATTAAATATTCAGGGCCATGCGAGGTGGTGGATGTAAGGTTGTATTCTAAAGAAGGAAAGATTTACCTGCAAGTGGCCGACCATGGTATCGGCATAGCCGATAATGAAAAAAGCCGTATTTTCGATAAGTTCTATCGTGTGGGCAGCGAGGATACGCGCAATACCAAAGGCACGGGCCTGGGTTTGTATATTGTTAAAGAAGTATTGGATAAACACGATGCCAGCATCAGGGTTAAGGACAACGACCCAACGGGGAGCGTGTTTGAAGTGGTGTTCGCGTAGAAAAGGGTTATACGTTTGACGTAATACGTTATACGTAAATTGGCCGAAAATAAAAGAACGTAATACGTAGAACGTAAAACGTCTAACATAATAATTTCAGATAAAAATAAATTAGAAAATGGACATGCCGACTAAAAAAAGAATTTTACTGGCAGAGGACGAAGATCATCTGCTGGAAGCTATAAAACTTAACCTGGAGCTTGAAGGGTACAAGGTGTCAACGGCTACCAATGGCAAAAAAGCGCTGCAGAAATTTAAAGAGGAGCGTTTTAACCTGGTGATACTGGACGTAATGATGCCCGAAGTAGATGGCTTTGTGGTTGCCGAAACCATCCGGCTGGAAAACTCGGAAGTTCCGATCATGTTCCTGACGGCCAAGAATACCAGCGAAGATAAAATTGCCGGTTTAAAAAAAGGTGCGGATGACTATCTAACCAAACCTTTCAACCTGGAAGAATTAATATTACGCGTAAACAACCTGGTAAAACGCGGTTTAAAAGGAGAAGAGTTGAAAGAATTCAACAGCTATAAAATCGGTGATAAAACGATTCATTTTAACTCATTCGAGTTGGTAAATGGCGATGGTTCTATTACTCCTCTTACCAAAAAGGAAACTATGTTGTTGAAGTTGTTGATAGAGCGCCGGAACGATGCTGTATCGCGCGAGCAGATATTGGAAACCGTTTGGAACTATGACGTTTACCCTTCGACCCGTACTATTGATAACTTTATCCTTACTTTCCGTAAATATTTTGAACCCGATCCTAAGAACCCGGTGTATTTTCATTCCATCCGCGGCGTAGGGTATAAGTTTACTGATAACCATTAATACATGTTCAGTAATAAGGCACGGATAATGGTGATAGTGGTATTCACTGTCATGATGGTGTTTTTTGCTTATAAACAGGTTGTTGAGTTGACTTTGTTCAGCCTGATGATAATCGTCTTGATCATTGTCGAATACTTCAAGCAGGGAACGCTGGTTTTGGCGGCGAAACATTACCATGATAAAGATTACGATGGCGCCGAGGATTTGCTGAAACAAATAAAAAAGCCTGAGTGGCTGATGAAAAAACGCCGTGGCGTGTACGAGTATATGCTGGGTAACATCAACCTGCTTAAACGGGATTATGAAGCTGCCGCGATACATTATGAGCTGGCGTCGCAGTTCCCGCTAAGGTCCGTGAACGACCATGTGGCTGCCCTGGTGCATGCAGCTAATATCAATATACGACTGGGCAAATATGACAAAGCCGAAACCTATCTGAAGCAAGCGATGACCAATGAAGAAAAAATCACAGCCAAAATGAAGGCGGTGATTGAGAAATTAAAGGCAGAATTAAAAAAACATTAACACCGTAGAGACGCAATGCATTGCGTCTCAGACCGGAAACACATTAGAGACGCAATGCATTGCGTCTCTACGTTAAATTATATGAGAGATTCACTACTGATAAAAGCCGCATTTTCGGAAAAAACTGAACGCCCACCTGTATGGATGATGCGCCAGGCTGGTCGTTTTATGCCCGAATACTGGGAGATAAAGAACAAGTATTCGTTCCTGGAAATGTGCAAGACCCCGGAACTTGCTGCCGACGTAACTATGCTGCCGGTTGATTTGCTGGGTATTGATGCGGCTATCCTATTTTCGGATATATTGGTTACGGCCGAAGCCATGGGCGGCGATTTGAGTTTTGCAAACGGAATAGGGCCTAAATTTGCAAACCCTGTAAGGAGCAAGGCAGATATTGATAGGTTAGATACTGAAGTGGTGTACAAACTGCAATACGTTGCCGATGCTATTAAAGTAGTTCAGCAACGCCTTAACGGCAGCATCCCGCTGATAGGTTTCGCAGGAGCACCCTTTACGGTGATGAGTTATTTGGTCGAAGGCGGTTCGTCAAAAGATTTTAAGCTGACTAAACTTTTGATGCACAATGAGCCTGAGTTGGCACATCAGCTGTTGTCAAAAATTGCAAAAGTTACCGCCGATTACCTCAACATGCAGATTGCCGCCGGGGTAAATGCGGTACAGATATTTGACAGCTGGGCGCAGGCTTTGGCCTGGGATGATTATAAAGAATTTTCGCACCGTTATATTGCCGAGATCATCAGCAAACTGAACCGTAAGGATATTCCGGTGATATCGTTCTGCAAAGGCAGTTCGGTATTTGCGCCGGTGATGGCGGAAGCTAAGCCGGATGTAATTTCAATTGATTGGAACGTGGATCTGCTGAATATAAAAAAGCGTTTGCCTGCTGGGGTGGCTGTTCAGGGTAACCTTGACCCTCATATTCTATATGCAGATAAAAAGGTTATTAAAGAAAGAATATACCGCCTGTTTGACAGGATGAAGGGCGAGAACGGATTTATATTTAACTTAGGTCACGGCATTATGCCGGATATTCCTTTTGACAATGTGAAGTACGCGGTGGATATAATTAAAGATTATCGGAATTAATGGGGACAGCTTACCAATACGTTTTAGCGATACACATCATCTTTGTAGTCTGCTGGTTTGCGGGGCTGTTTTATATTGTGCGTTTGTTCATTTATCATACAGAGGCGCAGGAACTGCCCGAGCCTGACCGTACCATATTGTCCAAGCAATTTGAAGTCATGGAGCGCAGGCTTTGGAACGTCATTACCGTGCCCTCAATGGTACTTACCGTTTTGGCTGGCGCAACGATGCTTTACCTGGTGCCGGCGTGGCTACAGCAACCCTGGATGCAAATCAAATTAACTTTTGTCGCGTTGTTGCTGGTATATCACTTTATGTGCCAGGCCAAAATAAAGCAGATGCGTTACGGATTGTTTGTTTGGTCGTCAACCCGCCTGCGTATCTGGAACGAGGTAGCTACGATTTTGCTGTTTGCCATTGTTTTCCTGGCGGTACTTAAAAATGCGGTGAGCTGGATTTATGGCAGTGTAGGAATCGTGCTATTCTCCATGATCATCATGTCGGGCGTGAAGATCTATAAGTATTATAGGACGAAGAAGTAATTATTTAAAAGCGTTATCGTCTAATTCAACATTACCCCACAAGCTCTTTAACGGTTTTTGATTCCCGATAGTAACAAATAGTTGCAAAGCTTTTTCAATCAACGCATTTTTATCCTGAATACCACTCAGCTTTCGTGCTTTTGCAATCAAGTTGTCATTGATTTCGATGCTTATTTTCATACCGCAAAATAATAAATAAAAATGTCATTTCGATGAGCATGGAAGGGCTGTTCAGGGGTGCGAAGAGAAATCTTGTACGAGGGACAAGTTCCCGCAAGCCATGTCGTGTAAGATTTCTCCCTCGTTCGTCGGGTCGAAATGACATGGTGTGGGTATTTATTCCTGCTTATAAATAACCCCGTCCTTCATCACAAACTTTACCTGTTTCACCGCTTTGATGTCTTCTGCTGGATTACCTTCGACAGCCACCAAATCAGCCAAAAATAACGGCTTAATGCTGCCCAAATCCTTCAGTTCAAATACCGTAGCATTAACCGAGGTAGCCGACTTCAACACTTCCAAAGGCTTCATGCCATATTCGACCATTAATACCATTTCGCGGGCGTTATCGCCATGCGGAAAAACACCGACATCACCGCCCATGCAAATAGTTACCCCGGATTGCAAAGCCGCAGTAAACATCTGGCGCTTCTTTATCATGGCCGGGGGCTCGGTGCCGCTGCCTTTCCATCCAAAAAAGTAAAATGAGTAAGCTTCAGTAGCAGCCAGTGTAGGGCACAGGGCGATGCCTTTGTCCTTCATCGTCTTAAATAGTTCGGGCGTGCCGCCGTCGCCATGCTCAATCGTGGTTGTTCCGGCTATAATGGCGCGGCGCATACCCTCTTCGGTGGTCGAATGCATGGCCACCATTCTGCCGCTGCTTTTGGCTACTTCCACAGCTGTTTTTAGTTCATCTATGGTAAATGTCGGTTCGGGTTTTTTATCTATACCCCAGCTGTAGTCCGCATATATTTTTACTACATCGGCACCGTGACCTATCTGTGAGCGCACGGTATGACTGATCCCATCGATGCCATCCGTTTCTTCGGCGCCCTGGATAAAGGTATTGTCATTAACGCTTTTTGGACCATAGCTTCCCGTAGCGACGATAGCCCGAGTGGCTACCAGCATCCTGGGGCCGGGTATTATTCCTTTCTCAATGGCGCTCTTCAAACCAACGTCGTCGTACCCCATGCCTTCGGTACCAAGATCGCGCACGGTGGTGAAACCTGCCATTAAAGTCGCGCGCGCATGTACAACTGCTCTTGCGGTGCGCTCAGCGCGACTTTCGTGCAAAACCTGGTCGTCCCACAGCGTTTCGTTATAAGGGTGGAGGAATAAATGTGAATGCCCCTCTATCATGCCCGGCATTAACGTCATACCTTTCAGTTCGATAACTTTCGTATTTGGCGGGACCTTCATATCGGCCGCATTACGCACTTGCGTGATATGATTACCTTTAACCAATACCCATACGCCGGTACGGATTTCCTGTCCGTCAAAAACACGGTCGGGTTTGAGGAGGGTGAAAGTGTCGCGTGAAGCAGTTTGGGCGAAGCAGGAAAATAATCCGCAAAGAACGAAAAGCAAAATAAGGCCCGCTTTTTTCATAAGTTAATTATTGATGAGAAAGCAAATTAGGAAAAAATAATTTCATCCCCGTGCAACCATTCGCTATTGTTTTTCATCTTACCTTTAAATGATGTTTTTGGAGCATAAATACGCAATAGAAGAACTGTTAATACGATGCAAAGCCGGGGAGCGCAAGGCCCAGGAATTATTATATAAACAGTTTGCAGCCAAGATGATGGGGGTGTGTCTGCGCTATGCAACCGACAGGACGGAGGCCGAAGATATGCTACAGAACGGCTTCATTCGGGTGTTTCAAAAAATGAATGACTATAGGGGCGACGGCTCCTTTGAAGGCTGGGTACGACGCATCATGGTGCATAGCTCGATTGAATATTACCGCAAACACCACAAAATGATGCAGGTAGTGGATGTGGATAGCGAGGGTCTGGAACACTCAGTGAACGCAGTGGCGATGGCTAACCTGGATGCGAAGGACCTGATGGTACTGATACAAAAACTTTCGCCGGGTTACCGGATGGTGTTTAACCTGTATGCGATCGAAGGTTACTCGCACAAGGAAATCGGCGAAATAATGAGCATAACGGAGGGCGCGTCAAAGTCGCAATTATCGAGGGCGCGCACGATATTAAAAGAACAAATTGCAAAGACAGAAGGTAAAAAATATGGATATGCAGGATAAAGAGTTTGATGATGTATTCCGCTCAAAACTGGACGGTTTTGAGGCAGAGCCATCCGGCAGGGTCTGGGAAGGTATTGATGAGAAATTGGACACAACCCGTCGCAGGGCGATATTTATGCCCATACTTCGGATCGCGGCAAGCATCATCCTGGTAGCGGGTTTAGGCGTATTGTTCTTTGTCAACCGGGATAAGGTAACGCCGGTTAAACACGGAAAGAGTGACCTTGTTAAAACTGCGGAGCCGCAAGTTAAGCAGCCGGCAACAGTGGCCCCGGTAAAACAGCCGGAGATGATAAAAACAGCTGAACCGAAAACTATTGTGAACCAGGTAGCCCATGTGCGTGTTCCGAAAAATACAAACGCACCGGTGATTACCTCTCAGCCGCAGGTTGTGGTTAAAGAAACACCGGCAATTGTGAAACCCGTTGAACAACAAGCGATAGCTAATATCGAAGTACCGAAGAAAGCTGATATTACCCAGCCGGTAGTACCAGGCCCGGAAACGCCATTGGTAACAAAAACGACTGATATCATCGCTCAGCCCAAAGCAGCAACTCAGGTGACTGCCCAGGTACAGGCAAGTGATGTGGCTACAAAGCCAGCCAAAAGGCGCGGCATCCACAACTTTGGCGATTTGGTAAACATTGTGGTGGCCAAAGTGGATAAACGCAAGGATAAGGCGATTGAATTTACAGATTCGGATGATGGTGAGTCGTCAATTACGGCGGTAAACATTGGGCCGGTGAAAATTAAAAAGGATACGGAGAAATAAAAGGTTTTACGTGGGACGTTATACGTTCTACGTAAGATAAATGAAAACAAAAAAACGTATAACGTCTAACGTAAAACGTACAACAAAAATAAATCAGTGTAATCAAAAACCAATCGGTGTAATCATTAAAAGAACATCGGTGTAATCAAAATAAATTATATGAAACGTTTACTAATTACCGCCATGATATGTGCGGCTGCAAGCGGTGTGTTTGCACAGAATACGACTGATTCGACCAAAAGCCTGGCATCTGTCAATAATAACAAAGTAAAAGCCGGTTTTGGCAATGAAGGGCTTGAATTTGATATGTATAAAAAGGATGATGATACGGTTACGCATCACGAGCATACTTATCCCCGCGGATTTATGGGCATCACTTTCTCACGGTTCGATTTGGGGTATGTTACTTTGCTCGATAACGGCAGCTTTAACCTGTCGCCCAAAAATCAGTTTTTAGATTATAACCAATGGAAAACCAGCAACGTAGGTTTCGATGTGTTCCAGATGGGGGTGAAGGTGACTAAAAATTTCAAAATGTACCTGTCAGGCGGGTTCGACTGGACGCTGATACGCCTGCGCAACAATATTACCATTGTACCGGGCGCACCGGTATTAACCTGGAAGCCCGACAGCGTGCACCTGCACAAAAACCGGTTTTCGTCAAGCTACCTGCGGATTCCGTTATCGTTCGATTTTCATAGCGACCCAGGTGAACACGGCAACCGCTTTCACTTTGTATTTGGTCCCGAAGCGGGGCTGCTGCTGAATGGCATGGTAAAACAGGTGAGCGTGGCCGATGGCAAACAAAAATTTGATGCCGGCTATAACTTCGCCAAAGTGCGTTATGGCGCCTTTATGCGGGTAGGCTATGGCGGCTGGGGCGTATTTGCCAAGTACTACTTTAACGATATGTTTGACAACAGTCCCGACCAGGTGGGGCTGAAGAGTTTCGCGTTTGGGTTGACGTTCGGTTTTTGACACGATTTCGGGATTTGAGGGATTAAACAGGATGCTGGTCGATAGGAATCTTTCTAATCCCTCAAATCCTGAAATCGTGTTATCTTTGGACTTATGTCATCCTTCTTCCAATCCACAAACCTAACAAAAACCTATCCCGGCGGGGGTGGTGTAAAAAACATCAACCTTCAGATACAGGCAGGGCAGGTTACCGCTATAGTGGGGGCAAGCGGCAGTGGGAAAAGCACCTTACTGCGTTTGCTTTATGGTCTGCTGTCGCCGGATAGCGGTGAGGTGCAGTTCAGGGGTGAGCGGATTTGGGGACCGACTGAGAAACTAATTCCCGGTCACGATGCCATGAAGATGGTGACGCAAGAAGAAGACGATCTGAACCTGTTTGCCAAAGTTTGGGATAATGTAGCCATCCTGTTGCCCAGTATAAACCTGGAACTTAAACAGGAAAATGTAGAAAGAACATTAAAGCAGCTTAATATGCTGCAATTAGCCGATAAACGCATTGCCGATCTTAGCGGCGGCGAAAAACAGCGTATAGCCATCGCCCGGGCGCTCATCACGCAGCCGGAAGTGTTGCTGCTTGACGAACCCTTTAACCAGGTGGATACTTCCTTTCGCGATGGGTTGCAGGAGGATATCCGGCAAATCGTAAAAGACACCGGCCTTACCGTTATCATGGTATCGCACGACCCGGCAGAGGTGCTCAGCATGGCCGATGAATTGCTGGTTTTGCAAAATGGCGAGATCATTGAAGCGGGCCGGCCGCAGAAGATATATAACGACCCCGAACATTTATATACCGCTCAACTACTCGCGCGCTGCAACGTGCTCAGTACTGCCGAAGCTGCTATCTGCGGCATCAAAGCCCAAAAGGAGCACGTGATGCTGTACCCTGAATGGATCGAGACCAAAAGTGGCTGGGGGCGCAAATGGGTGGTAAAACAAGTACTTTTCAAAGGCTTTTACGAAGAACTGCTGCTTGAAAATAAAGGTGTAACCCTGCGCATCCTCAACGGCCAGGCGGGTAAATATGGCGAGGGGAGTAAGGTGGGGTTGAAATTTGTGAAGTGGATTGAGTATTGAAGTCTGAAGTCTGAAAGGGCTGGTCACTAATTAACTAATCACCAGTCACTAATCACAAAAAACACCTATCTTACAGCACGAAACCATCACAAAGCACATTCATGGAAACAGGGTACAAATCTACCGAAAACGGCTACAAAAATGTCAGCTGGCTGTTTGTTGCTATATTCGGCATTGTTTTTTTAGGATTTTTCAAAACCTATTTCGGGCTGTTCCCCAGCTTTAACAATGTTACCGCTATTCAGCATATCCACGGACTGCTGTTTACCACCTGGTTTGTGCTTTTGTTTACACAGCCGCTGCTCATCCGCTACGGCAAGTATAAGGCACACCGCATCATCGGCAGGTTTACTTATGTGCTGGTGCCCTGCATCATCATTTCCATACATTTCATCGCCCGCGAAGCGTATTTGAACGCCGTGGCCGCTCATAAGCCCCGACAGGACATCCTCGCCGGAACGTATTTTCAAACTTACCAGATATTCGATTTTTCAGTGCTGTACCTGCTGGCCATCATCAACAAACACCGCACCCCCTACCACATGCGCTATATGATCGCCACCTCGCTGGCCATCGTTGGGGCCGGGATGCGCAGGGTTTTTGTTCACGTATTACACATGGAAGCCGAGGCAGTATTGCTTGGCTTTTTAATACCCGACCTCATCCTCGTCGGCCTCATCGTTTACGATTGGATAAAGGGCAACAACGCCAGGGCATATATCATCGCGTTCATCATCCTGGCGGTATCGCACTACAGCTATTATTTTTTGCCCCATTCAGCGTTATGGCAATCCGTAGCCGGGTATTTTGTGAGATTTTTTTAGGGAGTATGAAGTCGGAGGTCTGAGGTCGGAAGTCTGAATGGTTCTCCCGACCGTCATAGCGAGGAACGAAGCCATCTCCGAACTATGCAAATAAACAACCGAAATTTTGTTTAACGGGCGTTGCCGCTGCATGGGAATTCCTCTACTTCGCCGGTTGTTTATAAATCTTGCCGTCCTTCATCACAAAAGCCACGTTTTGCAGCAGCGTAATATCGTCTGCCGGGTTGCCTTTCACCGCAATGATGTCGGCGATGAATGATTTTTTTACCTGGCCCAGTTTATCCTGTTTGTTTAACAGTTCGGCGGCTGTTACGGTAGTGGTTTTAATGGCATCAATGGGACTGAAGCCAGCCTTTTTTACATAATATTCCAGCTCTTTGGCATTATTGGTGTCCCAGGGGAAACTGCCTATATCGGTGCCCATCACAATCTTTAGGTTTGCTTTATAAGCCCGGTTGAGGTATTTATATATACTATCCACGGGATCCTTGTAATATTCAAAAACAGTGATGGTAGGGCACCAATATACATGGTGCACCAGGGCCAGCGTAATAAGCGAATCGTTAAATGCCGAGCCATGCTCGATGGATCTCACCCCGGCCATAATGGCCATCCGGGTGCCCTCTTTGGTAGTGGAATGGGCGGCTACATCCGCATGATATTTGCGGGCCTCATCTACAATGGCCTTTATTTCGTCATAGTCGAAGGTTGGCGTTCTCCAGTCAGCATACAGTTTTATCCATTTCAGGCCATGCGAAACCTGCTCGCGCACGGCCTTTACGCATTCATCATGCCCTGTTGCGTATTGCGTGCCCGATGGCAGGTTAATTTCCCAATTCTGGTCGCGCGCCGAAGGGAGGTACCTGCCTGTCGCTGCAATGCCACGGCCTGCGGGGATAATCCGTGGACCGTTAATAAAGGATGAATCAACTGCCCGGCTAAGGTCAATATCGGCGAAACCAGCGCCCTCGCTGCATACATCCCTGATGGTGGTGAAACCATGCTGAAGCAATTCCGACAGGTATTTTGCCGCCCGCAGCGACCGGTACGACGGCGAATTGCCGTAAAGGTCCTTATCATAGTCGCCGCCATCAGCCAATATGTGGGTGTGCACGTCCATCACGCCCGGCAGCAGGGTATATCCCTTCAGGTTGATGACAATGGCCGAATCGGGGGCCTTTTTGTTGAAAGTTACATCGATGATATGGCTGCCGCGAACAATAACCACGGGATTTTCCAGCACCTGCGCGTTTTTAGGGTCGATGAGCTTATCGGCAACGATGGCGTAGGTTTGCCCGAATGCGAGCCTAGCACAAAGGCCGAACAGAATGGTGATAAACGCTTTGGTGACAAGTGGTTTCATTTGGAGAAGGGTTGGTGTAATGACTAAAGGCTGATTTACTACTAATGTAGGTAAATTATTGTTAATGAGCCGCCGGACAATCCCGCGCCGGGCTTGGGCACCTCCGCAGTCCCGATAACTGTCTTGTGTCTTCGGACCTCAGATTTCCGACCTCAGCCATCAGACCTCCTCAAACTGGCACAGTTTTAGCCTGTTATCTTACAATGTGAGTAAATTTTTTTTCGGGTTCGTTCGGAAATGTAATTTACTTTAATTATTATTGAATAACATCCTGCTTGTGATGGTGTTATAATTCTTGAACCTAAAACAATAAATTATGAGAATTAACTACAAATCTATTGCGCTCCTTTCCACTGCGATCGGAATGCTTATGCTTTTCGGCTGCTCGAAAACTGAGCAGGTGGCCCCTGCTTCGGACCAGGTTGCACCCCAACATGTATACGGTGTATTGCCTGCCACACCTGAAATGTACGCGAATGTGCCGAAGTTTTCGATGGACAACTTTAAGAGCAATTTAAGTGTAAACAGCATCGGCAACCCTGTGATTGTTACGCTTACAAACCCCGCTGTGCGCGACCAGGGCCAGATCGGCTCCTGCACCTCGTTTTGCGGTGCCGAGGCTTATGAGATCGGTTATTATTATAAGCATGGCGCTTTTCCCGCAGTAGTTAGCCCGGCATTTATTTACTACGAGGAAAGGGTAAACATCCTGCACCAAAGTATATCGGCTGACCAGGGCGCCTATATGGTAGATATCGGCCAGTCGTTGCAAACCTATGGTGTTTGCCCCGAGTCGATGTATGTTTACCCGCCAAGCGATGTGTCAACTGCTTACAAAACCCCACCATCAGCTGCCGCAATTTCGGCCGCGCTGGGTTTCAAGGTAACGGGCAACACGCTGATCAATTCGGGCGATACCGCCGCAGTTAAAACTTTGTTGCGGAATAATATCCCCGTTATGATGGGCCTTAACGTGTATGACAACACCTCCACTTACAAATATTTTGAAGGATTACTCGGTCCATCAAATTGTACTTATAACCCGCTGACCTCAAGCGGCAGCCTGGTGAGGGGCGTGCGTCTGCTTGGCGGACACGCAACACCGATCATCGGGTACGACGATAACCGCAAGGCTTTCCTGGTTCAAAATTCATGGGGGACCAACTGGGGCAACAACGGCTTTTACTACATGCCTTACACGGTATTCATGAGCACCAAAATTGTACCGGCCGGTGGCGTATATTATTTGACGCTGTAAGACGAGATATTTAAGAACTTGAAGGCGCTTTAGAGATAAGGCGCCTTTTTTTGTCTGAACTAAGATTCGTAGGATGAAAGGATGGTAGGATTCCTTTCCATCGGCGAATTACCAATTCCTCCGCTAGCCAGCGGAGGGTGACGGGCGGGAAAAAATCGCAATGACGGCGTGGAAAAACCGCCATGCGCCAACCGCCACGCGCAAAACCCTTACTGCTTCACCATATTCCCCACAACCAACCCGCGCAGATCATCATCCGTAATATCCAGCTTGTTATCGGCCAGGGTGAGGAAGCGGTGGTAGGCATCGGCGAGTTCTTCTTTGTCGAGTTTGTAGCCGAGGCGCTCGAGGTGGAACTTGAGCGCGTGCCTGCCGCTGCGGGCGGTGAGCACGATGGTGGCGCTTGGGTAACCTACGTCTTCGGGTTTGATGATCTCGTAATTTTCGCGCATTTTGAGGAAGCCGTCCTGGTGTATGCCCGAGCTATGGGCGAAGGCGTTGCTGCCCACGATGGCCTTGTTGGGCTGTACGGGCATGCGCATTTGGGTGCTTACCAAACGGCTGATATCGTATAGGCGGTGCGTTTGAATATTGGTGTGCAGCCCGAGGCTGTGGTGGGTTTTAAGGATCATCACCACTTCTTCGATGGAGGTGTTGCCGGCGCGTTCGCCGATGCCGTTGATGGTGCCTTCTATTTGTCGGGCACCGTTCTCGAGCCCGGCGATGGAGTTGGCTGTTGCCAGGCCGAGGTCGTTATGACAGTGCACGGAAATAATGGCCTTGTCGATATTTTTGACGTTTTCTTTTAGGAAACGAATTTTTTCACCGTATTGGTTGGGCAGGCAGTAACCGTTGGTATCGGGAATGTTGACCACGGTTGCACCTGCCGCGATGACCGCTTCGATCATTTTGGCGAGGAACTCAATATCGGCCCTGCCGGCATCTTCGGCGTAAAACTCGATATCTTCCACACCACGCTTGGCGTATTTGACGGCTTCGACCGCGCGCTCCAAAATTTCCTCGCGGGTGCTGTTAAACTTATACTTGATGTGCATGTCCGACGAACCGATACCGGTGTGGATACGCGGGTGTTTGGCGTATTTAAGCGCTTCAATAGCCGAATCGATGTCGCCCTTGTTGGCACGGGTTAGCGCGCAAACTGTGGGGTTCTTGACCGCTTTGGATATCTCCACCACGCTCTGGAAATCACCGGGACTTGATATGGGGAACCCGGCTTCAATAATATCAACGCCCAGCGCTTCCAGTTCACGGGCTATCTCGATCTTTTCAGGGGTCGTCAACTGACAGCCCGGTACCTGCTCGCCATCGCGGAGCGTGGTATCAAAAACATAAACGCGGTTGGGGTCG
>Ga0207116_10187_pt2 | contig 17440 bp, 20 predicted proteins | sample Alteio_BWMinHeat_44_FD_153550 | JGI IMG/M metagenome (GOLD analysis project Ga0207116, IMG submission 153550) | Enriched cells from forest soil in Barre Woods Harvard Forest LTER site, Petersham, Massachusetts, United States -... | ecosystem: Environmental > Terrestrial > Soil > Temperate forest >... | reverse complement strand
CGGAAAGAAAAGCCCGGCCGTGGGTGGATTTCATGAGGCGTATGACAGTCAAAATGCAAATGAAAACCCAAGTGGCCGTCCAAAAGAAATTGGCATTTTTAGGAATTCCATACATGCCGCGGGCTCCGCCTACAGCGTCAATATTGAGGAGAACAACACGAATAATTTCACCGAAGCCAAGGGTCACAATGGCCAGATAATCACCTTTAAGTCTTAAACTCGGAAGCCCTACGCAGTAACCAGCGGCGGCGGCGACAAGTCCACCCATAATGGTGTTGAGAAAGAAATTGAGTTGAATAAACGGGCCAGCCCAGTGGGGAAAGGTCATTGTCAAATAGGCGCTGACATAGGCACCCGCCGCCATGAATCCTGCATGACCGATAGAAAACTGCCCTGTAAAACCATTCACCAGATTGAGACTGACGGCAAGAATAATATTGATTCCGCTATAAATAATGAGGGTCTGCACATAGGCATTTGAAACGTTTGGAAAAACCTGACCTCCAAGCCAAAAAACGAAGAGAGCGATCGTTGGAAAAAGAAGGGTTTTTTTTATATTGATCACTACACTTTCTCCACTGAAAACCTGCCGAGAAGTCCTGCGGGTTTAAAGAGAAGTATCACGATAAGAATTCCAAATGCGAGGGCATCGCGATAGGTGCTTTGACCGTAACCGACAACAAATTCTTCAGCGACACCCATGATAAGGGCCCCGAGAACAGCTCCTGCAATATTGCCGATTCCACCAAGCACCGCCGCGACAAAGGCTTTCAGGCCGATCATGACGCCCATGAGTGGCTCAATTTTTGGATATTTGATTCCGACAAGAACTCCACCGGCGGCGGCTAGGGCCGAACCGATGACAAACGTCATGCTGATGATGCGATCCACGGGGATTCCCATAAGGCTTGCCCATTGGCCATTGAAACTTGTGGCGCGCATCGCTTTCCCTAATTTTGTGCTTGAGATGACATACCGAAGAATCATCATGAGGCCAAGGCTTGTGAGTAAAATCGTTGCATCAAATTTAGTGATTCGAACTTCACCAAAAGATGCGATGATTGAATCTTCAAGAATATTTGGAAAAACCTGGGGGCTTGCGCCGAAAATAATCTGACCAGAATATTCTAAAAATAAACTCACACCGATTGCGGTGATCAGGGCGTTGAGTTTAGGCGCATTTCTTAAAGGGCGATAGGCAAGGCGTTCTATCGTGAAGCCAAGAAGGGCACAGCCGACCATTGAGATTCCCAGAATAGAAAAAAAACTACCATAGCCAGGGGAATTGCTCACGTTGAGCCAGCGAGCAGAATAAAAGCCGATGAAGGCGCCCACCATATAAACATCAGAGTGAGCAAAATTGATGAGTTGAAGAATGCCGTAGACCATAGTGTAGCCTAAGGCAATCAGAGCATAGATGCTTCCCAGACTGATCCCGTTAATGATGTGCTGAAAGAAAGCTTCCACGTCTTATGTCCCTCAGTCAGGGATTGATCGTTGTCACATATTTATTATGATCACCGGCGACTTGAACAACGACTGCGGATTTTGTGGCATTTCTTTGTTCATTGATGGTGATCTTGCCGGTGACGCCTGCGAAATCTTTTGTTGCTGCCAAAGCATCGCGGATGTCGGCCGTTGTCAAATCTTTGGCCCGCTTCATGGCATCTGCAAGGACCAAAGCCGCATCATATCCCATGGCGCCGAGTCCATCGGGGATGGTTCCATTAAATTCTTTTTTGAAGGCTTCAATGAAATCCCGTGCGCGCGGGTCGGTGGTGTCGGTTGTGTAGTGATTGCTGAAATATGATCCAACCACGGCCTCTTTACCGATTTCAAAAAGTTTTGAGCTGTCCCACCCGTCGCCGCCTAAAAGAGGGACTTTAATTCCCAATCCGCGTGCTTGACGAGCAATGAGCCCAACTTCAGTGTAATAGCCGGGAATAAAAATCGCATCGGGCTTCGAAGATTTGATGGATGTCAATTGAGCCTTAAAGTCGATGTCATTTGAAACATAAGTTTGCTCACTTATGATTTCTCCACCCATTTTTGTGAATGTTTCTTTGAAATAATTGGCAAGGCCGACGCTGTAATCTGATTTTACGTCACGCATGATGGCCACTTTTTTGACCTTCAAGTTATCATGGGCAAATTTTGCCATTACTGTTCCTTGAAAGGGATCAATAAAGCAAACGCGGAAAATATAGTCACCCACATCGGTGACTTTCGGATTTGTTGAACTGGGACTGACCATGGGCACTTTATACTGCTGCGCGATGGGCGCCGCCGCTAAAGAGCGGGAACTGGCCACTTCCCCTAAGATGGCAATAACTTTATCCTGGGTTATGAGTTTAGTAACGGCTGTTGCAGCTTCTTCAGGTTTTCCTTCATCATCGACGGATTCAAGCCTTAGGGTTTTTCCCTTGACTCCCCCTGCGGCATTGATTTGTTTAAAAGCCAATTGGATTCCTTGGTGGGTGCTTTGACCGAAAGTGGCTTCACCACCTGTCATAGAACCATATTCGCCGACCACAATTTCAGTGGCGTTGGCCGTTGGGGAATTGGGGGTTGCTCCTTCTTTTTTTGTACAGGCTGAAAAAACAACGACAAGGGAAAGGGTAAAAACGAGAAGTAATTTGTGCATTAAAAAATCTCCTTTTTGGTCTATTCAAAATGGCCTTATCTAGTTATCGCGACTGGGGTTTTAGGTCAAATTAAAAGGTACGCCGTTCCTTTTGCCAGTGTGTTCAAGATGGCCGAGGCTGAACCTTGATCTCCCAGGGGCATTTTGCGCTTAAATCGACAAAGTCTTTTCTAGATTAATCCAGTCTTCGCGGATGGATTTCTTTTTGCTGAACGCATCTTTGAGGGATACTGCAACGATTTGTAAATTCATTTCGCCCGCCATGATATCGCATTGGCCTTTCTGGAGAAAATTGACCGCAGCTGCACCGAGGCGTGAGGCAAGATTTCGGTCGTACGCTGTGGGGCTCCCACCTCGTTGAATGTGACCTAAAATGCAAACTTTGGCGTCATATCCTCCTACGCGCTTTATTTCTTTCGCTATGTCATAGGAGCGACCAGGGGTATCTCCCTCCGCACAAATAAGAATGCTTGATTTTTTACCGCGCCTCACACCACGAGCAATCACTTCGCAAACATGTTTAATAGAAACTTTGTGTTCAGGAATAAACACTTCTTCAGCACCCGCGCTCAACCCCACTTCTAAAGCGATGTGGCCCGAATTTCGGCCCATGACTTCGACTAAGAAAAGGCGATCGTGGCTCGCGGCCGTATCGCGCACTTTATCTAAGGCTTCCATTGCGGTGTTCACGGCCGTGTCAAAGCCAATGGTGCGATCCGTGCCAAAAACATCATTGTCGATGGTGCCTGGCACACCCACAATAGGAATCCCGTGTTCTTCATAAAGGAAGTGAGCTCCCGTAAATGTTCCGTCACCGCCGATTGCAACGAGTCCGTCAAAACCAGCCGCCTTGAAATTCTTCGCTGCCTTTGAGCGACCACTAGGTGAATAAAAATCTTTGCAGCGGCCCGTCTTTATAATAGTCCCACCGCGCTGAATCGTGTTGGCCACAGAACTGAGTTCCAGGGGTAAATATTCTTTTTGGATAAGACCCTGAAACCCGTGAAGAACGGCTGATACTTTTAATTTATTAAAGATTCCAACTCTGACCACGGCCCTTATCGCAGCATTCATGCCGGGGGCATCGCCGCCACTGGTGAGAACGGCTATGTGTTTGAGATTTTTTGCGTTAAATTTGCCCACGGAAAGATTTTGTCATTGTGGTTTAAGGGTGTCAACTCCTGTACAAAGGTATCTGAAAGCAAAAAAAACACGAGTCTTTCGACCCGCGGTTTTAGACAGAAAAAAAAGAAAAAAGGAACGGCCTACCTTTTTACCTAACGAGGTGTTTAAATTCACGGCCAGCTTTGAATTTCGGATAGTTGCAAGCAGGAATGGTGATGGCTTTTCCCGTTTGCGGATTGCGACCGCGGCGGCTTTTACGCTTTCCTTTTAGGAATGTGCCAAAACCGACAAGTTTTACGTCGTGACCTTTTTTAACTTGGGTTTTAACAGTTTCAAGGGTGGTATCTAGAATCCGTTCCACCTGAGCTTTGCTGGTCTTGGTGTGTTTTGCGACTGCTTCAATCAATTCAGCTTTGTTCATTTATGAACCCCCATTAATGGTTATTAGAAAACTGCCGACCCAATCCCTGCCAGGAAAAGGGCTCACCCAAAAGTAGGCCCCAGGGGCCTTTCAGGGTCAAGATTTTTTTTAGTCTTCAGGATCGTTTTCTGGCGCAGGTTTCTGAGGGACGTCTTCTTCGGAGCTAGGGGAAGGATCGGTAGGAACGCTATTTGAGCCATCGGCCCACGCGCCTAGGTCAATAAGTTTGCATCTTTCAGAACAGAACGGGCGGTTTGGATTATTGTTCCAAACAACTTCTTTTTTGCAAGTGGGGCATTTGACTTTCATGATTCAGTTCTAAATCTTTTTAGAAGCCTCTGTAAAGAGACGTTGTGGCAAAATTTTTCCCGTTCACAAGAACTTGAGCGTTTGGAATATTGGGAACGCTGCCATCGAGCAAAGCCGTGGGAGAAACGAGATCGATTTTCCAAACCTGAGTGGACCAAGGTTGGATGGAGATCTGTGAGCCCGTGCTATTGTTTGTAGGATAATAAGCGCCTTGGCCACCAATCTGGCTACCACCAAGGGTTAGAACCATTTGTGGAATAATAGTTCCGCCATTGTTTGAAACAAAAACATCAACGGTGGAGTAGTTGTAGCAACCAAAGCAAAAAGACCAACTCCAACCCCACGGGTTGTTCAAATTATTCATCATATTTTTGGCAGTGCCGGTGTCTACACCTGAGAGCACGCCTTGCAAGTGAACATAACCCGTTCCGCCGAAGGTGTTGATGCAATTAGGTTGGCCAGGGGCGCATGTAGGTCCGACAACAGCCGGGGGAGATTGCACGGCTACAGGAACATTTCCATTATTTCCTCCGCCGCAACCGACAAAGGATCCCATTGTTACTAAACTGACACATAAGAAAACAAGCAAACGGGTCATAGGTGACCTCCAACGTCATCCTTCTATGCGTCTAACATGCCAATATCAGGGTAAAATTTAAGCAGGAACGGCTCTCAAAACAGCCTTTTTAGCGCCCCAAGAGAGCTTTTGGCTGCCCAAAAAAGTCACTTTAGGATTTAGGTAGGCCGTTCCTTTTTTCCGCAGAAGTAAAAGAGGATATTCGGGATAATAAACGATTTCCGACATAGCTGGCACATCGTCGGGTAATGGAATGGTTTGATTTTCAGCACGGGCTTGGACACTGGACACTGGACAAAGCACAAAAAACAGTTTGTGCTTCAAAGAAGCCCTACGATTCCTATGTCTTCTTTTACTCTCAAGTATTTCCCTGAATCACTGAATAATACAAAAGGTGAGAGTGGCCAAAAAAATGGCTCTCAAACACATTGAGCAGGGTCCTCGGATTTCCTGAGCCTCCCCCTAAAAATTCCAAAAATGAAATAATGCTCTTGACGAATGTATACAAATTTTGATACATTGAATACATGAAAAAGAATACATCAAAACAATATACTATTAGGAACATTCCAGAAAACGTGGATCAACGCCTTAGAAGAAGGGTCAAAGAATCCGGAAAAAGCTTCAACCAAGTAGCCCTTGAAGCACTCACCCTGGGTACTGGTCAAAGTCTTAAGCCGCTAAGGGATTTTACCGAGATCATCGGTTCTCTTTCCCCCAAGGAAGCGGAAAATTTGGAAGAAGAAATTCGCCTTCAACATCAAATTGACCCGGATCTCTGGAAGTGAAAATTGCTATAGATTCAAACCGATATACTGATTTTTGTAGAGGCGTGGACGAGGTTGTTTCTTTTGTCGAGGGTGTCCAAGAAATCCATGTCCCACTCATTGTGTTGGGAGAGCAGCGGGCTGGCTTCGCCAATGGGCATAACCGGGAAAAAAATGAGAGGCTACTGACGAAATTCCTCAACAATGAAGGCGTCTATGTCCTTCTTCCTGATGACCAAACAACTTACTTTTATGCAGATCTCTACGCTTACCTTCGGAAAAAAGGGAAGCCTATTCCCACCAACGATTTGTGGATCGCAGCTCTAGTTGTGCAAAATCAATTGACTTTGTTTGATAGGGATTCTGATTTTGACAATCTGCCTCAACTTGCAAGAATTCGCCTTTAATGCATTTTGCTAACGATTCTTCACATTTGTGCTTATGGGATACTTTTTCCCCCAATAAAACCACAAATAAAGGGCGCCAAGAAAAATGAAAATAGAGATGAATTGGCTCGTGCTTAAATAGGGTTCAATGACAAAACCGCGAATGGAATCTCCACGATAAATTTCAACGATGGAACGCCCAACGGAATAAAGCATCATGTAAACGACAAGCAGTTGGCCCGTGAATTTTTTCCTGTTTCTAAGATACATCGTGACACAGAAAATAATAAACGCATTGAGGGCATCATACAATTGAGTGGGGTGAAGGGGAATTCCGGGAGGTGCGAGACTGAGAGGGTCTCTGAATGTCACAGCCCATGGAACTCCTGGGGCTGGTTTTCCAAAACAACATCCCGCAAAAAAGCAGCCGAAGCGGCCCCACATATGGGCGATCGCCAGTGACGGAACGGCCATATCCATGGTTTTCAACATGGGAAGTTTATATTTTTTCGAAAAATACCAGAAAGCAAAAACACCCCCTAGAAAACCGCCGTAGAAAACGAGGCCACCTTCCCAAAAATAAAAAATCTCTAGTGGGCGCTGAGAAAAATAATCGAGCCTCGTCAAAATATAAACGATGCGGCCGCCCAGAAGCCCAAGCCCCAAGCCCCAAAAAGAAATATCAACAATGCGATCGGGATTGAGGCCCTCTTTTTTTCCTTGTGAATAAATGAGGGAGAGGCCGAGAAGAAAACCAATGACGATCATCAACCCATAAGTGTGAAGTTTTAGAAAACCAATTTGAAGAAGCAGTGGATGCATGGTATCCCTCTAAACTTTCTTTGATTGAGGCGCCCTCAAAAGCCAAATTCCAAAAACAAGTACTGCTGCACTCAGCCAGGTTGATATACTCAAATGTAAAAGCATTGGTCCTCGAAAGTCATCTCGAAACTGCTCAATGACACCCCTGCCCAAAGAATGGAGGACCATCCAGAGGCCAAAAACACGTCCAGAAACTTTACTCGGGTTTTTTTCTACTCTCAAAAGAATTCCCAGCACAATAAGCTCCCACACACTTGAATAGATTTGGGTTGGATGAATCCCAATGAGAGGTGGGGCTTCTACGTTAGGCGGAAAATGGATCGCCCAGGGGACAGTGGTGGCTTTGCCAAAACAACAGCCAGCAGCGAGACAGCCGGTCCTTCCGATGGCATACCCAAGAGCCAGAACCGGAGCCACCAGGTCGGCCAATTTCAAAAAATCATATTTGCGAATGCGACAAAGAAGAAAAGCTAACAAGAGCGAACCTAGCATTCCGCCATAGTAGACGAAACCGCCAAGCCAAAATTTGAAGATCAGATTTGGGTGTGCAAAATAAATTTCAGGATGTTCAAAGAGAATGTGAAAAGTCCGAGAGCCGACAAAGCCACCCAGCATTATGGCCAAGGCCAAATCGAGAACCTGGTTGACCTCAAAGTTTCGCTCTTTAGCCCTGGCGTAGGCCCAATAAATGGCAATCGAAAACGCGATACTGTTTATGAATAAGTAAGTAGGTATGACAATGTCATTATTTTGAAAAAGATACGGCCACATTAATTATGAGGCGCCATCTTTGGCGACGAGAGAAGACTTGCTGGCGGGCGATTTAGTAAAAAGCATTTGGAGAAGTAAAATCCCAACCCCACAAACGATAGCTGAATCGGCAATATTAAAAGCGGGCCAGTGATAGATTTCTTTAAAATGGAAATCAAGAAAATCGATTACGAATTTGAATCGAAGTCTGTCGATATAATTTCCGATGGCACCCCCGAAAATGAAAGAGAGTGCGCAAATTTGGAGTTTTTGCGTGTCTTTTGTTCCTTTCAAAATGAAAATGATGACGATCAAAGCGACAAACGGAACAAGAATGAAAAACGGTTCGCGAAATCTCTGCGCCGCTGAAGAAAAAACCCCGAAGGCTGCGCCAAAATTTCGTACGTATGTGACGTCAAAAAGAGAAGGCACGACCGTGTAAACCTCACCGAGATGATAATGGGTATGAATATACATTTTTGTGAGCTGATCGAGGGCCACAAGGGCGCCGCTGATTGTGGCCAAAAGCAGGTATTTTATTTTCATGACAGAACTCCTACACATTTAGGACAGACATTGGGGAATTTTTTGTGAGCGCCCGTTTCAGGACTGTAAGTCCAACAGCGTTCACATTTCGTACCCTCGGCTTTTTTCACCAAGGCTTCGAACAAGTCGCCCTCTTTTAGTTCAACTTGGGAGACAATGAAGATGGTGGGTAATTCGTCTCTCATTTTGTCAAACAGCGTCTTAACGGGGGCGGGGACGGTCAACACCACTTTCGCTTCAAGGCCAGAGCCAATCATTTTGGACTGCCGCGCTTCTTCGAGGCGTTTTGTGACAACAGTGCGAGCCTCAAAAATTTTCTGCCAAGTATCACCAAGTTGTTTGTCAACCCACTCAGACGGCACTTTTGGAAATTCCGTTAAGAAAATGCTTTCTTTCTCTTTACCAGGGAGAACCTGATAAACTTCTTCAGCCAAAAATGATAAAATAGGCGCCATGGCGCCCATCAAATTTTTTACGACGGCGTAAATGACGGTTTGTGCGGCTCGTCTCGGTGTTCCTGTCTTTTTTGAAGTGTAAAGACGATCTTTAAGAATATCGAGATAGATAGAGGAAAGGTCTACGGTGCAAAAATTTTGAGCCGCGTGATAAATTTTGTGAAATTCAAAATTTTCGTACGCGTCGGTGCTTGTTGCAATAAATTCGGCAAGTTTTGAAAGAGCCCATTTATCGAGAGCTTCCAATTTTTCATAAGGCACACTGTCGTGAGCCGGGTCAAAATCACCCAAATTACTCAAGATGTAGCGGCAGGTATTTCTGATGCGGCGATAACTCTCAGACACCCGGTCAAAACTCTCCTGACCGGCTTGCAAATCGGTTGAGTAGTCTTCGTACGAAGTCCAAAGCCTTAAAACTTCAGCTCCGCTTTTTTCTATAAATTTCTGAGGATCCACGACATTGCCTAAACTCTTAGACATTTTTCTGCCTTGAGCGTCGTTTACAAACCCGTGTGTGATGACATTCTTAAAAGGAGCCCGACCGTGGATAGCGACACTCGTCATGAGACTCGACTGAAACCAGCCTCGATGCTGATCGCTTCCTTCAAGATAAAGATCTGCAGGATTTGTAAGTCCCTCTCGACATTCTTGCACAGCGATGTGACAGACACCGCTGTCAAACCAAACATCTAAAATGTCGGTACCGCGCCTAAATTCAGTACTGTCACAAACACACTTTGCATTGTCCTCGTAATCATTCATTGTTGACGTATACCAACTCTCAAGGCCTTCTTTTTCAACTTTGGCTGCGACTTTATTCATAATCGCTGTGCTTGCTTTGGATTCTCCGCATTTTTCGCAGTAAAAAACAGGAATAGGAACGCCCCAAAGTCTTTGTCGGCTAATGCACCAGTCGGGCCTATTTTCGACCATGGCCGTAATGCGATTTTCGCCCCAAGAAGGAAACCATTTTACATTTTTGATTTCTTTCAAAGCTTGCTCACGGATCTTTCCTTGTTTTCCGCTTTCATCCATTGAAATAAACCACTGTGCGGTGGCTCGGAAAATGACGGGATTATGGCAGCGCCAACAATGGGGGAAACTGTGGTTGATGATTTCTTCATAAATAAGATGCCCAGAATCTTTTAGCTTTTGAATAACAAGGGGATTTGCGTCGAGAACGCGCTTCCCTTGCATTTCAGGGAATTTATCCGTGTATTTTCCCCAGTTATCGACAGGGTTGTAAGGAAGAAGGCCATATTTTTGGCCAACGAGAAAGTCGTCTTGACCGTGACCGGGAGCTGTATGGACGCAACCCGTTCCTGCTTCTAAAGTAACGTGGTCTCCCAAGATGACGTGACTATCACGATCAATGAAGGGATGCTTTGTCACGACACCATCAAAATGGGCGCCCACTTGATTTTTTCCACCAAGTTCAGAGCCTTTGAATGTTTTTTTCAGTTTCAATTCTGTGCCGAATATTTTTTCAAGGCCCGGGGCCAATTCTTTAGCTAATACCCAATTCTCTGAACCAGCTCCATAAAGCCCATACTCAAATTCAGCGTTCAAACTAATGGCCAAATTTGCGGGAAGAGTCCAGGGGGTTGTTGTCCATATGACAAAGAATGTTTTCTCTTTTGGTGAGCCCAGTTTGTCAAAGTTTTTGGTGACTTCAAATTTGACGTAAATCGAAGGATCTTTTCGATCTGCATATTCGACTTCTGCTTCAGCGAGAGCCGTCCCGTCTGACCAACACCAATGAACAGGTTTTTCACCGCGATAGACATATCCAGAATCAAAAATCGCAGCCAGTGAACGGATCATGGAGGCTTCGTAGTTTTTATCCATTGTGGTGTAGGGCTGATCCCACTGGGCAAGAATACCCAAACGCTTGAATTGTTCACGTTGGAGATTTATGTATTTTTCGGCGTAATCGCGGCAGAGTTGTCTGATTTCCCCATCGGATTTCTCTCGTCTTTTATTGCCAAGCTCTTTTGCAACGGCGTGTTCAATGGGCAATCCGTGACAATCCCAGCCTGGAATGAATACAGTGCGGTGACCGCTCATGGCTTTGAATTTAACAACAAAGTCTTTCAGGATTTTATTGAGACTGTGGCCCACATGAATATTTCCGTTGGCGTAGGGTGGGCCATCGGGCATTGAAAAAATAGGTTTTGATTTATTATTGATTTGGATTTTGCCGTAAATGTCTTGATTTAACCATGCTTTGATCTGTTCCGGTTCTCTCACCGGGAGATTGGCCTTCATTGGAAAGGTGGTTTCCGGTAAATTAACGGTATTGCGATAGTCGGTTGGGTCCGAAGTCACTGTATTACCTCAAAAAAGTGGAGAATCTAGATTAGATTAAATAAGGGTGACTGTCAAAGGTCAGCTCAGAATGTCTTTGAGTGCTTTATGGGCAAGAACAAGACTCATCCTCAGGACTTCAACATCGCTACTCAGGTTTAAGCTTTCGCGAATCTCATTCACGATTTGCCGACTCTTGGGATCAAGACGCAAAGCCGAAATAAGATTGGGTTGATGGGGTACGGTCGTAGGCGTCTGAACACCACCTTGGGACGTCGCGGCTTGGTTTGTAAGATCAACTTCTAAAGGAACCTGGGGCTGATTCTGTGAGCGTCCTGTATGACCTGCAAGACTAGAGGGAAGGCCCACCGAAATAGACGTACTGCCAGCTGAATTCGGACCACTTGAATGTGCCTGGTTTGAATCAAAATCAAATTGCTCAAGTTCATGTTTAAGATGTTTCAATGTGTGTTGAAATTCTTGGCTACTCTTTGATTGTTCGGGAACTTTTGGCGCAAAATTTTGAATATCTTCTTTGGTTGGCAGGGCACCGCCTAGTCTTTTTGCCCGCAAGAAAAGTGATACAACCTGTTCCATGGACTTCATCTCTTCTCGCACATTAGCGGGAAGAGTTTGTAACCACTTATAGGCGTCAGCCATATCGCGTTGCGTGAAAGCTTGTGGAATCAACCGAATTACCCCTCACTGGAAGAGGGATACTTCTACTCCAAAGAGATCTGCCACGGCAAGGGTCAAAATCGAGTCAAGCCCCAAAATTTTTATTTAGGGCTTGGGCTCAGAATATTCTCTGGGAACAATGCCATATTTTTCAATTTTCCTAAGAAGTGTTTTCTTAGGAATGTTGGCATGGAGTGCGGTTTGATTTATTCGGCCTTTAAAAGTCTTAAGCGCTCGAATGATGAACTCTTTTTCAAAAACTTCCTTTTGCCGATTGAAATCGAGAATCTCCTGAGGAGTTAATTCACTGCCACCTGCATTGAGATCAGTGCTCACGGTAGACTGAGCAGGCAGGCCTTCCGGCGTTTGCCCCGTAATTTTTTCAGGCAAGCTCGACATTGACAAACGATTGCCTCCTTCAATAATGAAAGCATGTTCGATCACATTTTCAAGCTCGCGGATATTTCCTGGCCATTGGTACTTTTTAATCGCAGTAAAAGCATCGGGCAATACGCCGATAATTTCTTTGCCATGGCTCTTATTAAATTTAGTAATAAAAAGCGAAACAAGACGATCAATATCATCCTTGCGGTCTTTAAGGGGAGGCAATACAACGGGAATAACATTCAGACGATAAAAAAGATCTTCGCGGAACGCGCCGGTCTTGATCATTTCATCAAGATTTCTGTTGGTGGCGGCAATGATGCGTACATCTGATTCGATTTCTCGATTAGATCCCACGGGAGTAAATTTCTTTTCTTGTAGAACACGCAAGAGTTTTACCTGCATGTTGGGCGAAAGATCACCCACTTCATCTAAGAAAAGAGTTCCGCCCTCCGCAAACTGAAAACGGCCGATTTTCCTTTGATCAGCACCAGTAAAAGATCCTTTTTCATGACCAAAAAGCTCACTTTCAAATAGGGTTTCGGGTATTGCCGAGCAATTGATAGCCACGAATTTTTCATTCTTGCGTGAACTATTATAATGAATCGCGCGGGCTACAAGTTCTTTTCCTGTCCCTGATTCGCCACGCACGAGGACGGGGGTTGTCACTTTTGAAAGCTTATGAATAATGTTGAAAACTTTTTGCATTTCACGGCTTGTTCCGACAAATTTGCGCCCACCCTCCAAAGTCAAAATGGGAGCGCTGGCGGCCACCTTTTCTATAAGATCGTGAGCTTCAAAAGCTTTTTCAGCCATTTCAATGATGTCAGGGTGCTTTACAGGTTTTGAAATGTAGTTGTAAGCCCCTTCTTTTACGGCTTTTACAGCATCTTCGATGTTGCTGTAGGCAGTAAGAATGATCACGATTATTCCGGGATCGTGATCTTTAATGAACTTGAGAGCTTCAATCCCGTTGAGATTGGGCATATCGACATCAAGAATAACGAGACTGTATGTCCCTGCTCTTACTTTTGCGACGGCCTCAAGGCCATCGACAGCTTCGTCAATCTCATACTTGCCCGTAGAACTGAGAGCCGCCTTCACGGAAGTTCTCAATCCTTCATCATCATCAACTACAAGTACTTTAAACATTCATCGTCTCCTTGGCTTCGTTAAGCCGAAGCCCGGTTAAAAATTATTGAGCAGGCAGCTGTACTGTGAATGTAGAACCCTTTTGAGGTTCCGATTCAACGGTGATGTCGCCACCGTGAAGATCAACAAAGTACTTCGCCAAGTAAAGCCCAAGTCCTGAACCTTTAATTGGTGAAGCCTTAGCGGCCTTACTCCTATAAAACTTAAGAAATATATTTTCCATTTCATCTTTGGCGATCCCGGCTCCGTTATCAATAACGCTGACCCGGATTTTCCCGTCCTCTTCTTTCGACGAAACAATAATATTTGAATTTTCGGGACTGTACTTGATGGCATTTTCAACGAGGTTTGCAAAAACCTGACGAATAAGATCAACGTCCACTTTAATGCTGAATAAAGGATCTAGTTTAGAAACAAGAGTGATATTCCGTAGGTGGGCGTTAAACTCATACTTTTTTATTATTTCTTTAAGAACCGTATTGATGTCCTTGCTCGTCTTTTGGAGTTTCACTTCTTTGCTTTCAATACGACTCAAATCAAGAATACTCCCGATAAAGCGACCCAGCTCATCGCTGGATCTCATGATCGTTTTAAGGGCATCCTTTTGACCGGTCGACAATTTTGCAGGTTCGTTAAGTGCTAATTCAGCCATTCCTTGAATACGAGCGATGGGTGTTTTCAAATCATGACTCATCATTGAAAGAAAATTTGTTTTCAACTCTTCAACCTGTACAAGCAATCTATTTTTCTGAAAGTATTCCCAACTTCTTTTGTTTTCAACAATCAAGCGATAGGGAATGAAGAAATAATAAGAAACAAAAATGGCAAGCAAGGGATGGATCATATTAACCCAAACACCGAAGATTGCAAAAAGCACGTAGGCTGCGAAGCAAAATCCAAAAGCCTGGCTTAAAATCATAAGAATGCCCATGGCGGGCCTGACTCTCCACACGAGAAGAACCGTCGAATAGGCTACAAGAATTGTTAAAAGGAGATTCAGCATTTGGGGTTCACGAACAATACCCTCATTTGCGATGAGGGTATCAATAACATTGGCCTGAGCTTCGAGACGCGACATCGCGAGAGGATGGCGTGAGTAAGGAGTCATTACGTAGTCATCCGTATCGAGCTGAGTGTCGTGACCAATGATGACGATTTTATTTCTGAACGTGCCTTTAGGGAATCTTCCATCTTTAATATCGACGAAACTCAGAGGCTTGTAAGTGCCCGTCGGCCTAAACCAAATATAGTTAAAGATAGATCCGTCAAACTCGTAGCTACCGCGGTAATTCATAGGATTAACGATATGATTGTGAAGGTTCGCGAGAATGGGTTGAAGCAGGAGCTGTCCTTCGAAAGCCAGCAGGGCCCTCCTTGTAACTTTGTCTCCTGCAAAGGTTATGTTGTCGCGAGTCAGCGGCGCTGATGCGAGTGAAAGGTTATCAAAAGGTTTAGAGAGTTTCAGGTGTGCATATTGACTCATAGGTGCGATTTGTTCTGTCGTAAAAAAGAAATTTGTTAACCTAGAAGCTTCTTGTGCAAAAGCTGTTTTATCTGGCGACGTGCCCGCCCACTTTGCAGGATCAGACATATACATCACGGCTTCAGGATTTTCCGCCCGCATCTGTTCAATAATTTTGGTGTTGTCTCGTGAGTCGGGTTCCCCTTGAAGGGCGGCGAGAGTTTTTGCGTCAACTGCGATTGTGAGAATGTTTCCGGAAATTGCGGGCATCGGGCTTAGGCGCATGCGTCCGTCGTACAACGCACCTTCAAGATAATAGAGTGGGAAGCGGTGGAGAGCCAAAGCTATGGCAACAGCTCCCAAAAACCGAACGAGAGGATAAAATTGTTTCCAACGTACTACAAATTTCAAACGTCCAAATCCCTTTTTCACTGATTCATAGGAATCATCCAAGGGGATTATTAGCAATTCCAGAGCCATTAAATTCGTACTTTTGCCCTAGTGAAATCGGTTACTTGCGGCATCGCGCGGTGCCAAAAGTCGGCATAGGGACGACAATCAGTGTCTTTTTGACACCGCATTGCAGCATTTTTGAAATTTAGAAAAAGAGGTAAAAATCTTAATTCGAGGGGCAGTTTACAACGCAAGGTTTTAAAGGAGACCTTAATCTGTCACATTTTTAGGCCAAATCGAAATAGATGTTGCTAGAGGGAAATGACGACATTGCAGTACATCCCCATCGGAGGTAAAATGTGTTTAATGCATTTAAGTATACCAAGCAATTAGAGGAAGCGGGATTTTCACGGGTGCAAGCTGAGATTCAGCTTCAAGTCATTGCTGAATTCGTTGAGGGTGATTTGGCTACTAAGCAAGATCTTAAAGATTTGAAAATCGAATTGAAAAACGATATTGCCCTCTTGGAAAGTAAGATGGTCCAGATGGAGTACAGGTTGACTCTCAAATTAGGAACAATTGTCACAATCGGGTTAGGTGCCATGACCGCCATCGTAAAACTGTTATAAATACTTATTTCATGGCTCGGCTGAATTTATTCGAATATAAACTCCGTCGGAAGATTTTGAAGGCTTGAATCCAAACTTTTCATAAAGGCCACCGGCATCTGTTGTTTTTAACATCCACTTGATTCCTTTTAAATCTGGATGTTCAAGCAATGTTTTTAGTAAAATTCGGCTCCATCCGCGACCTCTGTATTCCTTTAAGATGAATACATCAAAGATATAACCGAACAGAACTTTATCCGTCACGGCACGAGCAAAACCGACTTGGTATTTATCAAGAAACAAACCAACGCAAAACGATCCATCAATGGACCTTGCGACCAGATCACGGGAGCGCCCCTTTGCCCAATAACTATTCGTCAAAAATTGATGAATGGTTTCAATATCCATTCTGTTTTTATCTGTAGATACTTCCAACATTTTTACTCCTGAAAACAGGCCTAGAGTGAATCTCTTAATGAGATAGCCAACAGGCTGCCGTGGGCTCTGTCCCCTTACGAAAGACCAGAGTCACTTTTTTGGGGCATTTGTCCGTTGCGACCATTCCACTCTCGGGATCGACAGTGACTTGTACTGCTCCATCGGGAATTTGAAAATCAATGGGTGGATAAGTTGAAGCATATTCTTTCATGTAATGAAGCCAAATGGGAATTCCGGCGAGAGCACCACTCAAACCCAAAGTTTCGGGTTGATCAAAGCCAACCCATACGACGGCAGCATGAAGGGGGGTAAAACCTGCAAACCAGGCGTCCTTTTTGTCGTTGGTGGTTCCCGTTTTTCCTGCGGCGGGGTGAGTAAATCCGCCTGCACGAATGGCTTGACCTGTTCCACGAGATAAAACACCTTCCATTAATGAAACTGTCTCGCGTGCCTCCACGGGATCAATAACTTGGGCTCGTGCTGGATGGAATTCGTAAAGCAAATCATGATTGGGTCCATACACTTTATAAATAAATGTAAGCGGGTTTAGCTCTCCACGTCTCGCAAAAGTGGAATAAGCTTGTAATACTTCGAAGGGGGTCAGGGCCGCTGCTCCCAAAGCCAGACTGGGAAATGGCGCCATCGGACTATCAATTCCCACACGCTGAGCCGTGGAAATGATTTTTTGAATACCCACTTGAAGCTCCACTTTGCTTGTTGCCGCATTCAAACTTTCTTCAAGGGCATGATAGAGGGGGACGTTACCCTCAAACACATCGTCAAAATTTTGCGGTGACCACGATTGCTTGTCATAAGTCACTGTGAACGGTTCGTCGAGAACCATCGTCAGTGGAGTGTAGGGTGTTCCGTTGGCATCGACGCTTGAAAAAGCCGTGAGAAACACAAACGGTTTAAAAACACTGCCGACTTGCCTTCGGCTTTGTACCGCGCGATTCAATTGTGTTTCGTTATAGGCACGCCCCCCAACGACCGCTTGGACAAATCCGTTTGTTGGGTCTGTAGAAATAAGGGCCGCCTGAAGTCTCTGATTATATTTTTTTTTCAAGCTTTTGAATGTGAGCGTAATCTTTTTCAAGATGATTGAGACCAAAAGTGATGGCTTCGGTCGCGGATGGAGCCGAATTTTACTAAAAACATTGCTTGAACATCCAGATTTAAAAGGAATCAAGTGGATGTTAAAAACAACAGATGCCGG
>Ga0207116_10189_pt1 | contig 17456 bp, 21 predicted proteins | sample Alteio_BWMinHeat_44_FD_153550 | JGI IMG/M metagenome (GOLD analysis project Ga0207116, IMG submission 153550) | Enriched cells from forest soil in Barre Woods Harvard Forest LTER site, Petersham, Massachusetts, United States -... | ecosystem: Environmental > Terrestrial > Soil > Temperate forest >... | reverse complement strand
TTAATTGGCAAAGCGGTTTATAATAGGCTAAATATATTAATTTAATTAAAACAACCCAATCGGAGACGTAAAACAATCAAATATTGAATACCTTTGTATAAGGCACGCTTAGTGTATTTTTTACACTAATAAATTACCTGAATATGGATGCATCATTGCAAGATGGCATAAAATCGCGTTTGGCGCTTAGAATAGCCGTTGGCGCTATGTTTTTTATGGCGGGACTGAGCTTTGCAAGCTGGGCATCCCGGATACCAGCAATACAACAATCGTTGCACCTTTCTGACGCCGGTTTAGGCGCCGTGCTATTTGCCATTCCTGCCGGCCTGATGTGTTCGTTACCATTCACGGGTTGGGTCATTACGAAGATAGGCAGCCGTAAACTGCTTATCATCGCTATCATTGCGTATGCATGCCTGTTAGTGGGACTTGGTGCCGCGCGAAACATATTCGAGTTGGTAGGCTGCCTTTGGTGCTACGGTTTTGTGGGCAGTTCGGCCAATATAGCGGTAAACACCCAGGCAGTAATGACCGAACGTTTGTACGAAAAACCTATTATGGCATCATTTCATGGCATTTGGAGCGTAGCGGGGTTTACCGGCGCGGGGATCGGCATATTTATGATCAGTGAAAAGATCATTCCTTTTCAGCACTTCCTCGTCATCTTGCTATTAATAGTAGCCGGTGTAATCATCACGTCCCGCAACCTGAAAGATGACAGCGGTAAAATTGCGGAGACTGAGGTCATTTTATCAATCCGGGACAGGCTCAAACTATTGGTGCCTTTGCTAAAGCTGGGCATCATAGCGTTTTGCTCGATGATATGCGAAGGTACCATGTTCGACTGGAGCGGTGTTTATTTTAGAAAGGTAATTCTCGCGCAGGGTGGTTGGATCGGTGCGGGATATTTTGCCTTTATGTGTACGATGGCGCTTGGCAGGTTTACCGCGGATTGGTTCGCCGGCAAATATGGGTTAAAGCGCACGTTGCAACTAAGCGGGTTACTCACAGCAACCGGGTTATTAGTAGCCGTATTGTTTCCCTACCTGCTGCCGGGCATACTGGGTTTTATGCTGGTTGGGGTGGGTGTATCGTCCATAGTGCCGATGATCTACAGTTCGGCCGGCAAAACAGCTAATATGTCGGCCGGGGTCGCGCTCACAGCAGTATCCACAATAGGTTTTTTGGGGTTCCTGGTTGGGCCGCCGCTGATCGGCTTTATTGCCGGGATAGCCACGCTAAGGGCATCCTTCTTACTGATTGCCTGTATGGGTTTAAGCGTTGCAATTATTTCAGGCAAAGCCAAACTCTGATCGAAACTTATCAGAAGCCAGCTTTAATTTTGGCCTGATAGTTGTTATCTAAGGCGCAAGAGTTATTATAAGTATTAATACTTATTTTAGATTGATAAATAGGCACTTAACCTTTTTCACTAATGAAGAATAAACTAAACCTTTTACAGGTAATTAGAGGATTGGCTGCGGTGCTCGTTGTTTTCCACCACGTTAGCTCCTCTTCGGAAGTTTATTTCAACTCCGTATGGGTTTATGATTTCTTCAACTCTTCAAGGGCGCTGGATATCTTTTTCGTTTTGAGCGGGTTTATAATAACTTACATCCACTTTAATGATCTGAAAAGAAAGACCAACGTTAAAGACTTTTTTATAAAGCGCTTTAACCGCATCTACCCCGTTTTTTGGATCGTGAGCCTGGTATACTTAGCATTTTATTTAGCGGTTAAAACCTATTCGGTGTATGATTTGCCCTCGGGGTTTATGATCAAATCCTTTCTGTTGATCGATACAAAAATACCGCCGATGGTGAGGGTAGCCTGGACATTATCCTACGAAGTAATATTTTATTTTGTATTCGGCCTTTGTATTGCATTTGGGCTTCGCGTTGCTAAAGTAATATGGGTGTTGTGGTTGCTTATCACGCTCGCATGTTACTTCCTTTTGCCGGCGAATAGCATTCCATATCCATTTAATAATTTCGTTTTAGGTATCCTGATCGGATGTTTTGCCGGGTATATATTGAGTCGTATGCGATTAAATACCATGGCCGAGTCGGCAATTAAGTTCAGATACAAAAGCCTTTTAAGCGCCGGTATATTTATTTTCGTCGTCATGTGGGGACTTACATTTTTTACCGATTTCGGGCAAAAAACTGCCATTGAAAGCAGGGTAATTTTGGGAGTCTGTGGCGCATTAATCATCATGGGCGCCGCCATTGCCGACCTTAAAAAGTATATTAAGGCACCAATATTACTTTTAATTGTTGGCGATGCTTCGTATTTAATTTACCTGACACACTACATGGTGCTGGCACTATTTTACAAAGTAGCCATGCACTATCCGCAAATGTATAGCTCCGGTTTAAGAGTTTTCCTGCTGGGGGCCTGCGCAGCAATAGCTGCCGTTATATTTGGCGTGATAACACATGTAATTATTGAAAAACCACTGATTCGGTTTCTCAACCGCATCACTTTAGGTAAAAAACCCAGGCTCGAATTTAATGGCTGAATTCAGCTATTTATTATTCACTTCCATCTGCCACCAGGTAAACAACCCCATAAGCCGGAACTGTAAGGATGATTCCGCCCTTTTGAGCTGCGGAAACAGGTGCTATGGTTGAGAAATTTGCTGGTCCGCCAGAAGCTCCCGATGGCCCGCTTTCGTTAACATAAAGCTTACGCGAGAAAACGGCCTCCTTACCTCCAGTTAGTATGTAATAATAATAGTTTGTTCCCGGCAGGAAGTTACTGATCTGGATATTAACCGTTTCTTCACTTGCCCCTGTGTTTACTAAAATATCACCGGCCTGTCCTGATGTAAACATGGAAGCATAGCTCAATATACTGTTGCTGCCTGTTACGGTTGAAGATACCATCCTGTCGCCAAAATATTTCTGGAAATAATACATATAATAATACAACGGTCGGGGTTGCCAGGGGGAAGCTCCGGGTTCTACATTGTCAGGATGGCTCGAATTGTTGAACAAGCCCATATCGTCACCATCACCCCAGGTGCTTGCCAGGTTCCACCTTGACACCATGCTTAGCTGCTTTTTCAATACTTCGCCCAACACCATTACTGCATGAATCCCGGCGATTTGCGAGACCATCTGGTCAGATCCGGCAGCATTAATGTTATACTCATCCATTGCGATGGGCTTTTGCGTGACACCCGCTTTTGCCGCGCTTGATTTAACCCAATCCAGCATACTTGCCGTTCCGGGGGCGGGCGTAGACAATATCACTCCCGCCGATGAATTTTGCATGTAAGGCGTGTAATAATAGTGAACCACATAAAAATCAGGCGAATTACCCGCGGCTGCTAAAACACCCGCATTCCAGTTATCTACCTCGCCGACAGATAAAAGATCATTCGCACCCGATAAAACAATGCCTACCTGTATCGTCGTCCCAACCTGCCGCGCTGCTGCGTGCATCGAATCCGCGAAAACTTTAAAATGCGAGCCGTATAATGCTGAAGTGATCATCATAGGCTGACCATCCTGGTTAGTGGCCGTATTGATCCTGTAACCCGATTCCCAGCTGCCATATGATTCGTTCCCAACTTCCCAATACCTGGTCCGACACTTGTCATACCGCACCCAATTGGCCGCCAGGTGAGCCGCCGTTTCCACGGGGTGGGGACTTGTGCCATAGCGGGCATATCCATAATTTACAGTGATCATCCCGGTGCTTTTGGTTTGCTGCAATACCTGGTAATAGTCATCCACCGTCATGGTCCATTCGGAAGTGTTATTCCCGTACCAATAGTCCGGGAGCAGCAAATTCCCGCCTGCATCCAGCAATCGTGGCGGCGCATCAGGAGGGTCCTGGTTATAACCGGCATTCCAAAAATACCGGTCAGCAACGCTTCCCCCGGGGAAGCGGATAATATTCGGGCAAAGCGTATCCAGCCTGCTCAGCAATATAGGCTGGTCAACCATTCTTCCCATGAACACTGTAGCATTGTTACCAAATATCAGCGGCGATACTTTTGTAACTATTTTACTCAAATCAATACTTACCGTAATATTTTTGGCCATGGGCTTTGTCACACTTAAAGTTGTTGCTGGCACAGTAAATATTTTAGGTTGCCACGAGTCTGTAAGAAAAAAGCCCTGGGTAGCAGCTATGGCTGGGTCGTTTCCTTTTACAATGGTCTCGGGGGTGTTCCCTGTTGAACCGACATTGTTATTGCCCTGCGGGTTATTTGGCGTTTTTTTACACGAGTAAACTGCCAGCAAGGCAATTGTCGATAAAGCGAGTGTTAGATGAATGTTTTTCACTTTTTAGCACTTAATTCGTCTTCCCGTTTTCATATACGCATCAAAGTCATTCTTCGTTTACTTTACGGGAATTTTATTCTTTGCAAACCAGGACTAAGAAGTTACGGTATAATAACAACCGCCATTTTGTTTATGAAAAATCATTTTCAAACAACATGCGTAAGTTTTTGTACTTTACAGCGTGGTTGATACCCTGATAAATAATACCTTTGCTGCCATTAATGGACACTACCGAAAACACTAACACGCCTGTTAAAAAAAGAGGCCCGTCTTTCGCGCTAAAACTGGGAAACTTCTTCAGGGAAATGTCCCGCATCAACGCGTTTGTTTTCCGTTTCTTCAAAGAAGCCTTTATGCCGCCTTTCGAGATCAAGGAGGTTTTGCGGCAGTGTTACGAAACGGGTGTGCGCTCACTGACGTTGATCAGCTTAACCGGTTTTATCGTAGGGCTTATTTTCGCCAAGCAATCGAGGCCCTCATTGTCCAATTTTGGTGCACAATCATGGTTGCCCTCGTTGGTGTCAATTGCTATCATGCGCGCTTTGGCGCCATTGGTTACCTCACTGATAGCCGCAGGCAAGGTTGGCTCGAGTATCGGAGCTGAGTTGGGCTCCATGCGGGTTACCGAACAGATAGACGCGATGGAAGTATCAGGCACCAAGCCTTTCAAATACCTGGTTTGCACGCGTGTATTGGCAACAACTATCGTTATCCCGATCCTATCGAGCTATATGGGACTTGTGGCCATACTGGGTGGGTTTGTGAACATCACCACCAATGAAGGTACCAGTTACCGTACTTATATCGAGCAGGTTTTTGAGCCGCTTGGTTTTATAGATTTTGTAGCGTCATTAGTGAAAGCGATAGTTTTCGGGTTTACCATCGGTATAGTGGGCTGTTACCAGGGCTGGTATTCTAATAAAGGAACCGAGGGTGTTGGTAAGGCCGCGAACGGCGCTGTGGTAACGGCCATGTTCCTTGTATTTATTGAAGAAATTATTATTGTACAGATAACCGGCTGGTTCAGGTAATGCATAAGGACAAAGCAAATATCGATTATAAGAATTCTGTGATCCAAATCAGGGGGTTACATAAGTCGTTCGGCGATATGAAAGTGCTGCGCGGCATCGACCTTGACCTGTACCAGGGCGAGAACCTGGTAGTGCTTGGCCGGTCGGGTACGGGTAAATCGGTACTGATAAAGATCATATCCGGCTTGCTTAGGGCCGACAAAGGAGAGGTAACCGTGCTGGGCAGCAATATGAATAGGATATCTGACCGCGAGTTGCAGGAATTGAGAATACGCATAGGCTTCTCTTTCCAGAACAGCGCGCTGTACGATAGCATGACCGTCCGCAAGAACCTGGAGTTCCCGCTGGTTCGGAATAAAAAGAATTTGACGAGGCTGGAGATCGACAAATCGGTTGAAGAAGTATTGGAAGCTGTGGGGCTTTCGCATACCATCAATCAAATGCCGTCTGAATTATCGGGAGGACAGCGTAAGCGTATAGGCATCGCCCGGACAGTGATATTGAACCCTGAGATCATGCTTTATGATGAACCGACGGCCGGTCTTGACCCAATAACCTGCATCGAGATCAACGAACTGATCAATGAAGTACAGGAACGCTACAATACCTCGTCGATCATCATTACGCACGACCTTACCTGTGCCAAAAGCACCGGCGACCGAATAGCTATGCTGCTGGATGGTCAATTCCAGCGCGTGGGCACTTTTGAAGAGGTATTTGAAAATACAAATGACGACCGCGTAAAACCATTTTTTGATTATAACTTTATAGAGTAAATACCCCTGAAACTTACACAATAATTGATTTTACCATAATTATATGGAACCGAAAGAAAACAGGAGAGCATTAATAACCGGGATATTTTTAACCCTCGGCCTTATTATATTCATAGTGGGCGTGTTCACGCTCGGCGGATCGAATAAAGCTTTCTCCAAAAATATACATGTGAATGCCGTATTTAACGATGTCCAGGGCCTAAAACAGGGCAACAATGTTTGGTTCTCCGGTGTTAAGGTGGGCACCATCAGCAAGGTAAAGTTTACGGGCGTAGCGCAGGTAGCTGTAACGCTAACCGTAGACCCTGATGCCCAGCATTATATTCACAAAAATGCAGGTGTCCGCATCAGCTCCGACGGGTTTATCGGCAATAAGATCATCGTAATAGAAGGTGGTACGTCAGATGCGCCGATAGTAGCGGAAGGCGATACTTTGCAAACCGAAAAACAATTGTCTACTGATGACATTGAAAAAACCCTGCAGGCAAATAACGTAAACCTGCTTGCCATAACTAACGATTTTAAACAACTAAGCCATAATATATTGCAAGGCAAAGGTACCGTAGGCGCTTTATTAGCCGATAGCACCATGGCGATGCAATTAAAGAGCGCTATGCGCAATTTGCAGGTTACCACCCAAAGCGCCATGCTGATGGCAACGCAATTGGATAATTTCAGCAAAAAAATGAACACCAAAGGCGGCCTGGCCGATAAACTGCTTACCGATACAGCTACCTTTAACAAGATAAGGGCATCGGTTGATCAATTGCAAAAAACGGCGTCAAATGCCAATACCTTTGTTGAGAACCTTAACGCAGCGAGCAAGAAACTGACTACTACCGACAACGCTCTCGGCGTTTTGTTGAACGACCCTAAAGGCGCTGAGCAGGTAAGAACCTCGCTCAATAACCTGCAGCAAAGCTCTATCAAACTAAATGAAGACCTGGAAGCCGCTCAGCATAATTTTTTGCTGAAAGGGTATTTTAAGACGAAAGCAAAGGCGAAGGCGGATAGTCTGAAAGCTGGCAAATAGTTGATGGTTCATAGTTCATAGCCTACGTTAGGTTATTCATACATTGCCATGAACTATTAACCGTGAACAATGAACTAAAAAAATGAAACCCGGCGACAAAGTAATATGCATTGATGCCCGTATCGACCCGAATAAATCGCAGGAAATACGCAAGGATTTTGAGATCTGGGTTACCAAGGACAAGGAATACACCATCCGCGAAATATTAGATAATAACGGCATCGTACCCGGCGTGCTGCTTGACGAGATACACAACTTCCCTAAATTCTTTAAGTTACTCAACCGCACACAGGAGCCTGCATTTGCACTTTGGCGTTTCAGGAAGTTAAATTATGCAACGAAGCAGGAAGCTGTCGAACACGAGGAAGAATTGGTAGAAGTGGAGAAGCCATTAAATCACCCAAGAAAGCGTAATTGCAATTATGCTTAAAAATCACCTGTTTGCTGCTATAATATCACTGCTGCTGTTCGCATCCTGTAAAGAAAAGATCATTCTAAAAAAAGGCGGCCTGTATGGCAAATGGAAATACCTCAAAGTTGAAAACCCTTACAGCCATCCGCCTGACAGTGTAACGAGTGCCGAGCTGCAAATACAAAAGCCGTATATCCTATTCACCCAAAAAGACAGCATGCAGATATGGTGGGGAGGCAGCTTATTATCGCATGGTTCATTCAAAGTTGCCGGGGACAGCATCCGTGTGAACGAAATACTGCCCGATGGCAAAACCCGGGAGTTCCCTTTCATTGTATCAAAAATAACGGGCGCTGACCTTATATTTGAAACAAGCGGCGTAGATGGCACACGGGTGACAGCGGTGAAACAGTAGTTTGCAAATCACTGTTTCAAGTACCGGAGAGCAACAACGCCCGACTTAAAAGCCTTTGACTCAACCAATTTTAATTTTAATTTCTCCTGCAGGTTGATGCCTTCAAACAACCGTACGCCTCCACCTACAACTATCGGGTGAACCAGGAGATAATATTCGTCGATCAGGCCCAGCTCTGCCAATTGTGAAGCGAGATTTACACCTCCCACCATGATATTTTTGCCTGATCCCTGTTTCAATTTAAGTATTTCGTCGTGAAGGTCTGTACGAACAATTCTCGTTTTTTTCTCTCCGGGGGCGTCTAATGTTCGCGAGAAAACAACAATATCTTCCACGGCGTCAAATACCCGGGCATATTCAATATCTACTTCCCGGTCATCCTGCCCCGGAGGGGTTTTTGCCACATCGGGCCAGTAAGGGATCATCAATTGATAAGTTTTACGCCCGTAAAGGAAGGCGCCGGCGTCCCGTGTAATGTTGGTAAAATACACCATTATTTCTTCATCCGGAAAGAAATTGGTATGGTCGCAATAGCCATCCAGGCTGGTGTTGATCGCGAAGACTAATTTTCTCATTTGATTACTTTTTTTATTTTCTTCGGGTTGTGTTTCACGAACTTGTCACGAATCACTTACATACTTTGTTAGCGGTTCGCTGCGATTATCTTTCAACTGTGTAATCCAGTGCAGTTACCCCAGCAGTGAATTGTCGGGTGTTCAATAGTTTCAGTTTTATTCTTTCCTGGATGTCTGCAAATAAAGGAATGCCGCGTCCCAGAATAATTGGATTAACAAATAGCCAGTAGCCATCAATTAAATTCTGCTGAATTAGTGAATGTGTTGCCGTCGGGCTACCGAAAAGCAGGACTTCACTGCCTGGCTGTTGTTTAATTTCGTTTAATTTGTCCGCAAGGTTGTCGCTGATAATTGTTGTGTTAGCCAAATCCGCCCCTTCCAATGTTTTCGATAAAATAATTTTGTGGGCTTTATTATACCACTTTGAATGTTCAATGTCGTGTTTGCTCGCGTCCGGCTCGTCTCCCGCGGTAGGCCAATAATTTTCCATCATCTGGTAAGTTACCCGTCCATATAATGCCGTATCGGTTTCGCTGATCCGCTTACCGACATGATCAAAAATTTCTTCATCAACTTTTATCCAGTTCATTTCACCGTTCGACCCTGCTACAAAACCGTCAAGCGATATGTGCATAAATGAAATTATTTTTCTCATATTGTTCTATTTTTATTGTCTTCTATAGTTGGTTACTGTGTTGTTAAAATCATTTTTGAGATAAAGCTGGCAATAATTCGTCCAGGTTTTTGAATTGCATCGCACATCCCTGGAGGGTACCCCCCTCGATCATTCTTTCCATTCGGGCAAGTGATTCGTTATAAATGGTAATGCTGACTTTTGTCGTGCCGTTTTGCTCGCTGAAACTAAAATCCCATTCAGAACCTTGCGATTCGGGATTTTCATCTTTGTCGGCAAAAGTATTATATGTTTTGAAATTGGTTTTCGGACTAATGGAAGTAAATTTCTGAATACACCAACGTTCTTGTCCGTCCGGGCTTACCATGGCCCAAAACCTCCGTCCGCCGACCTCAAAATTCATAACTTTTGTTTTTGCGACAAGAGGTTTGGGCCCCCACCATTGGTCGAGCATTTCGGCTGTCGTCCAGGCCTCCCAAACCAGTTCCAGGTCGGCGTTAAATTCACGTGTCATATAAACGGTTTTGCTTTCCTTATTTACTGAAAAATCAAGTAAGAGATCATTGCTCATTTCTTTGTTTTTTAATTGTTGCTAAATAATCGTCCAGTTGGTCGAAACGGGTTTCCCAAATTTTGCGGAACTGCTCGATCCATTTGTCAATTTCTTTCATTTTGTCTATCTCGAGCTGGTAATAAATTTCCCGGCCTTTGTGCTCTTGTTTTATCAGTTCGCACTCTGTTAAAATGCGCAGGTGTTTAGAAACTCCCTGCCGGGTAGTGTCAAAGTGTTCGGCAATGGCGTTAGGCGTCATTGCCTGTAATGCAATCAGGGCTATGATTGCCCTCCTTGTGGGGTCTGCAATTGCCTGGAAAATATCTCTTCTCATTTATGCTGATGTTATTTGCGAAACCAATCGGTTGCAAATATATACGCAACCGATTGGTTTCGCAAACTTTTTTTTGATTTTTTTAGAAATTTGATTTTGGATGAGCATTTTTTAAATAAATGGTGATATTTCATCCTTAACTTGCACTTAGTAATAAACACCATGCTATGAATGAAGATAAGATCATAGTTAAAACTGCCGAAGACCGTGAAAAGCTTTTTATTGCACTATATAAAAGCGTGTTCCCGGCGGTAGCCAAATATGTCAGCAAAATGGGCGGCACGTTTGATGAGGCGAGGGATATTTTCCAGGATGCTTTGGTAATATGGTATGAAAAGGCCGCTTCTGATGGTTTTGTGCTTCATTCGGATGAGAAAGCCTACCTGTTCGGCATAAGCAAAAATCTCTGGCTCAAAAAGCATAAGCACAATACCCACTATATTCCGCTGGATGGGTTTGATGCCGAAAGTGAAGAAACTGCGCAAGCATCTGACAATAAAATATTAAGCTTCCTGCAAACGACAGGCAAAAAATGCATGGACCTATTGCGCTCATTCTATTACGACGAATTGCCGCTCAATGATATTGCCGAAACATTTGGCTTTTCCGGCGTGCGGTCGGCAACCGTCCAGAAATATAAATGTCTTGAAAAAGTAAGGGAAACCGTTAAAGAAAAATCACTGACTTATGAGGACTTCCTTGCTTGAAACCGAACAAATAGAGTCGCATTTGCTGCGACGCGCTGAACCCGGCGACGGGCTGGTTTTCGAAGCAAGGTTGTTGCTCGACCCTGAACTAAAGGATAGAGTATTGTGGCAGCAAAAGACATATAATATCATCCGGCAATATGGCCTTGATCAGTTGAAACAAGAGATTGAAAGCGTCCATCAAAAATTATTTAACGAGGCGCGGCATTATAGCTTCAGGCAAAAGATTATCCGCCTCTTTTCAAAAAAGTAAACCCATAACATTATGAATATTGATAAAAACGAGTTCCGCAAATACGCGGTAGGGCATCGCCATGTCCAAAGTTTGTATGTAGACCAATATATTTCGAAGACGGAAAGCAATATTTATGCTATGACGCCTTACATCATGGAGGAACGTGAGATGCGTATGTCCCAAATGGACGTCTTCTCGCGTTTGATGATGGACCGCATCATCTTTTTAGGGGCGGCGGTTGACGATAACATAGCCAATATCATCCAGGCACAATTGCTGTTCCTGCAATCGGCCGATGCAAAGAAGGATATCCAGATGTATATCAATTCGCCCGGCGGTTCAGTTTATGCTGGTTTTGGCATTTACGATACGATGCATTTGATAGGTCCGGATGTAGCTACCATTTGCACGGGTATGGCGGCGTCTATGGCGGCGGTGCTGTTGTGTTCAGGCGCGGCGGGAAAGAGGGCTGCGCTTACACATTCGCGGGTTATGCTCCATCAGCCGCTGGGCGGCGTGCAGGGCCCGGCATCGGATATTGAGATCACAGCGAGGGAAGTGTTAAAAGTAAAGAAGGAGCTTTATACCATCCTGGCCAAACACAGTGGCCAGGAATACCAAAAAATTCACGATGTATCCGACCGGGATTTTTGGATGATAGCGGCAGAGGCAAAGGAGTTTGGGATAATAGATGAAGTGTTAGGAAACTAATGTGCCGCCACTGCTTCCGTATCAGCCTCTACTTTTTCCCTGATATTCCGTCGCCCAATAAATAAAATCAAAGCTGAAATTACGGCCGCGGCAGCCATAATTGCCGCCAGCGGCACAGCCGATTTGCTGCTGAATAAACCCATTGCCGATGAGGAAACGGCCCCCAGGCCCAATTGCATAGCGCCAAGCAATGCCGAGGCCACGCCCGCATTCTTCGAAAATGGTGCCATGGACAGCGCGGAGGTATTAGGGTTGGTCATACCAACCCAAAACAAAGTCAGGAATATCATGGCGATAGTACCGGCAAGGCCAAACCAGCCATTGAACGCGCCGAGCAGGAATATTCCCGAAGAAACGACCAGGCACACTGCTGATACCGCTATGATCTGCTCGCTTTTGAAACGCTTTAATAATTGTGTATTAACCTGTCCTGCGCCGATGAAGCCAACAGCTATCCCGGCAAACACCCAGCCGAATTCACGCTTGCCCAGTCCGAATATATCCATAAATACCAGTGGTGCGCCCGCCACATACGCAAACAGCGCGCAGAAGGCCACAGAACCCGAGATAGCATAAGTATAAAATTGCGGGTTACGGATAACGGAAAGAAAACTATTGACAATAGGTCCCGGCTTTAAGGAGTAGGTCTTGTCAGGTTTATAACTTTCGGGCAGGACAAAGACCGAAGCCAGCAAAACGATCACCGCGATGGCCAGCAAAACCACAAATACCGACTGCCACCCAAAAGCCAGCGTCAGGTAACTGCCGGCAGTAGGCGCCAGCAACGGCGACGCTCCAAGCACTACGAACAACAACGCATAAACTTTGGCGATCTCGCTTACCGGGAAAAGATCGCGCACCATAGCGAGGCAAGCCACCTGCGCCGCGCAGCCTCCCAAAGCCTGGAACAAACGCATGACAATGAGCATCTCGACCGAACTTGACAGGAAACAACCAACCGAGGCAATAATGTAAATTGACAGGCCAAAATAAAGCGGCGCTTTACGCCCGAACCTGTCCATCAGCGGGCCGTAAAGCAATTGTCCAAAGGCCAGCCCGATGAAATAGCTGGATAAAGAAAGATCGACGCGTGAACTGACCGTATGCAACTGTTTGGCTATATCACCAAACGCAGGCAGGTACATATCGATGGAAAATGGATTGAGCGCGATAAGCAAACCGAGGATCAATACCAGGAAGACGTAGCGTTTTTTAGTCATGAGCTGTAAAAATGGGTTCTTTATTTTTTATTAAAGCAATGTACTGGTCAAATTTTATTTGACCTTCTAAGTTTTATGATAAAATTGTAAATTTATATATGACGGTTAAATATCTGACCGATCTGAACGGAAAAGCAACTGACGTTCAACTTTCCATCCGGGATTATCTTCAGTTATTGGAAGGTGCCGGGGAGCTGCCAGATCATGTGAAAGAAGGCATTAAATGTGGACGGGAACAAGGCAGGCTTGGATTAACCAAATCGACAGATGAGGTTATGCAAAAATACGCTAAAGCAAATGTTAATTCCTAATTACTGTTACTCAAGATATTCATCAAGCAATTGCTTTAGTTTGTTGCAATTATATTTCCCGATACGGTAGGCTGCGATGGCAACCCTAAGCCTTTCTAATCTTAACATTAAAGCACCGCCAACCTCTTGTCTGAAGTTTTCCGCGTCTTTGCCTTTAAGAATGTCGACATGATTGCTTATAATCGGATTGATGAGTGCCGGGTGGTTTGTATAAGCAGAATCGAGAAAAAATTTGCAGGACAAGTCGTAGTTCTTATACATCGTGGGTACAAAAAGTCCGGTATAGTATTTCAGCTCGAAATTCTCCGTACGATATTGAGCGAAATTGGTCGCCCGGACATACTGCATGAGCGCGGTCAATAGCTTAAAATCATCTATATACCGCAATGAACCTGACGATTTCATTTGTTCGAAAGTCTCGTTGCGATTGATAAACCCCCTGTACCAGATAGCCCCCATTTGTCGGGCAAAAGCAGTCCTGTTGATCGTATCGCTGCTTTTCAGGAAAGATTTTACTATTCCGTCGTATTTAGTCACCATGGCCGAATTTTCCCTGATCGCGGAATCCAATGCGGTAACATTACTCTGTATATCAAGCACCATGCTTGCAAAATAATTGTGCAGCCTCTCCTTTTCTACATGGCGCTCCCTTATTTGTTCAGCAAAAAAACCCAGGGTAACCGCAAGGAATATCATTAAACCCTCAAGCAGGTACTCCTTCCAGGCTTTCTTTTCGTGATTAAGTTTTGGGTGGTGGTGTACCTCCATTTTTTTGGTTTCGGCTATAGATCAATCCACCTACAAGGTACGCTTTCCCCCTAATTTATCAAACTACTCCTCAGCAGGCTCCCAAAGCTCAACCTTGTTACCTTCAGGGTCCAGGATGTGCACAAATTTACCGTAGTCGGAGTCTTCTATCTCATCAAGCACGGTTACTCCGTCTTTTTTTAATTGCTCTACAAGGCTTACTATATCTTCGACAATATAGTTGATCATATAATCTTTTGCAGAAGGTTCAAAGTATTTAGTCGTGGCCGAGAACGGGCTCCAAACTGTCGAACCTTTTTTCTCGCTGTCAGCTTCCCGCCATTCGAAGTTTGTGCCCCATTGTTCATTACCGAAGCCGAGATTTTTGTCGTACCAATCTTTCATTACCTTCGGATCATTACATTTAAAGAATATGCCGCCGATACCTCTTACTTTTTTCATAAGCTATTGTTTTTGTCTTTTTACGTTTTCGTTCATACAAAACTAATGAACAATCCTGAGCAACAACTCACACTTTCGGGTGATTTTGAATAAATAGCCCGAATCCAATGCAAAAAATATTTAAGCGCCTAGGTATTTGCTGCTTCAAAAAACCAAATTATTGTTATTACTTTAGCCATACAACGTTCCAACCTAAAAGCGCTATTCAATGGCTTTACTAACCATCCTTTTTTGCATTATCCTCCTCGTCGTTTTAGTGAGCTGGGCCAAAGTGAACCCTTTCCTGGCTTTCATTATTGTTTCTGTTATCGCGGGGCTCTTACTAGGCATCCCGCTGGATAAAATTACCACTTCGGTGCAAACGGGGTTGGGTAAGACGCTGGGCGATATCACCATCATTATCATCCTGGGAGCCATGATCGGTAAATTGGTCGCGACAAGCGGGGCGGCCCAAAAAATTGCCAATATATTGGTAAACCTTTTTGGGGTTAAATATATCCAATGGGCGCTGGTTGTAGTTGGCTTTATTGTAGGGATACCCTTGTTTTACAATACGGGCTTTGTGCTGATGGTCCCGCTCATTTTTTCAGTAGTATACAAATACAAACTACCTGCTGTGTACATTGGTTTGCCCATGCTTGCGGCGCTATCTGTAACTCATGGTTTTTTACCGCCCCATCCCTCGCCCACGGCTTTGGTTGGCATGTTTCACGCAAATATGGGTACTACTTTGATGTATGGATTGATACTGGCGGTACCGGCTATTGTCCTTGCCGGCCCGGTATTCGCGAGGACATTAAAAAACATGCCTTCAACACCGCTGGAGACTTTCAGGGCCGAAGAATTACCAGATGATAAATTACCAGGCGGGTTCACCAGCTTTTTCACAGCTTTGCTGCCTGTTATCCTGCTAATGGCGAGCGCCATCTACCTTAATAACGATCACAGCACAGGAACTGCACATAAACTAATTGCATTTATTGGTGATGCGCCAATTGTAATGCTTATATCCATCATCACGGCAACATATACCCTGGGCATCTCGCAGGGCCGGGGTATGAAAGAAATAGGCACGTTGTATGTTGATGCGGTAAAAGATATTGCGCCCATCCTGCTTATCATAGGCGGCTCGGGGATATTTAAGGAAGTATTGGTGGATAGCGGTGTAAATAAAGTGATAACCGAATCGATGCAAAACCTTAGTCTGCAGCCCTTGCTTTTAGGATGGTTGCTTGCCGCGATCATTCGCATCAGTTTGGGTTCGGCGACAGTAGCCGGTCTGACAGCCGCTGGTATTATGTCAACCATGGTATTGCACGATCACACCATCAATCCCAACCTGATGGTATTAGCCATAGGCGCGGGTAGCCTTGCCTTTTCGCACGTAAATGATGGCGGCTTCTGGATGTTTAAGGAATATTTCAATCTATCTATAAAGGACACGATCAAATCATGGTCGGTAATGGAGTCGATTGTTTCGGTGGTGGGAATTATCGGCGTGTTAATTATTAATGTGATAATTAAGTAAAGTCGATTAGAGATCAGTTAATTGGTCGCGAATTACTAAAACAATAATCATAGGAATCCTTTATTCTGTTAAATCATAGTTCAGACAAATATGGAAAACAAAACATACGGCATCATCGGCCTCGGAAAAATGGGCCTCAACCTTGCACTGCAAGCCGCCGAAAAAGGATACAGAATTATTGGTTATGATATGCACACCCCGGCAGGCATTACACAGGAAAACCTGGTATTTGCTGATAGCCTGCAGGCACTTATTCACCTGTTACCCAAACCACGTAAAGTATTTATTTACATACCTGCAGGCAAGGCTGTCGACCACGTGATCGGTGAGCTTACACCCTTACTGGAGAAAGGAGATATCATCATAGATGGCGGTAACTCCTATTGGGGTGATAGTATACGCCGGGCCGAAAAATTGAAAGAACAGGGCCTTTACCTTATCGACTGCGGCACCAGCGGCGGAACAAGCGGGGCGCGTAACGGCGCTTGTTTTATGATAGGCGGCGAAAAAGAGGCCGTGAGTCAGGTGGAGGGCCTGTTAAAAGATCTATCCGTGCCCAACGGATATACCAATTGCGGTGCGCCGGGCTCGGGCCATTTTGTAAAACTGGTGCACAACGGTATCGAATTTGGTATGCTGCAGGCCATTGGCGAGGGTATGGACCTATTGGAGCACTATCGCGAAAAGTTAAACATCAGCGAGATTCTCTATACCTGGAACCACGGTTCGGTCGTACGGAGCTGGCTCATCGAACTGATGAAACAACTATATGATGAAAAGAAGGGTTTCAATGTGCCGTCTTACGTGGAAGACACCGGTGAGGTAAACTGGCTGGTAAGCGATGCCATGCGCATGGAAGTAGCCATACCGGTTATAGCGCAATCAGTAATGCAATTGATAGCCTCGCGGGATAAGGACCATACTTCGCCTAAAGCTATTGCTATGATGCGCAACGGATTTGGCGGGCACCCATTTGGTACCGACGCGGGTATTGAGCATGAAAGGCACTTTGGACGTGTAGGTGGATATGAGGAGAAGAAATAACCTGTGGATAGGATAATTATAATCATTCCAACCAAAACAAATGCTTATCATTGACTAATGATTCATTGGTCGAATTATAAAAATAATAGAACTATTCGATTCATTAGTAGTTATAAGATTAATACTAACACTCCGGCCCCTTTTGTCATCACACATTTTTGCTTTAATACTTTATCGTAATGGGAAAAGCGAATAAGGGAAGCCCATCGGATTTGCAGTTCCCTGTTGTTGGCATTGGTGCTTCAGCAGGGGGGCTGGATGCCGTTAAAACATTTTTAAAAGCACTGCCGGCTAAATCGGGCATGGCCTTTGTGTTTATACAGCACTTAAGCCCGGTGCATGCAAGTATGTTGCCCGAGTTACTGCAGAAAATAGCACCGTTCCCGGTTCAGCAAATCACAGACAACCTGCACCTGGAGCAGGACCACCT
>Ga0207116_10188_pt1 | contig 17493 bp, 30 predicted proteins | sample Alteio_BWMinHeat_44_FD_153550 | JGI IMG/M metagenome (GOLD analysis project Ga0207116, IMG submission 153550) | Enriched cells from forest soil in Barre Woods Harvard Forest LTER site, Petersham, Massachusetts, United States -... | ecosystem: Environmental > Terrestrial > Soil > Temperate forest >... | reverse complement strand
CGGGACAGGGGGGTGGCAAGGCACCCGGAGGACGTTTCGGAGTACATCCGGGTGTGCCTGGCGGGAACTTTCTACGAATCCTTGATGACCGAGCGACAACTCGCCAAGGGCGAGGGCTACCGCAACCGGCTCAAGGTTCGCTTCTACGGGGTGCTGTTCGGCGAGAACGTGACGAGGAAATCCTGGCGAAGCAAGCTGCGGAGACGGTTCCGCGAGACCTACCCGACGGTCGCCAAGGTCCTCAAGGAGTTGAAGGCGCGGAACTACAGGCATTCTTCCCACCTGCTCCAGAACTACGAATCGACGCTGTTCATCTACCGCATCGCCACGCACGTCATGCGGGAGCACCCCGGCATGTTCTTGGCAACCATCCACGACTGTTTGGTGACGGTGGACGACCCCAAGGAGAGCCGGGACGCAAAAGCGATAATAAGGATGGAGTTTGCCAAGCTGGGGATCGAGCCGACCTTCAAGGAGACGAAACAATGAGGAACCGCTATTGGGTCTTGGAGAGCAGGCTGCGGGGCAGCGGGCTTCCGCCTTACGTCGAGTTCATCAGTGCCGAGGGGATGCCTGCGACGGCGGACGAGGCTCTCAAGGCGTTCATCGAGGATTGCGAGTACAGCACGGGCGAGCGGGTGCCCGGCGACGTGGATTTGACCATGAGGCCATCCACCGCCACGGAAGACCGGGAAGGCCAAGCGAGCGTGTGCCGCGTCGTTTGCACGGACGATGCGCTCAACGCCAGGATTCACCAAACGAATTGCAACCCATAAAGGAGACAAATCATGAGCGTGGCCGAAGACAACCTGGCCGTGGCGATGTTGCGGTTCGAGCAGTGCCGCGAAGCCATCGAGCCGCTGCTGGAGATCGACGACCCCGTTGCCGTGATCGAGGTGGAGGAGGAGTTTCGAAGCCTGCGGGATCGGCTGCGGGCTTTCGCTCGGCACCATCACGGGATCGGGGCACCCCGGAGGAAGAATCGATGAAACGACGCCGAGACAAACGGAAGAAGCCTAGCGGCGCGACAAAATGGAAGTCCTACGAAGAGGTTGGCACCTACCTTCTCAACCAGTTCGCCGCCGAGTTCGGGCTTGATCATCTGGAAGGCAAGCAAAAGGTCTCCGGCAAGCGCTCGGGAACGTCCTGGGAGATCGATGCGAAAGGCGTTCGCCTGGGGAACGAAGGATTTGTCATCGTCGAGTTTCGCCGTCACACCACCTCGGGGCAAAGCCAGGAAAAAGTGGGCGGGTTGGCATACCGGATCATCGACACGGGAGCCGAGGGGGGCATCATAGTCAGTCCTCTCGGCCCGCAGGAGGGTGCGGCCAAAGTCGCGGCAGCTGAGAAAGTGGTCCCCGTGACTCTGAACGAGAACTGCAATCGACTCGAATACGTGATGAGGATTCTGAACCAAATCATGATCGGTGGCAAAATCGATCTTAGCGGAACGCTTGAACTGAAGGCAACGGACAAGGACGGGAACGTCTTTCACCGCGAACTGCGGGAGGAGGAATAAAACGATGGCAGAGCGAACCAAGATTCAGTGGTGCGACGACACCTGCAACGGCCAGATGGGCTGCGACGGCTGCGAACTGTGGAACGAAGACCTCGGCATCCGCCGGTGCTACGCGGGGAAAATGACGGAGGGGATGTTCAGAGGATTAAAGGGCTGGCCGCAGAAGTTCACCGAGCCCGTTTTGTTTCCCGAGCGCATCGACAAAGCCTGCAAGTGGAAAGACCTGACCGGCACCCGGCGATCCGACAAGCCGTGGCTGGACGGGCTGCCGCGAGTCATCTTCCTCAACGACATGGGCGACACGTTCGCCGAATCGTTGCCCGTCGATTGGATGGCTTCAAAACTTGGTATGATGGCCGAGTCGCCGCATGTCTGGATAGTGCTGACCAAACGGCCGCTCCGCATGCTGGAGTTTTGGGACGGACGCGAGATTCCCGCCAACTTCTGGCTGTGCACCAGCCTGACGAACAAGGCGAGCCTGCCCAGGCTGAAGGCGATGCGGCGAATCGCCCAGGAGCATCCCGAGAACCCGGTGCTTGGCCTTTCGGTCGAGCCTCTGTGGGAGGACCTGGAGCTGAAGTCGGGCGACTTGGAAGGGTTTTCCTGGGCGAAGATCGGCGGCGAAAGCGGACCTCAAGCCAAGCCGTGCCGCACGGTGTGGATTCGCCGAGTGATGCGGGCGTGCCGCGACGCGGGCACGGCCGTGTTCGTCAAGCAGCTCGGCAGCAAGCCGATCTACAAGGGCGAGCCGCTGAAGCTGAAGGACGGTCACGGCGGCGACTGGAGCGAGTGGCCGAAGAAACTGCGGGTGCGGCAGATGCCCGTTCGGTTGCCGGTGAATTGATCCTGAGAGAAGGGGAATCGGTGGACGGAGGATGGGAGGGCGAAGGATGACAGCAAAGGCAAAGGCGCCGAAGCTCGACGAGATTGGATATTGGTCGGAGATCAAGCTGGACATCATCCGCGACTACGCGAAAGCGTACTCGACGATCCTATCCAAACAGGAACGCTTCCGCCTACACCACGTTTACATTGACGCATTCGCTGGGGCAGGTATCCACGTTTCCAAGACGCGGGGCGCGATGATTCCCGGCAGCCCTCAGATCGCCGTCGCAACCGACCCTCCATTCCGCGAGTATCACTTCATCGACCTGGACGGCACCAAGGTGGGAAACCTCCGCCAACTTTTCCAGGGTCGTTCCAACGTCCACGTCTACGAGGGCGATTGCAACCGGATCATGCTGGAGCAGGTATTTCCCCAGGTTCTTTACAAAGACTATCGCCGGGGTCTGTGCCTCCTTGACCCATATGGCCTGCATCTCGATTGGGGGGTGATACGGACCGCTGGACAGATGAAATCGTTGGACGTGTTCCTAAACTTCCCCATCATGGACATGAACATGAACGTTCTCTGGAAAAACCCGGACGGAGTGGACGGCTCTGACGTTGCCCGCATGTCCTCCTTTTGGGGCGACGACTCGTGGCGAAGCATTGCCTACCGACCGGAAGCGACGCTGTTCGGTCCCGTTGATGAGAAGAACGACAACGAGACCATCGCTGAGGCATTCCGCGAGAGACTGAAGCGGGTTGCCGGTTTCGCCCACGTGCCCCCGCCAATCCCGATGCGGAACACGATTGGCTCCACCGTGTACTACCTCTACTTCGCCTCTCAAAAACCGGTGGCCCAGAACATCGTGACCCACATCTTCAACAAGTACCGCCCGAGGTGGTAGTACGATTTGCACCAGAAGCGGCACCAACGGCGGGCAGCGGTGGACCAGATGCTGCGGTTCTTCAAGGCACAGAAGGAGAGCGAGCCATGAACCGACGCGAAGCATACATCCACCGCCGCCTGGAAGACATGCGCGCCGAGGCCGCCCTGCTCCCAAGGGCGATCCCCGACGCGGCGACGCCGTCGAGATTGCCCTCTACATCGCCGAATTGGCGACCTGCACCGACGCGGACGAGCTGCGGGACCAATACGAGATGCTGACCGCTTTCTTCACCAGGGAGTACCCGCCCGGACCCGCGCGGGATCGGATGCTGGAGGCGTTGGCGAAAGCGTTGCGTTTGTTGGGGACCTAGCCGGGGCAAAATCGGTTATAATTGCCCCGGCCCTCCCGCAACGGGGCCGGGAGGATTCCGGTGGCGGAAGAGCACGTCAAGAACATCCGGCCTTCCAACAGGGAGAAGCACGAGAAGGGGCAGCGACGCAAAGCCAAGGACCGCAGGGGCGGCGAAAAAGGCGACAAGAAGCGACGCTACAAGAAACGGTAAGGGAGGAGACGATGGCGACCAGCAGCATCGAAACCTTGATCGAGAAGGGGGAGTGGGAGTCGGCACAGCGGGCCGTCGAAAGGCAACTCGCCAAGGAACCGGACGACCACTGGTTGCACGCCCGTCTCTCGGGAGTGAAGTATGAGCAGGGCCGCTACCAAGAGGCACTCGACGCGGCGGAGAAAGCCCTTGAAATCGTCCCAGACTGCCCGCTGGCTCTGTGGAGCTACGCGGGGGCATTGGACGTGGTACGTAGGACGCAAGAGGCGGGGGAGGTCTATGCTCGACTTTATACTCGCGGAATTGAACAGCTCAGGAATCCAGACGAAGACGCCGACGAGTGCTGGGAAGGGGCAGACTGGACGCGAAGGCTAGTGATGGATTGCATACTGCGGATCGGTGATGCGTTGGCGAAGATAGGCCGTCTCGACGAGGCCCCTGAATGGTATCGGCTCTTCCTCACTCTTCTGGATCATGAAGCGGTGCAAGGCATCCACACACGCGACGACGCAATCGCACGGCTCAAGAAGCTGATGCCCGGCAAAAAGCCCGGCCTGGAGATGGCTGACAGAATGAATCGGCTAAAGGAAGCGATGGCGCTGAGTAAATCAGACGCTGGAGACCTGCCTTCGCGTGCGGGAGATTCGGCTTCCGGCCCGCCGCCTTCCGGCTATCGCAAGCGCGTTATCGTCTCAGGCGAGGGAAAGTAGAAGCCTTCTCCCACGCTCACTTCCCCGCCGCCCGCTTCCTGGCCTCTCTAGTTTTCCCGCCACCTATCCAGTGAACCATTTCCAAAGGCCCCTGATCTTCGTCCACAGCATGAACCAAAAGCCATCCTTGTGGCCTACCTGCACCTTGTTCTGCGTTCCCGCCGTTTGGACGATGTTCCCTTTGTCGGAAACGGCGTTGCTTCCATCTCTGCTGACGAGCTTGTAGTTGTTGCCACTATCGTTCAACTGCTCGACCTTTGAGTTCTGGATATTGAACTGGCTCATTTGTTACCTCGCCGATTTGTTCCCGAGTTGGTCAACTGCTCGATGTGGCTGTTAATGATGTTGAAATTGATCGAGTCCGCGATCTGTTTTTCCTTCGAAGAAAATGACAGGCCGTCACCGGTCACTCCAGCGGCCTCTAGAGCACAAGCCCATTCTAGCGCCTTGTCTTTGATCTGCTCAGGGATGCCCCTGATCTGACAGCCGTTGAGATGGAGCATTAAGGTAATCTGGCGTGCGAACATCGGGTGAAAGTGAACGACCGACCGGATGGCCCTGCTGCAGTCGCTCCCTTCGGCAATTGGGTGGTAGATTCCCTCCCCTTTGTTCAGGCCCTCGATCCACGACAAAACCGTGCTAATCGAATCCCGTAAATGCGCCGGCGCTGTCAGGTCGCATGAATGCAGATCCTCGATTCCGTTCATTAGATGGCCGTACCCAGCGGGAATGTATCCGTTCGTTTTGTACGCCAGCGTCGTTCCGATCTTGCGGTAGTCGGGGACACTCTGGCCGTCAGTATATCCAGACTGTTCAGACCGTAGCCATTCGGCGATGTCTTGCCGGTTCAGCTTGGATGCCAGCCGCTTCGTCTTGCGGAGCACCGTCAGCACGTCGTCCTTTTCCGCGCTGACCTGTAGTTCGTTCACCAAGTTCATGTCGCTAGTCCCTAGTAGTAACCGCTCGCTCTCCAACTGGCCTGCCCTTACGTTTGACGTGGCGGAGTCAGCGTGAGCGAGGCCTGGCTGCACCGTACAACTCCGCCAACGTCCTTTGCGGCACCGCCTTCGACTCTCGATCAAACCAGGCCAAGTCGCCGACGATGCCGTACTTCGCCCCGCCGCGAAGCTGTCGTGAAACCTCCGTCGCCACGTCGGGTGAGAATGAATTATGGGCGGGAGAGCAGATGTAATCCTCGCGGTTCCGCACCGGCGTATGATAGAAGCCAATCAATCCGCGAAATGTCCCGATTCGGTTTCTTTGGTGTAATCGCACAGAGTTTTTCAACATCGTAAGTCCTCCCTGTTACGGTGTGTGGTCTACTATTTCCTCACATCAAACTATCATCCTTATCCTCCGGCCATAATAACATCCGGGCGATCCCGCCGCACGAACTCGAACCTGGCGTCGCTCGCCCCGGCCAGCGGCAGCCCGGTGACGGGACTCGGTTCGGCCAGCCGCGTGACGAGGATCCTTTCGGGCAGCACCCTCAGCGCCATCTCGTTGAAACGGACGACGAAACCGACGAACGCCACTTCGAGGTCGAAGCCGCCGACCGGCTGGAGGACGAGGCCCTTGGAGTATCGGGCGGTCCTGCCGTCGAAGCCAGTCACGGTCATGGTCTCGGCCTCGTGGTCGTAGCGGAGCCAGTCGGCTTTCTTGAGCGACTTTTTCATGGGCGCGGCCTCGTCGGTTTGGCGTGCATGTACTCCAGTTCAGTAAAGCGTATCACTCGGATCCGCCGGCGACAAGAGCCGTCCGGCACCCGTCCGCTCCTCGTGTTACAATCGGCCTCGGGTTTAGACTCCTCTACGTTCGGCGGCGGAGGCGTGTATGGCTGATCTTGACCGGCATGAACCTCGTCCCACGTGGGTCCGCTTTGCAGCACGAGAGGACACGAAACGCCCGACCGCTCTGGCCCAGGTATGCGGCTTCGTTCTCCTGACGTGCATCGGACTGCTGGTGGCCGCCGTCGAATCCGGGAGCAGTACCGTCTTGGGTCTTGTGGCACTCTGGGGCGGACTGGCCACGGGTTGCCTTTGCGCCGGTGCCACGTTGTGGTCTTGGCTTGCCGTTCGATGGGTGGATCGCAAAGACAAGTGGGCATAGATGCACGCCCGTAGATGCACGCTCACTTCACCGCCGCCCGCTTCCTGGCCCTCGCGGCTTCCAGGCTCCGCACCGCCGCGACCGCATTCCCCGAAGCTAGCTGTAAGACCCAAGCGATCACTCGAAACGACTGGCTGAAAACGAAAACGCCCCCGGCGCGCCCTTGGACCGGGGACTATACCGACGCCAAGCCGGTAGTTCCAACCTCCAAACACCCAATGCTCAGAGGACGGGATCGGGTCAGCGCCGGTGTGCCCAGGTCAGCGGACCGGCGGGAGCGTTAGCAAGAAACGGGCCGGGGTGCCCCAATCACCCCGGCCCTCGTCGTGCGCCGGTCCACAGGGACGGACCGGCGCGGTGGACGGAACGGCCTCGCGGTCGCTCCGCCCGGCGGCGAAAAGGAGCAATCGGCGTGCCAAACTGGTAGACTTTGGACGAAGCTACGGATTCGCCGTGTGATGCTGATGCCTTTCCTCAAACGGGATGCGCTGGATGTCGCTAAGGGTCAAATGCCCGAGTTGCAACACGTCGCTCACGTTCGTGGACGACGCCCTCGGCACCCGCATAACTTGCCCCAGCTGCCGGGCCGTTTTTGAACTCGTCGTACCGGGGGACCCGCAGCAGCCGAAGGCAGAGGCACAGGAAGAGGAGGCACAGGAAGAGGAGTCTCAAGACACGACGCCAAGCGCCAACAAGTCGTGGCTGCGGATCGCGATTTTCGTCGCGGTCATGCTGACCGTTACTCTCCTGTCCATCGTGATCATCATCCTCATCATCAACGCGAACAACGCACCGCCGGAGCCGACCGAGAGAATCCAAATCACCAAGAGCAAGCCCCCCGTGACCGAAGGCAAGCTCAATCGCCCCGACCCCGGCGACGAGGCTGCCAAGGCGGTTCGAGACAGGCTCGAATCGTTCGGGTTCCTCGGCGGGATGATGGTCCTCGCCGTCCTATTGTTCCTTCTGGCCATCGCGTACCTCGCGCTCATCATCGGTGTGGGCGTTTGGATCGCCAGAGATGCGTCCTGCCGCAACCAGTCAGGCGTGGGTTGGATGACGTTTTACTTCGCCTGCCACATTGCCCTAGCGAGCGTGGGCACGCCGCTGCTTTTCGTCTTCCTGTTCGGAATCGCAGTCATACCGTTCGGTTGGGTCGGCTTGGTCATCTATTTCTTGGCCCGCCGCACGGGAAGTCTCGTGCAGTGTGGCCACTGCCGCAACAAATTGCTTTCCTACGCCCTCGTGTGTCCGCATTGCAGCGTGAAGCGAAAGGCGGACAACCCGTGAACCGACGCGAAGCCTACATCCACCGCCGCCTGGAAGACATGCGAGCCGAGGCCGCCCTGCTGCCCAAGGGCAGCCGGGAACGCGGCAACGCCGTCGAGATCGCCGCCTACCTGACCGACTTGGCGGCCTGCACCGACGCGGACGAGCTGCGGGACCACTACGAGATGCTGGTCGCTTTCTTCTCCACGGAATACCCGCCCGGTCCCGCGCGGGATCGGCTGCTGGAGGCGTTGGCGAGGGCGTTGCGGTTGTTGGAGGGGGAACGATGAAAAGCAGAAACGCCGCCATTTACGATATTACGGCCCGCAAACGGCTTTCCCGCCAAGCGGAGGAACCTTGGCTGCGGCGGCAGGAGGCACGGGTGGTGAAAGGCAAGAAGGGTGGCAAGAAGCGATGAAGAGCGAGACGCCGGACGAATTGAGAACGACCGCCGGGGAGATGATCAGATAATGACGCACATCATTTGCGAATACTGGTGGCTGATTTTGTTCTTCTTGGTGTTCGTGGGAGTGTGCCTGTATGGCCTCGGTCTGCAACACGGCAGGAAGGAAAAGACCAAGCCTCCTGACCCGCCACAAAACATCCTTGGCGATTGAGGAGCAACAAACAAAAGGACGGAATTGTATAATGCCGAGGTCTAATCGAGACAAGAACGGAGGAACACGCGATGCCCGAGACCGACGAACCCGTGATCATGAACCTGACCTTTTCCGACGAGATTAAACTGAAGCCGATCATCCGGCAGTCGGTCCAGAACGCGATCAATGAGTTGCGGAAGGAAATACTGAAACTCGGCGGCATCGCTCCACCCATCACCGCCGAATGGAGCATCGTCGTGGATGACGTGTCCAATCCGCTCTATTCGTTGAAGCTGTTTGACTATCCAGGCGAACCCAACCCGGTCGAGCGAAGGTTCTACCACAACGACCTGGTACGCCATCACGCATCGCTCGGCTTCGAGCTGAACCGCGCGCTGACGGAACTCCTGAGCCGCCGGGCACGTCGCCAGGCGGTAGCCGTCACCTCAGCCATCAGCGGAAGCGTTCGTGTGGATTCAGGGAGGTAGTCAGACGTGCCTTCCAAGACCAACTCCGAGCGAATCGAAGACCTGGGCAAATTAACGTCCACGCTAAACCTTCAGGTCGGCCGCGTCGAATCATCCCACGACAAGACGAGCGACGCCTTGCACGAGCTGACGGAAAAGTTCGGGCGGTTGGATGAACGGGTGAAAGGGTTAGAGAAGAAAGCCGCAGAACCCAGTCTGGACGTGGACCAAGGGCGATTGGATGAACGTGTAAGGACCCTTGAGAGGAACGCCGACAAACGCGGCGACAGGCGGTTCACGGTTTGGATGATGGTGCTGTCGAGTTTGGTGACTATCGCGGTCAGTGTGGGTGTCATTTTCCTGAAAACCTATCTGGATCAGAAGCACTAGGGTCGGCGAGGCAGGGCCGCGAAATGAAGGTCGGTCCCAAACGAACCTGCGACGTTTGCGGAGGCGAGATACCGCCCCGGACGACTTACCGCCAAGTCAGGATGAGGCGAGAGGCGTTGCAGGTTTTCCTGAATGCGGACCCGGAGATGCAGCCGGTTTGGCAGGAGCTGGGCGACGGGTCCGGGCAGATACAAGTGGATATCTGCCTTGCCTGTAATGCCGGTATGGGCGGCAGTGTTAAGCAAGCCCAGGACCCGTAACGCGACCCTCACCTCACTTCCCCGCCGCCCGCTCTCTCGGCTTTCTCCGCCGCAGCCCCGAACTTGATTCGGACCTGGCTTGTCTTACAATCTAGGGCATTTCCACCGAATCAGGAGCTGAGCATGGATAAGCGAGATGCGCTAAGGCAAATCGACGCCGTGTTACAGGAGTGCCGCAGCTTAATCTCGAAAGGGCAGTCGAATACAGTGCCGGCCCCCGAGACTGCTCAGCTTATCGCTTTGATCCACGCAACGATAAACCGGCTTGCTCCGCCAGGGCATACATACCTCAAGGAGTATGATAGATTCGCATCGACGGCGGCAGCCAGATTCAAGAGTCCGGCCGCCATTTTGGTCGGAGCATTGATGGCATTGCGAGCCGACTATGCTGGAGATCGGCTTCGGACTTACCGCGAACTGATCCACGCTGAGTTGTTCGCCGACTTTCTGGAGATGGCCCAATACTTCGTGGATGAAGACCTCAAGGACCCTGCGGCCGTCATTGCCGGAGGAGTTCTTGAACAGCACCTTCGCAAGCTATGCCTGAATCATGGCGTCCCGACGAGTGACCCGAAGGGAAAGAATCTGATGACGAACGCGATGAACGCCGCACTGGCCAAGCAGGGAGCCTACGGAAAGATCGACCAGCAACAAATCACTGCTTGGGCAGCCATACGCAATGAAGCGGCACACGGCAACTTCGCAAAATACCAGCAAGAGGCGGTCGAACTCATGATCGCTGGCATTCGCGACTTCATCTCCCGCAACCCAGCGTGAGGTATCCCTCAATCCTAACGCCGCCCCGACTTTCCACCGCCTATGCTCCAAAACCCGGCCCCGTACCTCAACGGTGAGAGGAGCGGCCTTATAAGCCGTGCATGCAGGTTCGACTCCTGCCGGGGCTATTCAAACTGATACACTGCCCACCGCCGCGACCACCCTCCCCGGTTCGTACAACAGCGAGGTGGCGACCAGCGGAACCAACGGCGGGCGGCAACACGAAATCCCATACCGAGTACCTGACGCTCAACATCCCCTCGAAGATGGCCTTCGTGAACATCACCCCGGAGGTCGAGGAGGCAGTCCGCAAGAGCGGCGTCAAGGAAGGCTTGGTGCTTTGCAATTCCATGCACATCACCGCGAGCGTGTTCATCAACGACGACGAGGCGGGATTGCACCGCGACTTCGGTGTCTGGCTGGAGAAGCTGGCCCCGTTCAACCCGGACCCGAACCACTACCACCACAACCGCACCGGCGAGGACAACGCCGACGCCCACCTGAAGCGGCAGATCATGGGCCGGGAGGTCGTCGTCGCCATCACGAAGGGGAAATTGGACTTCGGCCCGTGGGAGCGGATCTTCTACGGAGAGTTCGACGGCAACCGACCCAAGCGGGTGCTGGTCAAGGTCATCGGGGAATGAATCAAAGACGGACGGGCCATTCGAGAAAGACTATGCTCCAAGAAATACCTGCCCAAATCGAGTGGCTGAAACCGTGGGAACTGCTCCAAGACTCCGGTGAGAGGTTGGTGAACGAACTCCAGAAGGAGCTATCTTGCGACCACGCGCTGCACGGTGTCGCGGTTGTTGCAGTTGCCCACCGCATTGATCGCGATGACGTTCTCTTCGCAACCGCTGATCCCTTGAAGCTCCTCGCCGTCGTCCACTTGACTTGGAAAGGCCGCACCGAGCGTGATGCCCGGTGGCCTTGCACGACGCTCTTCCATGACTGGCAAGAGTGGGTCGAGCGGTGCCTCCTCCCCGACCACCGAGAGTATTCAGGCGTTGGCTAAATGCTTGTCCGGGCACGCCATCGACAATTCTTTCATATAGTTCAGTCCTTGCCGCCGAAGGGCCGCGACAACTTGATGAGATCTGCTGCGAGTGACGCCACCGTTTGCCGGTCCTCCACATCCGCCACCGCGATCATCGCCTTCATCTGCTTCAACTCTGCACCGACCTTCTGCTGCTTCGCCTGGAATGGAACGCCTTTCTGCCGGCCCCGTCTGCTGCAACAGATCATTACGCACGGCGGTACTCTCTGTCCGCCGCCAGAATACGCTCCGGGTGCTTCGCGTATAACTCTGTGAAGCCGCAGCTCCCGCAGATCCACGCCCGTACCGGCTGTGCCTCCTGACCCTGGATGACGAGGGCAATCGTTTTCGTGTCGATGACCGCCCGGAGTTCACCTTCCAGGGGCGGACAAACGTGTACGTCCGCGACCACATCGGTTGATTCGCATTTGGGGCAACGACCATGTTTCATGACCAAGGACCTCCGAAGGATACAAAGCGTTCAGGTAAGTCTCGTCAAGGTTTTTGTCGTCGCCACGTTGGATGGACAGCGACGGCTCGTATGCGAGGAAGTGTAAGTGCCCGCACCGCCGCTGGGCAAGGATATTCCCGACGCCTTGTCGCTATGACCTTTCCTATAGCCTCACCTTATACCTTCCGCTATAATAGCTGACACGTACGGTCTCAAATGCGGCTGCAACGGGAACCTCAAAGGGAGGAATCGAGCGATGGCTCGCAGGAACAAGGCTCGGCTTGAGGAATTATTGCGGGACGCGTTGAAGGGCAGCGAGAGCGTCAACGCGGTCGCAAAGGCCGTGGGCGTCGCCCAGCCGACCTTGTGCAACTTCGTGAACGGCGGCGGGCTGAAGCTCGACACCGCCCAGCGGTTGATGGATCATTTCGGGCTGAGGGTGACGGGGATCAAGGCGAAGGGCAGGAAGTAGCGAGCGTATCATTTCAACAGGAGGTGCAACTTGAGGTTTCGTCCGACGACATACAAGGAGTGGACAGATGACGCACAGGCAAGTGTTACGGAAGTTGTCATCCGAGGCACCAAGGAGGTGGAAATCACCTGGCTTTGGGACGATGTGAAATATGACGGGAAGGCTACCAGCGCTGATGGCCATGAATATCAAGGCACTTACGCCGGTTCTGACGACACGGGCAAATTCGATTTCAAGTTGTACAAACTCACAACCGGGGAACGGCTGCTGTTGGGCAGGTGGTATTCCGAGGTCAACGGCGACGAGCGGGAGTTCCTATTAGTGGCGGAGCCAAGTGCGGACTGATGCCAAAGCGGAAATACGAGGGGATTATGATCAGCACCAAGACCAACGGCAAACTCGCCCTGAACATCAACCGGATCGCCAGTTTCAACGGCACCGGGAACCGAAACGGCAAGCCCGCCCCGGCGGTCAATCGGATCGACGCCGTGTTCATCAGGAAGTCGACGAGCAAGCAGGACGAAGAGAGCCAGCAGGGCAACGTCGAGAAGCTGCTCAAGGCCCGCGATGTGACCGTGCCCAAGGACAACTGGTACTTCGGAACCGTCAGCCGCCGCAAGGTGGAGACCAATGACGCCTTCAACGAGATGATATGCGCCGTCGAGCAGGGCCGGATCGGAACCGTTTACGTCGAAAGCCAGGACCGTTTCGGCTCGGAAGACTTCGTCGAGTTTTGCCACTACATCCGCATCTTCCGGGACCACGGTACGCGTCTATTCGATCTGAAGCTCGGCAAGGACCTGACCGATGGGGACGTGGCCGTCCAACTCCTGGCGCACGTCAACGGCATTAAGTCGGAGAAGGAGCTGCAAGACCTTTCCTACCGGTCGATCCGGACGCGGGTTGAACTCTTTCAAGACCTGGCGACTTGGCAGGGGGTCCAGCCGTTCGGATACGGAAAGCGGTTCTACGACAAGGACGGGAAGCTCTTGTGGGAGTGGCAGCCTGCCAGCCGCTTCAAGGGACAACTCTTCTACCCCGACGGCGACATCTTCTACAAGGAGAAGGGGCCGAACACCGGCGGCACGCTCAAGCCGGGCCAGGAGAACGTGAAGATTCAAAAGAAGGAGAAGCGGCAGCGAACGGTCTTGGTCCCCAGCAACGATCCCAAGCGGATCGAAGCCGTCCGGTTAATCTATGACCTCTACACCCGCGTTGAACTCTCCCGCCGGCAGATCGCCGTCCGCCTCAACGGCGGCGGATTCTCCCTGTACGGCAATCGGTTCGGCCACACGGACATCACCAACATCATGACTAACCCCGCTTACGTGGGCGACGCCTGCTTCGGCAGGACGCGGAAGGGTGAGCTGTGGACGTTCGACTCCGAGGGCAATGTCAACGAGATCAAGGGAAAGCGAGGCCACTCGCGGCGCGATCCCGACGAATGCTTGGTCAAGGAGAACACCCACGAAGCCCTGATCGACCGCAAGACCTGGGAGCAGGCCCAGAAGAAGCTCAGGACGGAGCGGGAGAAGACCTGCTATGCCCCGCGCAACCCCAACTATTACCTGAAGCGGCTCCTCGTGTGCGGGCACTGCGGCAGAGGCATGGCCGCTGTGACCAAGACGGCCAGCGGCAAGCGCATCGTGTATTACGTCTGCTCGTCACACACCTCGGCGCGCATCCTCGGTCACAGCACCGAGTGCGGCTACCACCGGATCAGCCATGCCGACGCCGAACGACTCTTGCTAGACAAGATCGCGGAGCTGGGCCTGGAATACGACGCCGCCGTCAGTGAAGGTGCACGCGGCAACATCAAACAACGCCTCGAACGCCTGGGCCGCCTGGACGAGGAGTCGGCCAAGCAGTGGGAAACGATTCTCATGGAAGGCGTCGACGCCTTCGCCGGGTTCCTGACCGAAAACTACGGCATCGATTACCCGGTGCTGCCCAAGTTGCGGAAGTGGGCGATGAACGTGTATCTGGGCGACGGCACCGCAGGGAAGTTGTCGCTGGCCAAGATGACAAAGGGGCTGGGCGACCTGAAGACCGCCATCGCCAAGGTCGAGGCCGACACCGCCAGCGCCGCCAAGCGGGAGCTGGACGCCCTGCGGGAAGAGTACGCCGCCTACACCCGGAATTGGGCTAAGACCACATCCGACATGCAGCAAGCCGTCCTCAAGCGGGAGATGGACCGGCTGGAAGCATCCATCCGCGCGTTGGAGTCGAAGACCGTGCCACTGTCGGAGCGGTTGGACGCCTTATACGCTGCCGAGGCTGAGGCTCAGGCTGAACGATACCGATTGACGGCGGAATTGCCCACCCTGGAGAACCGGGAAAAAGGCGAAGCGTATCGCCGCCTGTTCAAGAGCGTCAAGCTGTTCTGGGAACGGCAGTGGGTCCCGTTCCGCGACAAGCGGCGGTGCAAGTCGAGCGAGCCGGGGCGATACCGATTCCTGCTCCAAGAGGGCCGCACCGAGTGGGACTTGCACGGGTTAGATTCGGGTAAACCTATAGGTAACTCGCGAATGCCTTGCGGAGATCGCAGAGCGGGACCTTCAGCTCCTTGGCGACGGCGCGGCTGATGTCCGAGTATTCGTCGAGCTTGGCGTCGAGGGTGTTGCCGCCGCCGGTCTTTTCGCCGATGACGCTGGGCGTGCACAGCAGCACCTGGCCCTTGGCGTCCTGTATCTTGCCGATGATCTCCTTCAAGCCGGCCTCGAATTTCTCCTTGGAGGTTCCCTTTGCCGGGTCGTTTTCACCGTGCCAAACATCGTTGATGCCGATATAGATGACGACGATCGTTGGCTTCTTGGAAAGCACGTCCTTTTCCAGGCGTTTCTGTAGATCCGGTACTTTGTTGCCGCTGATGCCGGCGCCGATGACTTCGATACCGAGGTCCTTGTGCTTCTCGGCCAGCGTGTTCTTGATGAGCGTTACGTAACCCTTCTCGCCGACGCCGGCCTGGGTGATGGAGTCGCCGAGGAAAACGATGCGGTCACCCTTCTTTAAGGTGATCGCGGTGTCCGCTGCGAAGGCGGGCGCGGCCAATACGGCGGCAAATACTGCGGCGACGAGGGGAAACTTGTCCATGGGAGATCTCCTGGTTCATCGAAAGCTGATAGATATATGCTGCTGGCGCGCCGTGGCGGCAAGCTTTCCAGCTTGCCGACCCAATTCGGCAAGCTGGAAAGCTTGCCGCCACGGCGCGCACCCGCGAAGTAGTCTTCGTAACCATTCATTCCGGCAACGGCGAGCGATGAAAATGCACGTGACGCCACTTGCCTTGCTGTTTGTGCCAGACGCGCGTTTCCTCGAAGCCGCGCGTTTCCGGCGTGCCGTCCGGGATTACGCGCTGATGGAGACGCACATACGCCACCACCGCCACGTCGCCCATCACGCGCACACGCGGCGAGCAAAGCGTCGTCTGCTGGTTGCGCTGCATGCCGCTGAGGTCGAAGTAGAAATGATGGAAGTCCATTCCCTCGACGAGTTGGCCGCGCGCTTCCGGCTCGAACGATGTCAGGGTGGGATCGCACAACTCCTGATACGTCGCCCAGTCGCGCTCGGCGATGCTTGCCAACAAGCGTTGGGTTAGCGCCAGCAATTCATCCGTCACTTTATCGGTCATGGTGCCTCCTATATCTTTTCGCCCGCCAGAACTTCATCAAGCAAAGGCGGCCGGCGATTGAACCGTGCGACGAATTCATCGCGCGTCGGAACGAGTCGCACTTTAACTTTCATCTCATGGTGCAGTGCGATATCGGACAGCTTATGCTCCAGGAAAGGATTGCGGAAGCGTTCGAGCGTCTGCCGCGCGAATTTCTCCGGGCCGTCCACGCGCCCTTCGAGCGTCGGTACGATTTCCGTGACCAGCAGCCTGTGAAGCCATACTCCGAGTTCCGGGTCTTCCACCGCTTCGCGCACCGTGCGGAATCCGCGCGGGCGCGCCTTACATAATAGCGCCGTATGGGCGCCGTTCAGGATACGCACTTTCCGCAGGAAATACGGCTGGATATACGCCGCGCGGACGATGGCGGGGTGTTTGATGAATGGTCCCGCCTTGGGTTTCTCTTGAATCGCCCAGAAGGCGAATGGCTCCGCGGCCGTCAGCAGTTCGTCCGTCCGAAAGAGCGGGTGGTCGGTCGGCGTGGCGGCGACGATGCGGTCCACTAACGTGTTGAGCCACACGCATTCGGTCTGGAGCCAATCCTTCAGCTCTTCGGAGAATTGCCACGACTCGGCCAGTTTCAGCACCACTGCCAGCAACTTGTCGGCGTTGTGGTCGAGTAACTCGCAGGGAATTACCGTGACGCCAGGCTGATGAGAGTCAAAGCGATCCTTGAGCAGCAGGAGCAGCTTGGCCGGGAAAGATCGTGGCGGCCGGTCGTCGGAGTTATCGGCCGGGTCGAGATCGTAACCCGCTTCGGTCGTGTTGGAGAGGATGTAGCGTAGATCTTCCCCGCGCGCGAACTTGCGCAGATCGTCCCACTGTTTCGCCGCCGAGAGCGCGCGGCTGATGCTGGCGACCTCTTCGATACGTTCCACCCGAATGCCGTTTTCCAGCCCGCGCACCAGCACGTGGTAACGCCCGCCTTGTTTCGTGAGCGCGTCCGCCCGGCCGTCGCCGGTGGTCTGAGCGACGACGATTCGCCCGATCCCCTGCCCCTGCTCGTTGGCCTGGTGCACGAACAGGTCGGCGAAGGAGCGCATGAACTTGCCGGCGCCGAATTGGAGGATGGTCTCGGTTAAAGAAGTCATTTTTCAAATAAACAAGCTGACAGCTTATAACGTGGCGGCAAGCTTTCCAGCTTGCCGAATGCTCCGGCAAGCTAGAAAGCTTGCCGCCACGGGTGATGCTACTACACTCCCTTTTCCGCCGGGATGCGACCCGCCTTTATCGCCGCCTTCAGCGCCTCATAATCGCGCTCGGTTTGGTCGGCGTACGCGGTCGCGAACTCGACGATCGCTTCGTCAAAGCGGTCGCTTTTTCCGAGATAACCCGCGATGAGGGCGGGATCGCTGGACCGGGCATGGGCGCGGGCCAGCACCCAACCGCACAACGCGGCATAATCAATCAGTTCGCCTCCGGTGATCTTTTCAAGATCGGCCGTGCCCTTCATGTCGCGGAGCTGACGGACGTAGTAGTGATAATCGCCG
>Ga0207116_10186_pt1 | contig 17685 bp, 13 predicted proteins | sample Alteio_BWMinHeat_44_FD_153550 | JGI IMG/M metagenome (GOLD analysis project Ga0207116, IMG submission 153550) | Enriched cells from forest soil in Barre Woods Harvard Forest LTER site, Petersham, Massachusetts, United States -... | ecosystem: Environmental > Terrestrial > Soil > Temperate forest >... | reverse complement strand
CAAATTAGGTTTAGATTTAATTTGCTAATAATATTCGCGTTTAATCTATCAAAAATATTCTATTAATCAAGGCATAATCATCATGTTACCGATGCTGAAAACAGCAATACCTGGACCGCATTCGCGTCGATTGATGGCTGAATTAGCTATGTATGAATCACCTGCTATTACGGCCCGCTATTTAGCACGAGCAGAGTCGGGTGGAATCGATTGCCCAATTGTTTTCGCTAAGACGGAAGACGTTTTTATTGAAGATGTGGATGGTAATCGTTTTATTGATTTAACCGCTGGATTTGGTGTAGCGATTGCCGGCCATGCACATCCTGAGATTGTTCATGCAGCACAACAACAAGTTGCTATCATGCCGCATGCTATGGGTGATGCGTTTCCTGCACAGATTAAAGTAGAATTAGCGAAGAAATTAGCGGAAATCATGCCAGGTCATTTAAAACGAACGATATTTGCTAATGCTGGTTTTGAAGCGGTTGAAGCTGCATTAAAGACAGCAATATTAAAAACAGGTAAACCAGGAGTTATTGCCTTTGATCATGCGTATCATGGTTTAGGCTACGGTGCGTTGGCAGTGACTTCGTATCGTGAACATTTTCGGCAGCCATTTTTATCACAATTGAATCCACATGTGCAGCATTTACCTTTCCCACAACATCATCATGGTTTTGCTGACTTGCTTGAAAAAACAATTGTTGAATCAACCGTGCCAATCGGTGCTGTCATCATCGAACCTATTTTAGGACGCGGGGGTATCATTGAAGCGGCATTTGAATGTTTGCAGCAAATTCGTGAAATCACAACTCGTTATCATATTGTGATGATTGTTGATGAAATTTACACAGGGTTTGGTCGTACTGGAGATTGGTTTGCAGTGGAAGCTGCTGATGTTATTCCCGATATGATATGCGTTGGGAAAGGAATGAGTGGTGGTTTTCCTATTTCTGCAGCGATTGGTACGGATGATGTCATGTCAGGTTGGCAAGATCAGCAAGGCGAGGCTATCCATACCAGTACTTTTTTAGGTAATCCCGTAGGTTGTGCGATGGCATTAGCAAGTATTCATTTATTAGAAAAAGGTTTAATTCAGCATGTAAAAACAATAGGTGCGTATTTTAAGGAAAAATTACAGCAATTACAAAATGAATTTGCCGTGATTTGTGATGTACGTGGTAAAGGGCTGATGTTAGGTGTTGAGTTTGCTCACACTGATCCGCATTTTACCCTTAAACTTTCAAAAGCATTGTTGCAACATGGTATGATTTGTTTGCCTTGCGGGATACAAGGAAATATTTTAAGTTTTACACCTGCATATACCTTACAAACAAGCCATGTTGATTTTGTTGTTGAACAATTAAAAAAACTATTGGAACAAATACCATGATATTAAATGAAAAAATTTTACAATTTATGCGTACAAATAATGGTGATTTTAATCAATTAGCATTAGATGTATTTGCCTATCAATATGAAAATTGTTTAGCGTACCAACGTTATTGTCAGCAATTACAGGCAACAGTAGACGATATAGAGCTTTGGTGGCAAATACCCAGTGTGCCAACCGATGTGTTTCGTGAATTTGATTTATGTACGTTTGATCCAGCACTGGCAAAATATATTTTTCAGACCAGTGGTACCACACAAGATAGCAAAGGTAAACATTATTATCGTGATTTGTCATTATATGATGAAGCGATTAAATTGCGTTTTATGTCTGGAATAGGATTATCACAAGAAAAAATAACATTTCGAATGTTAACCCCATCGTTTGATGATGTATCCACTTCTTCATTATTTTATATGTTGCAGCGTGCGATGGAGTGGTATGGTGATACGCATTCACGATTTTATATGAAAAATAATGAATTAGATTATTCGCAACTAGAACGTGATTTGTCTGCAGATATTGCAGAGAAGCGTCCGATTGCATTGATTGGCACGGCGTTTTCATTGGTTAATTTCTTTGATCATTTTCAAAATCAACATTGGCAATTACCTGAGGGCAGTGTGTTGATGGAAACAGGTGGATTAAAAGGACGTGCACGGGAGATTTCGCAAACAGAATTATATCAATTATTTTTTACTCGATTAGCGCTCACGCCCGCACAATGTTATTCAGAATATGGGATGACTGAATTATCTAGCCAATGTTATTCAAAACCACGGCAAGACGGCGAAAGAAGCGTGTTTATTTCACCACATTGGATGCCAACCCGTATCATTGATCCAGAGACAGGTGACGATGTAGCGATCGGTGAGCAAGGGATTGTTCAGTTTTTTGATTTAGCAAATCTAGAAGCAATTTCTGCTGTTATGACATCAGATCTTGCGATTAAACATGAGGATGGTTTTGAACTGCTAGGACGAGCACCATTGTCAGTATTGCGCGGTTGCTCGACACAGTTTGAGAAGGTGTAATCGATTTTAGTTTACTCAGTGAGTTCAGATATGCAAACATCTCGCATTGTTTCACCCTCAGATCTTAAGCAATGTGAAGAAGCAATTAAAATTGATTTTTCAATATTAACCATTGAAGAAATCCAGCTGTGTTTAGAAGTGTATACTCGGGCGTCACCCCTCCCTCCAGATGTGATTGACAACATCAAATGCTTACAAAAAACATTATCTATCGAAGAAATAGAAGGAAGACTAACACGCATGATAAAGAAACATGATATTGAGAGTCTTTTTTTTTATCGAGATGGGTATATCACTCATATCATTAAAATTATACTGTTGATGATAGAAATAAAACAGATGATTGCGCGTAATGAAAATAAAGAATCAGATTACTATACTACATCATCTACTCCCCGTTTTGATATTGGACGCGCCATCAAGGGTGATCCAAAATGCTTTATAAAAACCATAGAAAAAAAATCAGTCAATGATCGACCTATCACAGTGATTAATAATATCCTATCGCCTTTAATTCTCCTCTTACCAGGCTATTTACAAAAATTTTATGAATATGGCTTGAAAAATTATTGCAAACTAAAACATTATGAATATTCTGAGATTATAGATTGTAAATCATCTGATGAGATAAGACGTTCGTTGAGTGCAGAGCATAAAAATATCAATGATTTTATTATTTTAGATGCATCATTATTAGTGGAAATAAATAATAAAATAAATATGATAATGCAAACAGAAGAGAATATTTTTATTAACATTAACAAAGGGACGGTTAGTAATGTTATTGACTTCATACAAACCATAGATAAAGGTAAAACCCTACGTTTGTCTGTTAATGATTATGCATTACAAGAAGAATATAATAGTATAGGATGCAATATAGTAAAGGCATATCATCAGATATTAAGTCAGATAGATTGTCAGCAGGAGACTCTTGAACTAAACATAGCAAGTACATCTGACCCATTATCTTTTCATTCTTACTTACCGTTTATTAAACATCTTAAATTAGGTATTAGTATAGAGCCAACTCTTATAGACCAGACTTTGCAGACATTATATTTTTTTGAAAATCTCGAAATACTTTCTTTAGAAATAATAAATAATATAGCATTAACAACGCTCGATTTATCATCTTTGCAACATTTGAAGCAAGTTACCATAAAAGCTAATTATTTAGATATAAATAAAATGACACTTTCATCATCACAAAAAGGGATATTATTTGATTTTTCAAAAGTAAAATATGGTGACAATAACTTTAAAAAAATCCTGCGTTCGTTAACAAATAATGGATATACCATTATTCCGCCTCCAGAAGAAAAATATTCAACACTATTTGTTCATCTGAAGAACCAATATCTATTGCAATCCAGTCATATTGATAGCATGTATAATGAAAATCCTGAGCCATTTTATACAAGTCAAGCGCATACTCATAAAGAAATGACACAGATCATGAGCATTAGAAAATATAAAAAAGAAGTTCCGTGTTCAAGTTACCGAAAAAAAATACTTACAGAAATTGCCATCATGGAAAGTGACATCATATTTAAACCACATGTTTATACTGAAGGGAAGAGAATTGAACTCAGTACCATACAGCCATACACGCAACAACATGTTGTTATGTTATGTAAAAAGCAGCCAGATATGTTTATTGGTGTGCATTTAGCATCAAGCCAATGGTCGCCTCTACCCATGCTATTACCTCATGATGAGTTAGTCTTATTCGATTCCATTGACAAAGATAAGATTCAGATTGCATATTGCGATACGACTCAGCAATATTATTGTAAATCAAATCAAGATGATATCTATATACATTATGCAATGTTGCCCAACCTTAGAAAAAAATCAACTCCGCCATGTCTAGCTGAATTACCTACGGTAGTGCAACAAGCCATAACGACTGTATTATCGATAGAAAAACAGCATGTTGCATATAAACATATTCATGAGTTATCTCAATTACATGCCGTGACGGATACTCGGAAAGTGGTTGCAGCATTGTGTGATTATCTCAGCAGTTTTACCGAGAAAGATATTCCTGCCGAAATGGTTGATTATGCAAAAAATCAACTGAAAGTAACTCATCCCGGCACATTACGTTTAATAACATCTCTGCTAGCCAAAGTTGGAGTCTGTGATCACAGTTCAAAACTTTTTATGGTGCTAGCAACTTACTTTAAAATACCAACCAGAGTTGTAAAAAATGATGTGCACGCATTTGTTGAATATTTTATAGATAATCATTGGCAGATAGCAGAATTAAGCAGTGGAAAAATTGATGTACTTCATACAATAGATGTGTGGAAACAAAAAGAAGAGGAAGAAGCTAAAGAATATGTATCGATTATTTCACCGAGTCCTAAACCACTCATTCCTGTTAAAGATCAAAAAGAATCGCTGCAAATCATGTTCAGTCAATATTTTTCTCCTGATCTTATTCGATTAAATCCAGCAACATGGTATCAAGAATTAATAGAAATTCCTCATCCATTATTACAATACCATTCTGATCATGATGCCTGGTTATTACATGAAGCATTCATGCAAGTTAAAGGTAATGATATCGGTAAAAATTATTTTTATATTCACAAACCCAGTGATATTGATGTATTAATGAAGCAATGGAAAATCACAACAACAGGAGAATGTTCTGATTTAACAGGACCACTAGCTACCATGCTGCTTTCAGGAAAAGGGACACTTTTAATCAATTGGACCGGATGTAATGCAAGTCAAACGGCACACTTAAAAAGTGTCATTGACGAGCATCCAACCTTAAATGGCCTATCCTTTTCTAAAGAGATACGGATTATTAATATCGTTGGCAAAAATCTTGCCGCTTGTTCTGCATTTTATTCGCGTGTCAAACGTGTTGAATGGCCGTTACTTGTTTCACATGATATGACCGTTATAGAGAAAGATAAAGTGGATGAACATGCGATTGATCTTTACAAACGACGTGATTGGGAAACTATTTTAATTGGGCGATTAGAGGCATACGGATATGGTTTTAACTTTAAAACAGGTGCATTATATCAAGCCTATTCCAGTGGAAAAAAATCAATTGCCTTAACGGGAATACCTGAGTTTGCTTCTTTTAAAAACAGCATGAAAAGACTGTTGATTGAGCGCGGGTTTTATGCCAATGGCGAATGGTGTACCTTGCCAAAAGATTTTACTATTTACTACACACCGTTGCCTGTCCAACCTGCGCTGGATATCAAACCATATGATATCGTACAAAATAAAAAACCTGTTTTTATTCTCAACAAACAAAGTTATCACTTATTTTTTGAAACCTATTGTGTTAATGATAAAGAACAGGCTGTTTCTCAAAAAGGGTTGTTAGAAACTCTCTCAAAGGAAAGCATGGTTGTTATGACAGATACCCTTTCTGTTGATGAATTACGGCGTTTGCATCATACTGCAGGTTCACGAGAATTATTTGCTTTGCCGCATTTGATCCGTACTGAAAATCAATCTATTAAAACCAAAACAATGATTTATGATGAATTAAAAAAACAGTCAACTATTATTATATCTGATGATATTGAGCAAACGGTACGTCTCATTCATTCTAAAAAAACTATCATCATGGATATATCAGAGTTATCAGAATTTTCCCACATTTTTGAACGATTATCTTTAAAACCGAATATGACTGGAAAAACAGTAGGTTTTAACAGAAAAGTATTACCTTGCTTAGAGCATTTATTAAAAGGTGATACGGTGATATTAAAAGGATCGATTTCTCCTGATTTTTATCATCAAATAGAATCACTTTTTTTACCTTCACCGTATTTAATTGTCAATGGTACACCGCTTGCAGTGTCGGGTCGAATACATTTAGTACTCAATAAACAGTCACATGATCCGCGTTTGTTTGCCATTACAGAAAATGTTTATCATAATGATTTTAGCTGGGATATTACTAAAAAGCATATTGAACGCGAACTAAAAAAAGATGATGCGACTGTCATCATTGATAAAATAAAAAACTTTTATCAAACAGTACGACGACTGTATCCTAACTTAACTCCTCCATTCGTGTTATCAGAGGAACGAGTTTTACAAATGGCTCACGCCATGCTGCTAAATAAAAATAAAGCTAATCCTGTTAAAGCATTATTGCATATCAATTATATTTCCCATCCAGAAGTCTATGCGCACTTAAGTGTGCTTGCAAAATTTTACTTATCTTCTGAAAAGCAATTTGATTATGATGTGGATAAAGAAAAATTTGAACGTTTGAAAAAAGAACAACAAAATCCATCAGATAAGATTTCATGGCAAATGATTAATTGTTTTAGCCCAACTTATTTAAAGAAACATTTTTCACCTGATACTTTAGAGCCTAACCTTGTTATTTATGGTTCACTTCGATCTATATTAGGTTTGAAAATGAAGAAATCAAAAAATATTTCAGACAAATTAATTGTTTCAACACCATGTAAATTTAAGATAAAGTCAAATAAACCGCGCGAGATAAAGCAACAAGAAGACGTTTTGTCACTATTATCTATATCATCTTTTGTTGAGTTGCGTGGTACTCCTGGAACGGGTAAAACTTTTTTTATTGAAAAATTTGCTAAAGAATCACAGCTATTTTGGGGTGAAACAGCAATCAAAAACTGGTTAGAGAGCAAAATGATTCCAAGTTATTTATTACTGGATGAAGCGAATATGAGTCCTCGCGGTCATTGGGACTTTTTAAAAGGCTTAAAAACAGGCGGGATTTGGCATCAAGATGTATTTTATCCTGTTTCACCTGACACTCATAAAGTGATCATGACAGGTAATCCTGATGATTATCCTGGACGTTATACGCATGATTTTTTACTGCATGTTCCGAAAGTACATTTTAAATCGCATTCGGATTTATTTCTACATGAAACTATTATCTATCCTTTGCTTGAAGATAAAGGATCTACGCGTATATTAATACAATGTTATCGTCAACTTAAAACCCAATTTCCTTTTGAACCGATAGGATTACGTGATATTAAATCTGTTCTTGATCATTTTAGTGCGCTTTCTGATACGTATTCAAAAAGACAAAAACTTTTTTTGTCTTGTCTCGTTGTTTTCTCTGGATTATTTAAACATCATATTGCTAGACAAGAATTTGTTAAGCAATTAGAAATGTTATTATCTACTACGGATATTGCATTGACCCCGTTACCCGTTCCTGATGAAAAAAATTGTTATATATTACCTAATAGCAGACAATTAGTATGGCATTTTGTCAATCAAACACTTGATTTACGAGAACATAGCATTCAATCAAAAAAATTAATTACGCGCTCAGGTATTCTTGTGGAAGGTCTATCTGGAATTGGAAAAACACAGATGATGTTGCAAGCACTTAAACATCATAAGATTACTATACATCAGGAAGGTGAAGTGCTTTCATCAAAGTCCTATATTCATTTAACGATGGGATCAACATCTATTAGTGATCGTCTATTGCAAGCATTTCATGCGGGTGCAATAGTCGTAATAGACGAATTAAATTTATTATCTGAAAAAGATGAGCAATTACTCACAAGATTTCTAGAAGGCAAATCTCCTGATCATTCAACAGCAAAATACCCTGGATTTACTGTACTTGCATCACAAAACCCACAATCATATGTGGGACGTAAATTACTTTCACAAGCGTTGCTGAATCGATTGAATTGTTACTACGAATCTTCTTGCACAAAAGATGATTTGCTTGAGATAGCGCATTTATCAAAAAAATTCCGAGAGACAAGACACGCAGAACAATTTGTTGAACGATTTTGGAATCAACAGGCAAAATATCCTCATGATATCAACATGCGAAATTTTTATGAAACGTTGAAGGGAATGTCTGATCCAGCAAAAGCATTATTGCAGCATTCTGTATTAGTGAGTGCTGATTCAACCGGAGTACAAACACCAGTAAGAGCAAGTAGTTATGCACCACAATAATAAACATTCGGTCGTGTCATGCCAGCATGACATCACCGAATGCTTACCCACAATAACTTCTCATGACCCCTACAATTCATCGTATCATGTAAAATTGAATAGGGTGTGTGTTAGTCACTAACGATTTTAAATGATATACTACACAGCAAATGTATAGTAAGGAGCCTGTATGAAAGCGACAACATTCATTTCACATCATATTATTATGGAAACTTATTTAGACACGTTTGGCCATATGAATAATGCAAAGTATCTTTCACTATTTGAAGAAGCACGTTGGGATTTAATTACTAAAAATGGATTTGGCATGAAAGAAATGCGAAAGTTAGGAATAGGCCCAACAATCTTGGAGATTAATATACGATTTTTAAAAGAGTTACGTGTACGTGATGAAATTGATATAGAAACACAGGTTATTTCCTACGAAGGTAAAATTGGCAAATTACAACAAAGAATACTAATAGGTGAAGTCGTGTACTGTGTCGCTGTATTCACTATTGCGTTGTTTGATATGTCAACCAGGAAAATGATTCTTCCAAACAAAGAATGGCTTGCTGCGGTTGGTGTCAGTGAACTTTGATTACCTAATAAACGATTGTATTTAAGATATAAATAGTGTAATATTTATCCATCAAGAAGATGATACGACAAAAAGGATTTTCCTGCTTCTGCTCGCGAATCTCGCGAATCTCGCGAATCTCATGAATCCATGAGTCTCGCGCATGGGCAGATTTTTGATTGTACACATAAATAAATTTATTATACAAACGAGAGAGTGATACCATGATGCGATTCATATTTGTTATTTTATTTGCAATGAGTGTTTGTTTATCAGGTTGTATTGTCGTTCCTGCACATCCTATAAATACTGTTTACGTAACTCGTCCCGTGCCTGTTGTAACGCCGGGTTTAGTCTATAGACCAACATACGCGCCTGTTGTTGTCACACCAGGTTTAGTCTATGCACCTGCACCTATAGCCGTTGTTGTTCGACGACCTGCATATCACTATCACTATGCGATGTATCCTCATGCAGTGTGGTGGTAGTTAGTTTACTGCGCCTAGGTTTATCAATAATGCGCGAAAAGTCTCGGCATTTATGCCGAGGAGGATGTCAAGGATATAGTCTTCATATGACTGATGAAAAACTTGCAAAGCAAATCAAAAAAAATATCTATGGAATGCCGCAGTCCGTAAAGATTATTTTTCCTTCAGGCTTTGCTGAAGCCGCGTTAGCTGAAGTTCAATATATCTTAAACCATTTGTGGTTCCCGCAAAAAAAATCTGGTGTTGCAACGCTTGTTGAGAATGAAATATTCATTCATGACATTCATATGTTTTCAATTATTGAATTATTACTGCGTAGCCAATGTCTAACTGACATACGATTGATTGTTTACCAAGGAAAAGTTACCAGTAAATATACGTTTGAAAATAAATGCCGCGCCATTCCATGGGAGTTTTTTGTTAACAAACACATGACGCTAAAAATCAAAGTTAATTCAATTGCAAGCAAGGCGTTTCATGAATCAGCTTTGAAAACAATATTAGCGAATATTTTGCAAGGTTATGCAGCTGATATTGTTAGCGGCGATAAATCAAATGAGATGACCACGGTTTATGCGGATTTATATAAAAATAAATTAACAGTCAGTATTTCATTAGCCGGTGAACCGCTTTATAAACGAGGTTATCGAAGTATTTTAAAAGCAAGCGCACCTTTGCGCGAAGATATTGCGGCAGCGTGTATACAAAAAACACTACACTATGCAAATATGATAAATCAACATTTCTCACCTACATTCGTGTTGATCCCTTTTGCTGGAACAGGAACATTTGCGTTTGAATATTTGCAATATATCAATCAATGTGTTTCTGTATTGTACGGTCGAAAGTATGTTTTACAAAAAATGCCTTTGTTTAAAGAAGAACATTTTAAATATTTATTTAAGAAAGCATTAGAAAATTGTTTACTGAAAAATAAAGATGAAACAATAAACAAAAGCAATATGATTTGCATAGACCCATCAGCTAATATGAATAACGTGTTTTCTAAAAATATAAAACGTTTACAATCGTTACTAGCAACGCATGGATTTTGTTTGAAAGAGCCGATGATATATCAAAATGATTTTTTAACTACCCATTTTGACAATCTACTTGATTTTAACAACATGAATCTAGAGAGTATATTTATACCATTAAATCCTCCGTATGGTATTCGTTTAGGCAAACAACGAGATTCGATGCGGTTATATAAAAGTATTGCTAATAAAATAAATGAATTGTTTATCATGATGAAACATCATAATAAAATAATAGTTGGATTTATTTTATGCCCAAATCAACAAACATGGTCAGTATTTATAAAAAATTTGCAGCAAGCAAAAACAAATACTTACCATATTAATCAAGGTGGTATTGATATTCGTGTCTGTCAATTTGCAATTTGCAATGAATTTCTGTAGCCTACTATCACTCTACATTTGGCAGTCTAGGATTATTTATTCATAGGAACTATTATGCGTTATATGATTTTAACTTTTGTTATATTTTTTATTTCAATGAGCACAATCATGTCCACAGCGGATGCAGCACGTTTTGGCGGCGGCAAAAGTTTTGGTATGAGCCGTTCTATTTCCTCTACACGCAATTTTAATCCTAGCAATACAGGCGTGCAAAGATCCTCAATGTCACCAACCAATCGTTGGTTAGGACCATTGGCAGGACTTGCAATGGGTGGTTTACTTGCTTCGTTATTTATGGGGCATGGTTTGGGAGCCGGGATGATGTCCTGGTTATTAGTCGGTGGCGCCATTTTCCTTATTTGGCGCTTGATTAGCAGTATGCAACGCAGCAATCGCTTGCAAACTCAACCGCCTGCTTATAACAATGTGATGCCATTGAATGCTGCTGAAAACATTTATAATACGAATACAACATCATCGCAATTTGATGAAGTCTCATTTTTACGTCAAGCGAAAGCAATCTTTATCCGTTTACAAGCGGCTTATGATAATAAAAATTTAGCAGATATTCGCACGTATACTTCTCCCGAAATCTATGCTGAAATTCAATTGCAATTACATGAACGCGGTGATGCGGTGAATTTTACAGAAGTGCTAAATATCGATGCTCAGTTAGCAGATGTCGATATTCAGTCAGACCGTCTAGTGGCTAGTGTCACATTTCGTGGTCAGCTTCGTGAGGGTCATGATGCGGTACCAATTCAAATCAACGAAATGTGGCATTTTCAACAATTGAAAAATGAAACACAGTGGGTTGTGATGGGGATTCAGCAGTCATAGCATTTAAGTTTTCAGAACAAGTAAATCATGTTGAGATGGCTGAAATTTCTGGTTTTTCAATAGAGAAATTAAATTATTGTAAGAGACAAAGATTGCGAAAACAGGCGCAGTCTGGCCTAGGGCTTGTAGTAGATAGAATTATAAAGTTATACAGTGATTATCCAACGTTTCCTTTATAAAAATGACCATGTAAGCCAAATGGCAGATGAAAAGGTAAAAACACTTCAGCGATGTCTTGCATGGTGATCGCATCAATAATCGCTAACAAAGAACATTGCATACCTGCATGATAGACAATACTTAATAGTACACCATCGTCTTCCGATGTTGCGTTATCACGCGCAACGAAAATAGCTTCACCAGGATAATAATGATCTTTTTTCCATAATTGAATGTGGCCTGATTGAACATTTATTTTTTGAATCGAATTAAGAAATTTTACTTCGTTCCCTTCCATAGAGTTACAATACAGGAAATTATAATGTTTCCCATTCAATCTAGAGTAGAATGTTGGGAATTCATGCTTATTTTCAGTAAGAGTTATTTCTTTGCAATGTTTTAATTGCCTATCAATGATATATCGTTTTAAAGCACCTGCTGCTAAATGCGGATGATCTTTCCGCAGATTGGATAAATATAAATTTGTATAAGGATTCATAACGTCATAGCAAATCAAATCGAGTATTAATTCATTATTATTTTCATATGCGTTTGCGCTATGTAAACAAACAAATGGCGATGTTTCTATTTCATGAATTCTCCCATCGCGTCTATCAATGATAATAAAATAAGAAGGCATGTTTTTTTGCAAGAACAATGTGTTATTAAATGGCAAACCTAACAATAATTTAAATTTATTCGCAGACAAGGGAGATTTAAATAAAATAACATAATGTTGAGTAATGCTAAAACTGTGCATATAAAACAGTTGATCAGAAATATAAGTTTGAATCAGTTCTCGGTTAGTATTCTTAGAATTTATCTTGTAAATATGATATTTAATCTGTCGGCCAATTTCAGTAACAACATTAATAATTTCACCTGTAAAAGTATCTATTTTAGGATGCGCTGTTTCCAATTGGCCGACAATTTTATCAGAAAATGAAAAAGCAGCTACGGTTGATAAATCTTCTCGATTGAATTCAATCACGTGATTGGTTTCGGTCATAGCAATATAATGAGATGCTATTTTTACTATATTGACATTACAGTTATCATAGAAACTACCGCACCATACATCTTGAATAGCATTTTTAATACGTCCAATCATCGATCTGCTTGCATATGTTGCAAACTCATTCGTGCTTAAGTGTTGTAATGCGCGGCTCTGTGTATATTGCTTTGAACGCAAAAATCGATTTTGAAATTGTACTTGACCTGATTGAAACGAAAATTTTTTCAGCATCGCAAATCCGTCAATCCAGTGATTAAAATGCATGGATCCAATTTCAAATTGCGCAGGACCATTACTAATTAAATCGCCTTGTAACCATTCTGGAATATCACCCTTAACGACAAGATTATTAATTGTTGTTTCATTATATTGAGTAGAAAACCCCTTAAATTCATCTGTTAGCATTTTAGATACTCCATTGGCTTTTTTAATTTTACACTAGGGACTAATATTACTTGGTTCATTATAATCTATGTGTTTTATTTATCCATTTTAAATAAATTTAATTATAAATAAATTAGTTTCAGCAGGGGATGTGCTGCGGTCGAGTTAAGTAGCGCTAATTATGTTAAACTATAATCCTTTACTACTACAGGGAATAGTACAATGAAATACTTAAAATATATCTTATCTCTAGCACTTTTATTATTTATACCTGTCTTAACCTTAGCTGCTCCAAAACTTGCAACAGTCGAAGTGAAGGTCACTGGGATTAACAACAACCAGGGCGTAGTTCGTATTGCTATGTTTAACTCGCCACAAGCTTTTTCTGATAAAAACGATACTGCGCCTTATGCATTTAAAAAAGGAATTGCTCGGATAGATGGGCAAAATCAAGCGATTTATACTTTTAAAAATGTGCCTTATGGTGTTTATGCTATTAAGTTATTTCATGATGCAGATAATAGCGGCATATTGAAAAAGAATTTTTTTGGTAAACCACAGGAAGGTTTTGGTTTTTCCAATAATCCAGCTATCATGAATCAAGCTCCTTCATTTGATCAAGCCAGATTTCTAGTTGATCGAACAAGGGTTGGAATGACGATACAAATGGTTAATCCATAATCGATAAATCACGACTCATTTCGCGTCAGCGGCTCATTAGGGAGAGCATAAAATTGTTGTGGGTCCCCTTGACAAAATTATGCTGCTTTTTTCATTTTCAGCACCTCGTATTTTTTACTATGGCTAATGCAAAAACCAGGATACCAACGACAAAAATCATCCTGTAGGTCATTGTTAAGAATGGCTGTACAAGTTTGTAACATATAATGCGCGCCTTCCTGTGTCCATTGCATTTGCTGTTTTTTAATCTGAAAGAAAATGTTTCTTTGTACGATCAATGCGAGGGTCTTCAATTTCATCAAAATAGCTTAAAAATCCTTCTATATTCATCTATATATCCTTACGACATTGGGAAAAAATGCCACAAGAATACTCTCGAGTTCTTTGAAGGTCTAAAAATTAGATGCGTTTGCCCTGAGAATTTTTTATCCTGAATTCGCGTTTTAAGGATTCCTTAATAAAACCTGGGTAATATATTGCATGATAAAATTTAACCATAAATTATAAAAGAGATTTTATTGTGACAAAAGAAGTAGGTGCATTTTTAGCGCTATTGAGAAAAAAACTAAAGGGTGACTTGCCAGAAAAACAAATACCGGGAATTAGGGCAATTTGCAGAGCGCTTGTCACAGGCACACTGCCTGCAAAATGTCCTTCATTAGAAACGCTTTCTTACGATCATCCACTACGATTTGCTAAAGAAGATACTTTCCTGAGAGTTACATTTCATCTCAAAATGACGCAGAATAAAATAATCTATTTAGAGTTCGATACTAACAGTAAGTGTGTGAATAGCCGGGGTCAAATCGTTAACCCGACGAAAGACAAACCTCCTATAACAGCTGGAAAACTACGGAAATTTATTAATGATGGGTCTTTTAAACAGGTACGGCATGGATGGAGATTAAATGGCCAGACTGGAGAGATCACCCGAATCGCTATCAGCGTTAGCAGTAACATTAGGGGTAATGATGATAGTCTTAAACTTATGCAACGTGAAGCAAGGTTCGCAGAGTTAACTTATAAGAATCCATTTTTTATACAGTTACTGCCAAGTCAAGAATATGAAAAGAAAATGGATGAAAAAACGGTGAAGAAAATGTCTCTTTCCTCTCCTTTCATGGATGGCGGTGAGTTATTGGATTTTCTAAAGGGAATGAAAGAAAATTTCAACCCAGACTTAGGTGATATAGTATGGATTTCTTATTCGCTAGCAAAAGGATTATTGTTGCTTCATCAAGCGGGTATTATTTATCGTGATCTAAGACCCGAAAATGTCTTATTTGCTCACAACGGGGTAGGCTATTATATTAAGATGACGGATTTAGGTTTGGCGATGACAAATCAAGAAGCAAAAGGCAGTAGAGGTGATGGATTAGGTTCAGAATTTTGGTCCGCTTTTGATTCACCTCTATTTGCTAAAGTCTGCGCCAAATACATAGCGGCACATAACATAATTATTGATGAATCCCGGGATCAAACAACAACCCCTATCAATTTATACGTACAACAAAAAATGGCTCCATATATTCAAGAAGCAACACGGCATCAATTCTTTTTTCAAGTCTATTGCTTAGCTCAAACAACTCAAAAAATTGAGCAACAACCGACAGTTCACCCAAAAGATGATGTTTGGGCTTTATGTCTAATTTTTTATTATTTAGGGTTCTATTCTAGTTCTAGTCTTAAAAAAACTGGCTTTATAAAGCAATTAGATCAATTCTCTCGGAGAAATATTTATGCTTTACGAAAGGATCGTGTGACATCAGAAGAGCTTTTTGTAAAAATCACAAAGTTAATGGAAAAAGCAAAAGCAAAATCAAAAAAGGTCAGGAAAAAAATAAATGATCAATTAAAGCTGCTTAATGGTAGTGATCCTTCTGTAAGAGATAAGAAGAATGTTAGAGATGAAAAAAGTATTGGAGCTGTAGAAGGCAGCGATGTTTTTTCAGATACTACATCGTCTTCTCTTACATCTGTTAGTCAATCATCTAAGAATAACAGTCAAGCAATAGATCCGGTGGCGGTAAAAATCTGTGTTTCCAGTCAATCTATCTTCGCTACATCAACAAAAAACATAGTAAAAAAGGCGGATCTTGGGCGTAAAAATCAGAAGAGAAACGTCAAAAACAACGGATTAGAGGAAGTTCCTGTTAGGAGGAAAGATCGCTGCTGCGTTATTTTGTAAACGCGAATTCTGGATAAGTACCCCCAACCCCCTGCGGGGACACACAAGTTCCTTCTCTTTGCGTTTCGCAATTTTCTGTAAGTGATTTCTAACAGTCGATGCATTTTCAGTTTCACCTACTGGCAAAACATCTTGTAACATTTTAGCTGTTAACTGATAAGAAATAAGTGATGCCCACTTCGTTTCTATATACTGTAATTCAGGGCTATTTTTATCTAATAACCACCGGCTTATTGGACTGAATTGCAAGGGGACCCACAACAATTTCATACTCTCCATTAGAGTTTCTCGCGCGAAATGCCTACATTTTTCGGCAAATAATAGATGTATTAATCACTCTAACTATATTCTGCTTTGTCATCAATGTTCTGATTTGATTTACCATGTTCTCTAATAATATTTTTTTAGCCATAGACGGTCTGAATATCATACCAATTGTTCTTACAGGTTTAGGTGAATTAAATGGTAAATAACAAACATTATCATTGGATTTGCAGGCCAATTTAGGCATCAAAGTCATTCCTACATGACATGCAACCATATGTCGTAATGTTTCTAAACTCGTTGCGCGAAAATTTTTGGATTCAGTAGCATTCACTTGATGACATACAGCAAGCGCTTGATTACGCAAGCAATGGCCATCTTCCAGTAGAAGTAATGATTTATTTTCTAAATCAGATAATTTAGCAGTTTTTCGTTTTGCCAATGGATGATTGGGCGGAATAGCTAAAACAAACTCTTCTTCAAATAATGGCAATGCACAAAAATCATCATCAACAACCGGGAGAGCTAATAAAGCGGCATCCAGTTTTCCTTGTGAAAGCTTAATTAATAAATTGGCAGTTGTTTCTTCGACTAAATAAATTGTTAACTTTGAAAATGATTTAGATAAGCTAGGAATAATATAAGGGAGTAAATAAGGCGCAAGTGTTGGAATAATACCTAGATGTAATTCTCCACACAATGGATCTTTAGCAACGTTTGCAATATTTTGTATTATATCAACTCGAGAAAGTATATCTCTAGCGTGTTGTGTAATTAACTTGCCAATTTCAGTCAAAAATATTTTTTTATTAGTTCTCTCAAAAAGTTGTACACCGAGTGTCTCTTCAAGTTTTTTTATTTGCATGCTTAATGCAGGTTGACTCACAAAACAAGCGTCAGCTGCTTTACCAAAATGGTTATGATCCGCTACAGAAACAAGGTATTTTAAATTGCGTATATTCATAGTAAAACCTACTGAAAAAATGTCTTTGCATTACGCAGACTTGTAAAATTTCAACATACAAGCTGCTGCGATAAATAAAACAATCGCAGAGATATAAATAGGATAATAAACATTCCAAGCGGCAACAACACCAACGATAATACCATTCACCGCCCAATCAAACGCCATGACAGATCCAGTGATACCCATGACCCAACCTTGGCTATTTTCATCGACTGAATTAGAAAATATAGTAAGAATAGAAGAGTACGAAATAGCGATGCAACACGCTAACGGTGCGACCATTAACCAATAGATCAATGGCCCAGAAACCATCAGCATAATGGCA
>Ga0207116_10185_pt1 | contig 17715 bp, 12 predicted proteins | sample Alteio_BWMinHeat_44_FD_153550 | JGI IMG/M metagenome (GOLD analysis project Ga0207116, IMG submission 153550) | Enriched cells from forest soil in Barre Woods Harvard Forest LTER site, Petersham, Massachusetts, United States -... | ecosystem: Environmental > Terrestrial > Soil > Temperate forest >... | reverse complement strand
TCATTGCTGAAGGAGATATTCTAACCGCCACAGAAAATGGTTACGGTAAACGTACACCTGTTGATGAATATCGCGTGACAGGCCGCGGTGGACAAGGCGTTATTTCCATCCAAGTTAGTGAACGTAATGGTCAAGTGGTTGGTGCACAACAAGTAAAAACGGACGATGAAGTCATGTTAATTAGCAATAAAGGTACCTTAGTACGCGTACCCGTCGCAGAAATTTCATTGGTTGGCCGTAATACTCAAGGCGTACGTTTAATTAATTTATCCAATGACGAATTATTAGTTGGCCTTGAAAAAGTCGCTACCTTAAACGGTGAAGAAGGCGAAAATGAGTCAGAAGGTGGCAATCAATCAAAAAGTAGCAATGAATCACCCACAACCTAAATGTAGGGTGGGCAAAGCGCAGCGTGCCCACCATGCCCCGCTAATTAGTCGCTGGCGCGAAATTAATAATATTTAAGCATATTTGCTAGCATTTTCAGGAAAAAAAGTGGAAAAGAACAAAAAAGTGACGCAGAACATCCCGGTAATAACGATCGATGGTGCGAGTGGAACAGGTAAAGGTGTTGTAATGCAGTGGGTTGCAAAAGAATTAGGATGGAATTTGTTAGATAGCGGCGCTCTATATCGCGTTTTAGCCTTAGCCGCACAAAAACACACTATTTCCTTAGACGATGAAACCGCATTAGAACAGCAAGCAAAACAACTGGATGTTCAATTTATTGAATCTGACATTGGTGACCCCCCGCAGATTTTACTAGAAAATCAAGATGTTACAGAATCAATCCGCACCGAAAAAGTTGGTAATGCCGCTTCAAAAGTCGGCGCTTTGCCCGCCGTGCGTGCTGCCTTATTGGATCGCCAACGCGCATTTCGCAGAGAACCCGGATTAGTCACCGATGGCCGTGATATGGGAACGGTCGTGTTTCCAGATGCAAATCTTAAGATTTTTTTGACTGCAAGCCCCGAAGAACGGGCATTTCGCCGCTATAAGCAGTTGAAGGCCAAAGGCATTCATGTTAACCTGGGCGGCCTTGTGGAGGAGCTCAGCGAACGCGATAAGCGAGACCGAGAACGCGCTATTGCACCGTTGAAACCTGCAGAAGATGCTATTTGTATTGATACCGATGCATTGACGATTGAGCAAGTCGTAGCACGTATCATGCAAGAAGCGAAAGTAGTGTTATCGTAAGTATTTGCTTACGCAAGAAGCGACACTAGTATTATCGTAAGTATTTGCTCATGTCATGCCAGCATGTTTTTAGCTGGCATCTAAACGGCTTCGATTAACACTGGATGCAAGCGTTGATTGAACATGCTGGCATGGCATCACCGAATACGTACGTGTTATCGCTCTAAAGGTGTGATGAATAAAAAATTTATGCATCACGAATATTAACTAACTAAGATAATATGATCAGCAATGATCTAGGAAAATGTATGACCGATAGTTTTGCACAATTGTTTGAAGAAAGTCTTAAAGAAACCCCCATGCTTCCAGGCACCATCGTTACCGGAAAAGTCATTCGTGTTTCATCCGATTATGTTGTTGTCAGCGCAGGATTAAAATCCGAATCCACCATTTCTATTGATCAATTCAAAGATGAACGTGGTAACCTCGAAGTTGCTGTAGGCGATGAAGTGAAAGTCGCATTAGATGCCGTTGAAGATGGTTTTGGTGTAACCCGTTTATCCCGTGAGCGTGCAAAACGTTCTGAATCGTGGACATCCCTCGAGCAAGCATATCTTAATAAAGTCAATGTACGTGGTGTGATTCAAGGCCGAGTGAAAGGTGGTTTTACTGTTGAAATTAATAAAATCCGTGCTTTTTTACCGGGTTCATTAGTGGATGTTAAGCCGGTTCGTGATCCAGAATCACTGGAAGGCAAAGAGTTTGATTTTAAAGTTATTAAAATTGATGCGAAACGTAATAATATTGTTGTTTCCCGCCGTTCCGCGATGGAAGCTGAAAATAGCGTAGAACGCGATGCATTATTGCAAAATTTACATGAAGGCGATGAAGTTAAAGGTATCGTCAAAAACCTTACCGACTACGGTGCGTTTATCGATTTAGGTGGTGTCGACGGTTTATTACATATCACCGACATGTCTTGGAAGCGCATCAAACATCCTGGTGAAATTCTTACAATTGGTGATGAAATCCGCGTCAAGATTTTGAAATTCGATCGTGACAATGCACGTGTATCGTTAGGCTTAAAACAATTAGGCGATGATCCATGGGCTGACATTACAACTCGCTACCCTGTCGGTCAACGTTTACGCGGCCGTGTAACGAATATCACAGATTACGGATGCTTTGTTGAAATTGAAGAAGGCATCGAAGGTTTAGTTCACGTTTCTGAAATGGATTGGACTAACAAAAATGTTAATCCCAATAAAGTGGTCCATTTAGGTCAAGAAGTTGAAGTGATTGTATTAGATATTGATGGTGAACGCCGTCGTATTTCACTGGGCTTAAAACAATGCACACAAAATCCATGGGAAGAATTCGCAGCGAAACATCAAAAAGGCGATAAAATCAGCGGTAAGATTAAATCCATCACTGATTTCGGAATCTTCATTGGTTTAGATGGCGGCATTGATGGTTTAATTCATTTATCTGATATTTCTTGGAATGAAACTGCCGGCGAAGAAGCCATTCGTAAGCATCAAAAAGGTGATGAACTAGAAACCATTATTTTGGCAATTGATGCTGAACGTGAACGTATTTCACTAGGCTTAAAACAATTGGCAGATGATCCAGTTGCAAACTACCTTAATGAACATGAAAAAGGCAGCATTGTGACTGGTAAAGTCATTGAGGTCGATGCAAAATCAGCAACCATTGAATTGGCTGCCAATGTATTAGGTAATTTGCGTGCTGCTGAAATTTCCGCAGAAAAAGTAGACGATGCACGTACCAAGCTGAATGTTGGTGATACCATTGAAGCTAAAATTACGGGTACCGATCGTAAAACTCACACAATTACATTATCAATCAAAGCAAAAGATGCTGCGCCTAAGAAAGCCCGCGCAACAGCCGCTGCAGCAGGTAAGAAAAAAGATAAATCTGCTGATGCACCATTAAAAACAACATTAGGCGATTTGTTAAAAGCCCAAATGGGTGATGGTGATAAGAGTGATAAGAAAGACTAATGCGGGAGTAATACGTTACGATAAAAAAGGCATCCGTATGATGCCTTTTTTATTCTCCCGAAGGTCTGTTAACCCCAGCTTTGTTGACCCTTCGGTGCCGGTTTCGTCGTCCCGCGGCGTCAGGCTCGTCGTCCTCGCGGCTTTTGTCCGCGGGATCCAGTTTCTCGCTACCAGCCTACTGGATCCCGCGGACAAAAGCCGCGAGGACGACGAGCCTGACGCCGCGGACAGAGATATAGCGGTAAAAATATTTGACAGGAGTCAATTGTGCGAGTGATAACTTATTTTTTAATTTTAGTGGTTGTGCTGTTAGGCATCACCTTTGCAGTGCTTAATTCTGGCCCAGTGACAATTAATTACTACGTGGGCCAGCATACTTTTTCTCTTTCACTATTGTTAGTATTAGTTCTTGCAGTAGGAAGTTTGCTAGGATTACTCGTCGGTTTTTGGTTATTATTAAAATTAAAAGTAAAAAATTATCGTTTAACTCAACAGTTAAAAATAGCCGAAAAAGAAATCGCAAATTTACGGGCAATTCCATTGCAGGATAGATACTCATGAGCGGGATCTGGCTTTTACTCGTTTTTGCAGCGTTAGCGAGTGCTTGGTATCTTGGTTATCAAGCGCGTCAAAAACGCATGACAGAACAAAAAATCAATTTGCCCCGCGATTATTTGGTTGGGTTAAATTTTTTATTAAACGAAGAACCTGATAAAGCCGTTGATGTATTTATAAAAATGTTAGAGGTCGATAGTGATACGGTGGAAACTCACTTAGCCGTAGGCAAATTATTTCGCCGCCGTGGTGAAGTAGATCGTGCTATTCGGATTCATCAAAACTTAATTGCTCGCCCGCAGTTAGATAAAGTTTATCGAGAGCAATCGCTATTTGAGTTAGGTCAAGATTATTTAAGTGCAGGCGTATTGGATCGCGCTGAACGGGTTTTTTTAGAAGTCCTTAATATAAAAGAATATTCTGTACCCGCACTGCGAGCGTTATTGGATATCTATCAACAAGAAAAAGCATGGGAAAACGCCATTCAAATGGCAAATAAGCTCGCGATTGTGACTCGCGTGAGTACGCAGTCTATGGTTGCACATTATTATTGTGAATTGGCTGAAGCAGCATTAGCTAAAGGCCAACATGAACAGGCGAGTCAATATCTTAAAAATGCACTTAATATGGATGATAAATGTGTTCGTGCGAGTTTGGTATTAGCTAAAATAGAAATGAATAAAGGGGATCACAAATCAGCTATTACCAGTTTAAAACGCATAAAATCTCAAAATCCTGATTTTTTATCCGAAGCGATTGATTCGCTGGCTTCTTGTTATGAAGCATTAAACGAAGAAGAAAAGCTAGTGACGTATCTGATGCAAATATTGCAAGAATATCCACGTATTCCAGTGGTATTAATTTTATCAGAGCGTATTCGACGTTGGAAAGGTGATAAAGTGGCAGCGAATTTTGTAGCAGATTATGTGCGTCGTTATCCTTCAATAAGAGGTTTGCATTTATTTATTAATTTATATTTGTCGAATACAGAAGGCCGCGCTCGTGAAGATTTATTGATTTTACAAAATTTAACTAAAAAACTGTTAGCCGATAAACCGGATTATCAATGTGTCTCCTGTGGCTTTTCTGGCAAATCATTACATTGGCATTGCCCAGGTTGCAAAAAATGGAATTCAGTACAGCCGGTGCATAGTCTGGATGGATAACATTGATTATTAGTCCGGAACTCACGTTATGATTATTAATCGCTTAATTTCAGTAGCACCCATGATGGAATGCACCGATAGACACGATCGGTATTTTTTACGACTCATTTCGTCTCATGCTTTACTCTACACAGAGATGGTAACAACAGGCGCATTAATTCACGGTGATTTTAAACGATTTTTACAATTCCATCCGTTAGAACATCCTGTGGCATTGCAATTAGGCGGTAATGAGCCGGCGGCATTAGCTCATTGCGCACAATTAGGCGCAGAGTTTGGTTATGATGAAATTAATCTTAATGCGGGATGTCCAAGTGATCGCGTGCAATCCGGGCGATTCGGTGCTTGTTTAATGTTAGATCCTCATTTGGTTGCAGAGTGTGTGAATGCAATGACCCGCAAAGTGAGTATCCCTGTGACAGTCAAATGCCGAATTGGCGTGGATGATCATGATTCTTATGAATCACTTTGTGAGTTTATTAAATTAGTGATGCAAGCCGGCTGTAACGTATTTATTATTCATGCGCGTAAAGCCTGGTTGCAAGGATTAAGTCCCAAACAAAATCGTGATATTCCACCATTATGTTATGACGTGGTATACCAATTAAAAAAAGATTTTCCAGCATTAACGATTATTATTAACGGCGGAATAAAAACAATAACAGATGTGCAAAATCATTTGTTTTCTGTGGACGGTGTCATGATCGGTCGTGAAGCGTACTCTAATCCCTATTTATTAGCCGAGCTTGAAGAAAAATATTTTGCAGTGAATCCCATGCAACGCCAGGAAATTATCGAACAATTTATTCCTTATGTTGAATTACAATTACAAAATAAAATTAAATTATCCAGTATGACTCGCCATATTCTAGGATTATTTCAAAGTCAAAAAGGCGCGAGAATATGGCGGCGACATATCAGTGAAAATGCTCATTTATTAAATGCAGGTATTGAAGTGCTGAAAACAGCAGGAGAGCTGGTTGCAACCGTGTCTTGATTTGAATACAACCTTGCGTATCTTGCAACTTCACACCAATATGCGGGTGAAATGGCAATTTTATTAAATTTAAAACGGTCACCGTATGTCATTATTTCTGCGGGTGAGGCAACAAGAGTAATATCTTTACTAGGCAGCATGGTGATTCTTTGAATTTCGGACAACAAGATATCATAGGATGAACCCCCATTAGTAAAAGCCAAACCATAAAAAAATTTTTTAATAATGGCATATGCACCGAAATGTTTTAAAATATTCCTACTTGTTTTTTTTGCAAGGATATAATCTTCGTATAGTCCTTTATCAATAATAAATAAAGCGATTCCTGCAGAAAGTGCAGATTTTGCAATATCAATTAATCGCTCATTTAAAGGTAAACTTATTGCATCCGTCGTAAAAATAAAACACGTTTTAAAGAGTGTTTGAATCTTATTTAAAAAAACAATATCGACAGATTTCGTTGCACGTTTTGCGTCTGTAGAGTCAACAGGGGTTTCTACTTTTATACTCTCGGGATATTTTTCTATGCTAGCCTCTAATGGAATAAGAACATGATTTGATGATTTATGATCACAGATTCGGTAACTATTTTTAAAACCGTCCGCTTGACATCGTGTATGAATAATGTCGGTGGCAGAAATTAAATGGAAATGTTCTTTAGTTAATTGCCACTTCTTGTGGCGATAATCAAAATGATCCAGGGGATAATTTCCATTAGTGTATATCAGCCCATGAATAGCGGTGGTATTTTTTATTAGTTCTTGTGATCTTTTTTTATAATATCGATCGCCTTGCGAGGTGAATGGATGGGTAATGATCATTTCAACGATAATATTTCTTGCGGCTGTTTTTTTTAAAAGACTAATGAGTTCAGTAGGGCAAGCGTTAAAAAATGCTTCAGCAAAAAAACCGATATAGGCATGAGGAGGGTTAATGGGTTTGGCTATGTTATGATTGAGTAGTGAAATGATGGTCCTGGGGTTCTTCATAAATATACGATTTTGTGTAGGAATTTCTGGATTACGTAAGAAGGATACTATTTGTTGATGACGGTTTTCACTATAGACATCAATGGTCTTAAAACCAGCATTATGACAGTTTATACGTTGATCAGGGTTGTCATCTACTAAACATAAATGATGTTTTGGCAGGTTGTAATATTGGCTTAATATGTTCATGGCGATAGATTTACCTTGGTTATTGGTAAAAATAATATATTGAAAATATGCAATATTCATTTTCTTAAGAATACTCATTATTGAGGCGGGGTGATCACTTATTTGATCCTCATCAAATTGTCTGGCAGTCAGCATGATTATTAAAATATGATTGTCATTTGCTTTTTTTAATTCTGTTATTAATTCTGCTGGATGAATGGTGTTAATTTCCCCGGTCTTTTTGATCTGGTGTGTATAAATTAATGTGTCATCTATATCATAAAATATAATGGCTTTTATGGGAGTATTTTTTTCTTCCATAGTCAGGGAGATAAGAAAATGTCCTCTATCATTTAACAGGCTTCCTAATATATCGGATGGAGTTTGTTTATCGGCAGCCATGATTTGTAATATGGGTTGTTCTGCTTTGATCAGTGTTGAGTGTGTTTTCTTGTCGATGAATAGAAGGCCATCTTTTTGTAGGATTTTTTTTTGAAAATGCTGAGAAGGGTCTTTCTTTTTTGGTTTTTTTCTTGAGAATGCGTTTAATAACAACTGAAAGCTTGAGCTTGAGTTACCCATATATCCTCCATGATGTCATTAGGATCCTATACTTGGCGTTACTCCTTAGTGATCACAAACTCACAACGATTCAGTATATAACAAATCGCAGACGTATCATTATATTCCCAAGGCCCTAGACCTGGTTTCATGATCAGTGAATTTAAAATGACATTATCCATTTCAAAAATATCACCCGCTTGGTTATAGTAAAAACAACCAATTTTGTCATGATAATTAACGACCTGTTGAAAAGATTGTCCGTTGCTATCTGAAAAGCCTAGCCATACCCCAGATGCATTTTCTGCATGACAATGACGATCTTCGCATTGAATGTTTTCTGTGGCAGGGCAGAAATATGCAGAGGCTGTCTTGATAAAAAGCATTAAAATAATAGTGAGAACTGCGTATCGCTTCATTTATTTATTCCAGTGATTAGGGTGGGCGCGGGTGCAATGTGCGCCCACCATTTTAAAAATAACTAAAGTCCAGTCAAAGAAACTCGCTTCATTTATTCATCCCAACTTAAGGTCCCACCCGTTTGATATTCAATGACACGTGTTTCAAAGAAGTTTTTTTCTTTTTTCAAATCCATTAATTCACTCATCCACGGAAATGGATTTGTTGCACCAGGATATTGCGGCGGTAATCCAATTTGCGCACAACGGCGATTAGCAATAAAATGTAAGTATTCTTCAAACATTTCAGCGTTCATGCCTAATATTCCGCGCGGCATGGTATCGACCGCATAATCATATTCTAATTGTACACCTTCACGAATCATATTAATGCATTCTTGTTTAAATGCATCGGTCCATAAGTGTGGATTTTCAATTTTAATTTGGTTAATGACATCAATACCAAAATTAAGATGCATGGATTCGTCACGTAAAATATATTGAAATTGTTCCGCTGTTCCAGTCATCTTATTTCGACGCCCCATTGATAATATTTGGGTGAAACCAACATAAAAGAAAATGCCTTCGAAGACGACATAAAAAGCAATTAAATCGCGTAATAAACGTTGATCATTTTCCGGTGTACCTGTTTTAAATGTGCGATCGCCTAAGCTGCGTGCATACGGTTGTGACCAAACCGCTTTGCGTGCGACGGAAGGAACTTCGCGATACATGTTGAATACTTCTGCTTGATCCATACCTAAACTTTCAATGACGTGTTGATAAGCATGGGTATGTAACGCTTCTTCAAATGCTTGGCGCAATAAATATTGGCGGCATTCTGGATTAGTAATATGTCGATAGACGGCAAGTACTAAATTATTTGCAACTAAAGAATCGGCTGTTGAAAAAAATCCTAAGTTACGTTTAATGATCGTACGTTCGTCTTCTGTTAACCCATACGGATCTTTCCACAAGGCAATATCTGCAGACATATTAATTTCGTTGGGCATCCAATGGTTTGCGCAAGCATCTAAATATTTTTGCCATGCCCATTTGTATTTGAAGGGTACCAGTTGATTTAAATCCGCTCGGCAATTAATGATGCGCTTATTGTCCACGCGAATGCGATCACCGCCCATTTCAAATTCTAATCCGGTTGCGCCGCCGCCGTTTTCGATATCATTGCCGGTATTTCTGGCTTTGTTTTTACCTTCGGCATCACCATTGATAGTGCCTATTGTTTCATTTGCTATTTCAGCTGCATTATCTTGAATTCTTGACATATGTTTCTCCATTTGTTTTTTGTACTGTTAACCCTTGCTTTCGGAAAAAATGCTCCGAGAGGAGGATGGTGTTTATGGTGGGCGCGGCTAAAGAGCAGCCTTTGCCCACCCTACAGATTTAAACGTAACATGCAATCACTAGGCCAAAGTCCAGTCGTAAGGAGTCTGTTAAAATTGTTATTGACATGCTTCACACGTTGGATCAGTGATTAAGCAGGCTTTTGGACCTGTATTTTGATTTTCTTGTACAGCATTTAATGCACCATCATGAATCGTTGATTTTTCTGTATTGGTTGCGCCCATACTGCGTAAGTAATAGGTTGTTTTGAGACCATAGATCCAGGCATCTCGATACAATTGATCGAGTTTTTTGCCGGATGGTGCAGCCATATAAAGATTGAGTGATTGCGCTTGATCAATCCATTTTTGGCGGCGAGATCCTGCTTTGACTAACCATAATGGCTCGATTTCAAATGCGGTAGCATAACGTTGTTTGATTTCGGTCGGAATGCGGCTGATTTTAGCAACACTACCATTATAATATTTTAAATCATTGACCATGACGTCATCCCATAAGCCTGCTTTTTTTAAGTCGGTGACGAGATAGGGATTAATGACAGTGAATTCACCTGATAAATTCGATTTAACAAATAAATTTTGATAAGTGGGTTCAATCGATTGGGAAACACCACAAATATTTGCAATCGTTGCGGTGGGTGCGATGGCTAATACATTTGAATTACGCATGCCAACTGTTTTGACACGTTTACGCAAGCTTGCCCAATCCATCGTTTGGGAACGGTCTTGTTGTAAATAGCTGCCGCGATTCTTAGCGACTAATTCAATGGAATCGATAGGTAGAATACCTTGACTCCATAATGAACCTTCAAACGAGCTGTATTTGCCTCTTTCTTCTGCTAGTAAAGTAGATGCTTCAATCGCATAGTAACTAATCATTTCCATAGAACGATCAGCAAATTCGATGGCTTGATCAGATGTATAGGGAATGCCAAGTTTATATAAGGCATCTTGAAATGCCATGATTCCCATACCAACCGGTCTATGTTTTAAGTTGGAATTGCGCGCTTGCGGCACGGGGTAAAAGTTGACATCAATCACATTGTCTAACATGCGGATAGCCGTGTGAATGGTTTGACGCAGTTTTTCTTGATTAAGGCCTGTTTCTGTCATATGCATGGTTAAATTAATACTGCCTAAGTTACATACGGCAATTTCATCATGTGAAGTATTTAAAGTGATTTCAGTACACAAATTGGAACTGTGAACAACACCAACATGTTGTTGTGGCGAACGTAAATTACAAACATCTTTGAAGGTAATCCAAGGATGGCCGGTTTCAAATAACATGCTTAACATTTTACGCCATAAGGTTAGTGCAGGTATTTTTTTGAATGTTTTGATTTCGCCGCGCGCTGCTTTTTCTTCGTAAGCTATATATTTTGTTGCAAACTCTTGACCATATGTATCATGTAGATCAGGAACTTCATTGGGGGTAAATAAAGTCCATTCTTTTTCTTCAATGACACGTTGCATAAATAAATCGGGGACCCAGTTAGCGGTATTCATATCATGAGTACGACGACGTTCGTCACCGGTGTTTTTTCTTAATTCTAAAAATTCTTCAATGTCTTTGTGCCAGGTTTCAAGATAAGCACAGACGGCACCTTTGCGTTTACCGCCTTGATTGACAGCAACAGCTGTTGAGTTAGCCACACTGAGAAAGGGTACGACGCCCAGTGATTTGCCGTTGGTGCCTTTGATGTGCGCACCTAAAGCGCGCACATTGCTCCAGTCATTGCCTAGGCCGCCTGCATATTTGGAGAGTAGCGCATTATCTTTAATCGCGCCAAAAATACCATCTAAATCATCGGGAACAGTCGTGAGATAACAGCTAGATAATTGTGGACGCAGCGTACCAGCATTAAATAAAGTGGGTGTTGAGCTCATGAAGTCAAATGAAGAGAGTATATTATAGAATTCGATAGCACGGTCATCACGTTCGTTTTTCTTTTCATTGAGGGCAAGTCCCATGGCGACGCGCATGAAAAATCCTTGTGGTAATTCAAACCGTGTTCCATTGCTGTGAATGAAGTAGCGATCATATAGGGTTTGTAAGCCTAGATAGTTAAATAATAAGTCACGTTCAGGTTTGATGGCGTTGCTAAGTTTTTTTAAATCAAATGTTTTTAATGCAGGGTCTAATAATTCTAATTGGATACCGCGTTCAATATAGGCTTGCAGATAGGCGGGGAATAAGCCGCTCATTTCTTCAAAAGTCGCTTTTTCTTTGATGTTTAAAAAACTGAGAGCTTCACTGCGTAAATCATCGAGTAGTAAACGTGCTGCAACAAAACTGTAATTGGGTTCTTTTTCAATCATGACACGGGTAGACATGATGAGTGCTTTGCTGACTTGGTCAACGGGGACTTTATCGAATAGATTGCGTAACGTGTCTTTAATGATTTGGTCGCTGGAGACATCGGTTAAGCCGGTGCAGGCACTTTGTATGACTTGATTCAGTCTATCAATATCTAAGGGTACGACGTTGCCATCGTGCAGGGTAACGTGTAACTGTGGTTGTGCTATAGCGGCTGCTTTAACAGTTTCTTTTTGTTGTTCACGGATTTTACGGCGTTCTTCACGATACAGTACGTAGGCACGAGCAACTTTGTGTTCGCCTGTGCGCATTAAAGATAATTCGACTTGATCTTGGATATCTTCAATATGAATCGTTCCGCCGCTAGGCATGCGGCGCAGAAATGCTTCTGTCATTTTATTGACTAATTTATTCACTAGTTCGTGAATGCGGCTTGAATTAGCGGCAGTGATGCCTTCGACAGCAAGAAATGCTTTGGTCATCGCATTCGCAATTTTAACGGCATCAAATGGAGTTAATGTGCCATTGCGCCGTATCACTTTTAAATGACCAGGAGCGGTTGCCACGATTTCAAAATGAGTAGGGTTAATTAATACAGCAGTACGAGATAATTGTTCAGTTTCCATAGTGGCTTCTCCAAAGCGTCATTAAAATAATTGTGTTTAGGGGCTCATCTTTGCAAGTGAAGATAAGCCGGATATTTTATTGTGAGGAAATGTCCGCACTAGGTATATAAGTGCTTATACTATAGGGATATTTTAGTAAAACACAATATATGGACATTTTCAATTAAACAAACACAAGATACAGTATGTTTTGTGGCGGCGCAAGAGAATAACTTGTGTGTGGCCTGTGGATATGTTGTGGAATGTTCTGTTTATTTCACGGAGGCTGCTTGCTAAATTAAAAAAGTTGCTTTGCCATGTATTAAGCTAGGGTGTTTTTTAGCTGATAGTCTTTATCTTGGTCCGCACACACAGGCGCTTAAGCGTTCACACCAACTTTTTCTTGGGGGTGGTTGATCGCCATCGCTATTTGAACCACCTGCTAACAATGGTTGGTTTAAGTCACTCGAGCTGGGTTGACTTGCAAGGGTTTTACTTTCAGGAGCTTTTTTAAACATCCCAAGGTTTGCAACAATGGAGCTTTGTGCTGTTTTGAATGTTTCAATAGCTTGAGATAAGGATCTGATGTCAGAGTGTGAAGATGCTTGCTTGTTATCTTCATGCATTCCAGTTTCAAGATTAGAAATGGATATGGTAATGGTATCAGAGGGTGATTGCTTTTTATCTTCAAGCGTGGGTTTTTCTTGGATGACGAAATCGACTATTTGACGATACGGATTATCTTTTAAGTGTCTAGCATCCTCTGCCAATCGCTCTTTTAAAACAGTCATCTTTAAAACGGAGCTAAGATTAACCCAAAAAGCGGAAAAAAATGCAAGTATTGGAAATATCCAACCATCCGGGTGGATAGGATTAGGAAGAGGAACTAGCGGATCATGTGTTTCAATATTTAAGTCAACATATAACATGCCAAAACTAGTCAGTAAAATGCCTGCTATCAATGCTAATGTTGTAAAAGGCGCGATTGGGAAACTATTGCGGATGTGAGATAAAATATCTTTTGATGAGTAATAAAATAAAAATGCATGTGGAGACGAACCAATGCATGAAATAATACCACGTGATATATCCCGAGCAATTCCTTGTACTTCATCGCCTGCTAAATCTTGGAGTAAACTAGCCAATTTTTCAAAATAAATGTCCCAAGCGACAGCGACGAAAATTGCTATAAATAGATAATGCGCTAATTTCTTTATTTGGTAACTCAGAGTTGCTTCACGTTGTATGAGTAGAAAATATTCTTTCAAAATGTGTTCTAAATTGTTAGGAGGTACCACCTCATATTGATTGAACATGTCTGTTGTTGCAGCAATTGCTAATTGTAAATTTTCTGAATAGCTACTATCTAGAAGTGCAGATGAATCGTTGGGTATGAGTGAGGAAGAAAGTTGTGTTGGATTGATAGCTTGAGTTTTAGTATGTAATGGCGTTAATTTTTTGAAAAGTTTTAAAATAAATGCTTGTTCTTTTTTATAAAACCAACCAATGTTATCGATGCCTTGTTTTGTACTAGTGCCACGGGTAAGCAGGTTCATTACGGGTATCGTAAATAAAGAAAGTCCACCTAGACCATATTTAATTTGCCAATATTGTGATTGAGATGTGGTGTCCCAGGCTAATTTTCCTGCCGCTCCGGCTGCTAAACCGGAAATGACCATGCCAGTAAAAATGCCTTTTTGTTTGCCGGTTGTTTTCTGACATGTGATGACTTTTCTTATGGTAGGCTTTAGTTCTTTTCGATAATTGTCTCTCATTCTTGGTCCAAAGTCATAAGCTTGATATATGTTTGCGACCAGAGAAAAGAAAGCAGATGTTCCTGCAAACACTGTGAGATAAATGGGTACGCCTTGTAAATGGTCATGAATGATGGCATCGAGATTTGCGGGTACTGGCCAGCTATTATTAATGTATTTGCAAACGGCGAAAGCGCCTGAAAATGTATTGATGGTAAAGGTCAGTGATGAAGCGAAAGAAGCAAGAAATTTTATTAAAGGGATACAGCATGAGGCTGGGGTTGCAATTGAGATGGTGTAGGGTTGTTCTATTTCTTGAGTAGAGGGGCTGCTAGAGTTTGTTGAAGTAGTAGATGGCGTTGTCTCTCCAGCAATGTGATCATGGGTTGTTGTTGAAGTAGTACATGGCATTGTCTTTGCAGTAATGTGATCATGGGTTATTGTTGAAGTAGTATATGAAGTTGTCTCTGCAGTAATGTGATCATGGGTTGTCGTTGAAGTAGTATATGACGTTCTCTCTTGAGTAATGGAATCATGGCTTGTTATTGAAGTAGTGTATAACTTTGCCTCTTCGGTGGTTACTGGCAACGGGTCTGAATGTGGTTTTCTGATGAAGCTGATTTGTGGCTCTAGATTTTTTTTATCTTCAGAGTTTGGCGGAGAAGTGTCTGGAAGTAGTCTTGTCGTGGGGCTTCTCGATACAGTTAGTTTGTCATCATCAGACACCAGAGATCTGTGTGAAGGCAATGTGTTAGCGTAGTTTGTTGGCGCTTCTAGATTAGTATAGGGAAGTTGGCTCATGTCAGGGTTTGGAGATATATCTGAAGGCATTTCAGGGTCCGGAGATATCTCTGAAGGCATTGTCCTTGACGGTAGTGTTTTAGCAGAATCCATTGCTGCTTCTTCAAGATCGGTATATGAAGCATTTTCGTTATCTTTTTCGCTAGGAGAGCTGCTAGGTGATGATCGCATAGTGGGTTCTCTTTCTATTTGTTCTTCAGATAATTGATTCAGTTTTGATGGCGCAGATTTTGGATTGTTTCTATGAATCATAAGTGGGTTTATATTTCCTATGATGATTCTAGGATAAGGTGCTGCTGCGGTTGGCGCTGAGAAGGTGCGAGGTAATAACGATTTAGAAGAGAGAAGATCTTGATTTAAAGAATCCGTGTGATTTGTCGGTGAAGCTATTTTTGGCAGGTCTTTGTTTGTGGGGGGGGTTGGTTTCTGTATCTTTTAAAATAGGAATAGAATCGCGAGAGGATGACATACCAATGGTAATCCTTACATAGGAAGTTTGTGTGAAATAATCGATATTGTTAATAAAGATTTAGCCAGGCAAAGTAAATTATTCATATATCGAGTTCCGTTTATCCCTTATTGTTTTGCCCTAAAAATCAAATGGTACCTTAATAAACCTTAAGTAATCCTTAAGGTATTCTTAAGGATCGTCAATTTCTTAGTCAAGTCGCGTATAATATCCCTTGATAATAGAAATATAAACATTAAATTTGGCATTGTGCGTAGATTTAGGGCAAAATGCTTTTTTTAATTTAGAGCAGCCTAGGCGCCCCACACCCAATAAATAACTCGGTGACAGGTGTCTATGCTAATTAATAGTTACAGTGAAATGATTTGAGAGGTAGTGACATGGGCCAAGATCAAGAGCCAATAAAGTTAGTGCAGACCCGTGGAATTTATCTGTTACCTAATTTATTTACGACAGCAGCTTTGTTTGCGGGATTTTATGCGATAGTCGCTGCAATGAAAGGTTATTTTGATACGGCAGCAATTGCTGTATTTGTTGCTATGATTGCAGATACATTAGATGGCCGTGTCGCTAGAATGACAAATACACAAACAGCATTTGGTGCGCAATATGATAGTTTATCCGACATGGTTGCATTCGGGATTGCTCCTGCTTTAGTGGTTTATAGTTTTGCGTTAGTTCATTTAGGCAAGTTAGGTTGGTTGGCGGCTTTTTTATATGTCGCAGGGACGGCGTTACGTTTAGCGCGTTTTAATACACAGCCACATGATTATGACAAACGTTATTTTCAAGGCTTACCTTCCACTTCCGCAGCGCCTGTTATTGTGACAGCGGTGTGGTTGAGTTATGAATATGATTTAGATGGAATGTTTATTGTTATCATGCTCGCGTTATTAAGTATTTTAATTGCTGCGTTTATGGTAAGTAATATTCGTTATTATAGTTTTAAGCAAATTGACTTAAAAGGAAAGGTTCCATTTATTGTACTGATCATTCCGATTTTAGTGATTACAGCCATTACATTGGAACCAGCCGAAATGTTATTTGGGATATTCTTTTTATATGCATTTTCAGGTCCTGTTGTGACGTTATGGCAGTTAAAAAAAATGCGTAAGCAAAAGGGGAAAAAATTTTTGAAGAGTTAGGATATTGTATAGCATAAGCAAGCATTCGTTGAAAGTTAGAGGTTACGCATAACGTAAGCAAGCATTATAGAGCGAAGCGCCCCTTTCTCCTCCAGCGCTTTTGGCTAGAGGAGAGAGCTGGAGAGAGGAGGTAGGTCAAAAGTAATTAGTATACTTCTCCCTTAATCCATCGCCTAAACAACCGAACGCCTTGCTCAACAAACCGCAATGGATAAATCATCCTCCATGAAAGCGAACGCTGAATAGAACGAAGATTTTTCCGCATCTGCGTATTTTCAATTAACAACGTATCAATATAACAATAATTAACGTAATTATTGATAAATTCCTGCTTGATATCATTCCAAAGCGTAGTAAAAGCAGGATTGTCAAAACGTAATTCATCTTGCGCAAGTTTCCATAAACAATCATAACATTTTAAAATGAGTGCCGAGATTTTTGTTGCTGGATGGGATACAAGATCAGCATAAGTAAAATGATAATGATCTAATTTTTTATCGAGAAATTTTTCAACGTATTGTTGCTTTTCTTCTGCGGATACCGGAGGAAGATTAAATTGTTGTTGAATACGCTCCAATTCTTTACTGGGGTCTTGCATCATATTTTCGTAACTGACGACAATGCGTTTCTTGCCATGCGTTTGTTCGATCGCAGGAAATAAATGCATTAGCCATAATAATAATCCTTTTTCCATATCGTTACGGCCAAGATCACTGAACGAATTGGCAGAACAGAGTGGGTTACGTAGTGCAATAACATAATGCTCATTTAACTGTAACGTCGTAAAAATAGTTTGCCAAAATGGTAATATGCGCACTGTCCGCGGATCTTTAAATCCCCAATGGTTATGATGAAGATAGCGTTGTTTAATAATCGCAGTGGCTGATGCTTGCATGGTTTTGCAAATAGGCTTTTCATTATTTAGTTCAAGTAATTTGGTGCTATCCCAGCGGAAATTCAATTGGTCTAATAAACGTTGATTGATTTGGTAAACCACATCATTGTCTTCCCAAAAACCCGTTGGGTTCCACTTGCCTGGGGGTGTTAAATGATCGCCAAGATTGATGCCAAGTGTTTTGAGAGCTCTGGCTATAACACTGGTGCCGCTTCTTGCGACACCTAGAATAACAAATATGTTTGCAGTCAGTGATGAAGAAAAACGGTCTGAATGCGTTGTTAGTGATGAAGAAAGACGATTTGGGTGAGTTGCTGCATTGTAAGTTGACTCCATTTTGCTGTATGTGTGTCTGACTCCAGGTTGT
>Ga0207116_10168_pt1 | contig 17794 bp, 11 predicted proteins | sample Alteio_BWMinHeat_44_FD_153550 | JGI IMG/M metagenome (GOLD analysis project Ga0207116, IMG submission 153550) | Enriched cells from forest soil in Barre Woods Harvard Forest LTER site, Petersham, Massachusetts, United States -... | ecosystem: Environmental > Terrestrial > Soil > Temperate forest >... | reverse complement strand
GAAGGCGGATCAGACAAAATTCATGGATGCAGTCGTCAACCGCGACGAGGTGAAGAAAATGATCGAGCGAGTTCACTTTTATGTCGACCCCGAGGCGGAGAAGGCGGGCTACGATAAGATGACGACCCTCATTAAAATAACGTTGAGGGATGGACGTACCATCTCCGGCCGGGCGGATTTTGGCAAGGGGAGCCCAAGCAATCCCATGAGCTACGACGAGGTTGCGGAAAAGTTCCGCGGCTGCGCCGCGTTCGCGGAGTGGCCCAGCTCAAAGGCGAACCAGGTGATCGACATGGTGCGCAAGCTCGAAGACGTTTCGGATGTCCGTACTTTGACTGCGCTTCTGCAGTAAGCAATTGTGGTATTAACAAAACATCTGGGACTGCGAGGGATCTTGACGAACTATAAAATAGCGGTGATCGAAGGCGACGGCATTGGACGAGAGGTGGTTTCCGAGGGCATTCGTGTCCTTGAGGCGGCGGGTCGCCGTTTTGATTTGTCGTTCTCATGGCAGCGTTTCGATTGGAGTTGCGAGAGATATGTCAAGACCGGCCGCATGATGCCGGAAGATGGTCTCGATCAATTGCGTGCCTTTGACGCCCTCTACCTGGGCGCAGTGGGTTATCCCGGAGTAGCCGACCACATCTCGCTCTGGGGCTTGGTGATTCCGATTCGCCGCGGATTCCAGCAGTACGTTAACCTTCGCCCGGCACGCTTGCTGGAGGGCATCACAAGTCCGCTCAGCGGCCGCAAAGCCGGTGACATTGACTTCATTATCATCCGGGAAAATAGCGAAGGAGAATACTCGGAGGTGGGGGGACGGCTCTATCGGAATACCGAGTTCGACATGGCGATGCAACAGAGTATCTTCACCCGCCGCGCCTGCGACCGCATCATCACCTACGCCTTCGAACTGGCTCGCACGCGCAAGAAGCACGTTACATCGGCCACCAAGTCCAACGGCATTGTCTACTCCATGCCCTTCTGGGACGAGCGCTTCGCGGCGATTTCAAAGAGGTATCCAGACATAAAGACCGACCAGTACCACATCGACATTCTGACCGCGCACTTCGTCGCGCATCCCGACTGGTTCGACGTCGTCGTCGGATCGAATCTTTTCGGCGACATTCTTTCCGATCTGGGAGCAGCGGTGGTGGGATCGATGGGGCTTGCGCCCTCTGCTAACCTGAATCCTGAACGGGAATACCCCTCGCTATTTGAGCCGGTACATGGCTCGGCTCCCGACATCGCCGGGAAAGGAATCGCTAATCCGGTGGCCCAAATCTGGTCGGGCGCGATGATGCTGGAACATCTGGGCGAGAAAGAAGCGGCTCACGCCATCGAACAGGCCATCTTCAAGGTGCTGGCACACTCTGACGTTCGAACGCGCGACATCGGCGGTAACGCCGGTACGAGGGAGATGGGAGAGGTCATTGCTGCCGAGCTCGCGACGGTTGGCGTTGCTCGCTGAAGCCTCTCCCCCTGGCCCGTGGAGGTAGTCCGCGGAACCCTCTCGTTACGGTACTACTTCGTACACGCGTAACTCCGCCACCTGTTTTTCGCGATGCGGAACCGCGAGGTAATAGCGTTTTAATTCGGGGACCAGGACGCCCGTCTTTGCCCGGAACGCGGTCGCAACGTGTCCGATGCGGTCGTAGTGGTCGGCATCGGTCTCGTGGAACACGTCGAGAAATTCGGTTCCGGCAAAGTAGATGCGCTTGCTCGGGCTATCGAATGCCATGTCGTCGACCATGGCCGCGGCTGGGTAACTGGTCACCACCTTGCCCGAATCAGAATCCAGCACTACCAGTTTTCCGGGAACGCGAGTACCCAGAAACAGGCGATGCGCGTCCTCGTCAAAGGCAATCGACGTGGGATTCTTTCCCGTCTCTGCAATTGACCAAGTCGCCTTTAGCTCCCGACTCTTCCGGTCATAAACTTCCACGGCATTCTTCCCGCGGACATTGACGAACATCCGTGGCCCGGATTCCTCGAAGACCATGCCCTCCACATCGTTAGAGTCGACCTTGATATCAGCCTCCGTTTTGCCCGCGGACACGTCAATGACGCTGATATAGGCGTTGGGCAGCTTGGCATCTTTGCCTCCGTTCACGACGTAAAAGTATTTCGTCGAAGGGTCGTAACTGCTGGCGTCGGCGCCTTCACGAACCTTGATGCTTCCCACAGGCTTATAGGTATCGGTGTCATAGATTTTCACTTCGCCCAGGTCGCTATCAACCACGAACAGCTTCTTCAGGTCTGCCCGATAGAGTATAGAGTGCGGCGCCTTGAGGTCGGCGAAGGTGTGGATGAGCTGATTCGTCTTCAGATCGAAAACCAGAACTTTCGAGTTTTCCTCTGCGGTGACGAACAGTCGGTTGCCCGCAACGTCCGCGGTCAGGTGATCGAAATCACCGTCGTGAAGCTCTGGTAGGGGCGTCGAGTGCAAGAGTTTTAAAGCTTTGTCCTGCGCCAAGACGCCGATGGCAAAGGCCAGTAGTATTGCCGACAAGAGCGTTGCTTTCGAGAAATTCAAGTGAATCCTCCAGTTCTTGTGATCTCAGACGAACCTAAATCCGTATTAAAAGAAACATTAAAAACGGTTCAGCGCAATCTGCTGGCAGTGGGGAGAGCAGTTGCTACCGCCAGCCGTTTCGGCACTTTCCCCACCTTCACCCGTGTGACCTCCTGCCGGCTTTTTACGTCAATAATGGAAACATCGTCAGTGTCGGTATTGCTGATGCAAGCGTACTTACCGTCAGGAGTGAATACGATCCAGTTCGGCCCCACGCCGGTGCGTACTCTTCCTGTGACTTTCTTTGCCTTGACGTCGTAGATGTACATGGAATCATCCAGCAGGCTCGAGACCCAGAGCTCGCTCCCATCCGGAGTAAGCGCCAATCCGTGGGTGAGAGTGTCCTGGCTTTCGTATTCTAGTTTTCGCAGAGTCGCATGTTCGGAGGGTATTTCCACCCGCTCAAGAACTTTTTTCCCTGGGATATCGACGATCACGAATCCGTGGAACTCGGCCACTGCTACGTACATTGTGTTTCCATCCGAGGAAACCACATAGGGCCGAGGTCGTCCACCGGAGGGGATGTGCGCGGCGTAATCCATCTTCTCCAGATCAATCAGGTCGATCTCGTGCCCGGCCATCGAACTCACGTAGATGTACCGGTTACTGCCAGTGTTCAGGGCGTTGTGCGGCTCCTTAATCGGCAGGTTCTTCACAATTTTTTCCTGTTTCACATCGACAATGTCGACGCTATCGCCATCGCGAATGGGAACCGCTACATATTTTCCGTCCGGAGTCGCAGCGCACTGGTTGGGACGGCCCGACACTCTTACAGTTGCGATGGTCTGCCGGCTCGCGGTGTCGATGATCCTCAGGGTGTGGTCCGACTCGACGGTTGCGAATAGCCGCTTGCCGTCGGCCTGAACGCATACTCCGTGCACGCGCTCGCCCGCCTTGATTTCTCCCGTCACCTTTAAGGAGGCCAGATCGATGATGCTGATGTCGTCCCCTCGGCTGTTTCCGACGTAGAGCGTGAAGCTGTGGGCGGCGGAATTGTCCGCGCCCATAGCGAGGATGCAACCAATGAACGTTCCCGCGACCAGGCTAATTGTGGATCGCAACATGAAGCCTCTCCCTCCCTTTAAGCTCAAACTGACTTGCCCCACCGAAGCCTGCCTTCCCACCACGAGCATCAAACCACCCGAGACAAACAAACTCGCCACCAGATACAACAGACCTGCGGAAAAAGAATGCGTGCGGTGGGCGAGATGGCCCATCACCATCGGTCCTACAAATCCGCCTAGATTGCCCACAGAGTTAATCAATCCGATGGAGGCTGCGGCAGCCGACTCGCTTAGAAACGTCGTGGGCACTGCCCAGAAGACCGGTTGAAAGCCATAAAACGACCCCCCCGCGATAACGAAAAGCCCCATGGAGACCGGCAGGTTCGTGCTGTAAACAACCGCCAATGCAAGCGCTACCCCGCACAGGAAGACAGGTATCGCAGCGTGCCAGCGGCGTTCTCGAGTCCGGTCGGAGTGCCAGCCATTCATCTGTTGGGCGATGAACGCGGCTATGTAGGGGAGCGCCGCTAACAACGTCACCTGGAAATCGCTCTTTCCCGACAGTCGCTTCAGAATGGTGGGGAGCCAGAACGCAATCCCGTAACTGCCAGTCATGGCGCAGAAGTAGCACGCGGTCAGCAGGATCACGTCGCGATGGCGCAACGCCTGCGACACGCTGTAGGAATGGCGAAGCTTCTTGGCCTCCTTCTCCCGCTGCAACTCAGTAGTAATCCACAATTTTTCGTCAGCAGGAAGCCAGTCGGCCTGACGCGGCCAATCGGTCAAATACCACAGCGTGATTACACCCACCACCACGGCCGGAATTCCTTCGATGATGAACAACCATCGCCAGCCCCTCATTCCGAGCCACGAGAGACCCAGCAACAGCCCGGCCAGGGGCGAACCGATCACATAGGAAAGAGGATTAGCTGCATAGAAAAATGCGACGGCTTTGGCCCGATCCTGATACCGGAACCAATAGGTCAGATACACAATGACTCCAGGCAGGAAGCCCGCCTCCGCGGCGCCCACCAGGAAGCGCACAATATAGAATTGCCGGGAGGTATGGATAAACGCCATCAACACCGTCATCAGGCCCCAGGTGATCATGATGCGCGCGATCCAGCGGCGGGCTCCCCACCGCTCCACGATCAGCGCCCCGGGGATTTCCAGCAGGAAGTAGCCGAGAAAGAAAATCCCCGCTCCGAACCCGATCACCCCCTCGCTGAACCCGAGATCATGCGGCATCTGCAGCGCCGCCGCGCCAACATTCATGCGATCGAGAAAAGCAAGCACGTAGAGCAGGAAGAGGAACGGAAGGAGCCGCCGCGCGATGCGGTGGCGGGCACGCTGGGCAACCTCAGGCTGGGGACTGGGTGTCACGGCGGCCTTGCCGGCATCAGTGATCGTGGTCATGAGATCGTGGTCGAGAAAGTCCGCAGTGGATTAGCAATGCCATTGCCCACAGGAGCCTTAAGTTGATGCGGCAGACGGCTGAGAATGATAACCGGCCACGTGAAAACCATCAGAATCTCTACCATCGCACTAAAAGATTATTTTGACCGCAAACTGAATCTCCCGTGCCGTTGTCGTGGTCTTGGTCAACAAGCCCGCTGTCGGGTTCGGGGTCCCCGTGCCATCGAAAACATCAGTGTTGACTCCCTGAATCGGCGGCGCGAAATTGGGATGATTGAGAATATTGAAAATCTCGGCGCGGAACTGGAGGTTGAACCGCTCCGAGATCCTTCTGATGTGGTTGTTCTTGAACAGCGAAAAGTCCAGCGACGTGACACCCGGGCCGATCAGGATGTTCCTCCCCGCATTGCCGCGAAGATTGAAGCATTGCGGAAAAGGAGCCAGGACTGGAGGTTGGAATGGTGGCCCTGGAGTCGGCTGGGCATTCGGGGGTGCTGCGTTGCAGTTTGCCGCCCAGGAATTCATATCGCCCGGCCAGGTAGGGACAACGAAACAATTGGTCTTGATGTAGTTGATAGGATTCCCAGGGTTCGTGAGCGCACTGCACCCGGATCCACCCAGCCGGTTCGGGAACGCCCAATCGTCGCTGCTGAGCGAGCCTTGGGGGTCCGATCCGGTTCCCCAGGTCGGGGAGAATGGAACGCCGCCGCTGGCCGTGAATATCAGTCCCAGTTCCCATCCGCCCAATGCCCATTGGGCCGGAGCGGAGAGAGACTTAGGAGTCCCCAACTCCCAGGTTCCGTTCACCACCAGTGTGCGATCCACGTTGAAATCGGAGAGGCCGCGGCTCAGTCTCATGTCGAACCAGTGAAGGCTCGAGATCGAATTCCCGAACGTGTCACCGGCAACCGATGCTGAACTTGTATCCATGCTCTTAGCCCAGGTGAAGACGCCCTGCACCTGAAATCCGCGGCTCAAGCGTTTGGACAGTTGCGCTTCCAGCGCGTTGTAGTAAGAGTGTCCTTCGTAGAACAGTCCGCGGATCGACCCGAAGTTCGGGTTGATGGTATTGGGCGGAGCGCATGACGGATCGTCCTGCGGACCGTTTAGGTCAGTCCCGGCGCACAGCGGCGACGAAAAGGTATTTCCGAAAACATCCACCTTAGGCCAGAGGTAGCCGTTTGCGGTCTTGGACGGGATGACCAGATCCGCTTCATCCACCTTGAAAGGTTGATGTACGCCACGCGACCCCACATATGCCACCATTCCAGCCAGAGTCGGTGTTATTTGCTGCTGAATATTGAAATTCCATTGAATCACGTAATCGCGCTTCGCATGTTGAACAAAGGTGGAGCGCAGCGTATTCGCGGGAAATTGAGTATCGACACCCCTGAAGTTGAAGAAGGTACCCTGCCCGGGACTGTTAACCGAGGTATAGGAAAAGAAGGGAGCTGACTGGGTGGTCATCAGTATGAACTGATAGGGCAGGGGCAGCACATCGAACATACCTATCCCCCCGCGGACAGCGGTCTTGCCGTTCCGCAAGGGATCCCACGCAAAACCGATTCGCGGTTCAAAGTTGCGCAGAGTCGGATTATTGAAGAACGGGCCAGTGCCCGTGCAACCCCCTGCCCTAAGCGTCCCACACACCGGCAACAGGTCCATCAAGTTTTGAAGATTGGCAGTCTTGCCCCTGGTTTCTGTTGGTACCGTGGACACCTCGTAGCGCAGGCCCAGATTCAGCGTCAGATTCGAGCGCCAGCGCCAGTCGTCTTGCAGATAAAGGGCGAAGATGTTCTGCCGAAGATTGCGCGGCGAGAGAGTGCTGGCGATTCCTCCCTGGAACTTGGTGGGGTTGTTGGTGAGAAAACCGTTCAAGTCGGCGAAGCGCCAAATTCCGTTCGGATCAGTATCGGCAATGACGTTGAGCAGCATGCGTTCGGCCGCGCCGCCAAACCGGATGGAATGGGTACCCTTGGTAAAAAAGGCATCGTCATAGAGCTGGATCGAATTCCAATGGTAGAAATAGGTCGGGCTGCCGCCAATTCCGCCGGAAAAGTCACTAACCCCGCCGCCGATAAGAACCTGGCTCGCGGCTCGCCCTGCAAAGTCCGTGCCCGCGACGCCCAAATCTGTTCTGGCGGCGTCTACATTGATCGCTTTCAGGCTCTCATTATTGTTGACAGCTTCATGATTGCCGCCAACGCGGATTGAGTTTGCGAACCTGGGCGTGAAGATGTGAGTTTCTTCGAGGGCAACGAACTGTCTTGCAGTCACGGTGCTGAACTCAACATTGTCCAGGCCGTCGGGGGCCGAGTAAGGAGTCTTGTCATACATGTAGGTGCCGAACAAGCTGTCGTTCTGGGAGAACTTGTGGTCCACCCGCGCGGTAAGAAAGTTTTCGCTGACCACCTGCTGGCCGGCAAAAGTGAATAGTCCGAGGTCCCCATTGCTTCCGGCAACGGCACCCTGGTTGGGGAGATGGTAAAAAGTGAAGTACGCTTGTGCCGCCGGGTCTACAGCAACGGTAGTTTGTGTGCACAGACTCCCTGGGTCGGGACTCGAGCACAACGTTCCACTCCGCGCTGCCGCGGACGGTACTGTCGCAACCGTTGTGATGCCCTTCGACTGCCGGATGCCTTCGTAGTCGGCGAAGAAGAAGGTGTGATCCTTCACGAGCGGTCCGCCGATCGTCCCGCCAAACTGGTTCCGCTTAAAGGACGGGATGGGCTGTGTGGGATCGTCGAAGTAATTCTTGGCGTCGAGCTTGCTGTTGCGGAGAAACTCGTAAGCGCTGCCGTGGATCTGATTTGTCCCCGACCGCGTAATCGCGTTCACCACGCCGCCGGAGGTCTTGCCATAGTCCGCCTCATAGTTGCTGGTGATGACGGAAAATTCCTGGATGGCGTCGACGCCCAGGCTTCCGCCCAGCACGCTGCCGGGGGCGCCGTTGGCGTAGTCATTGAGGCTCACGCCGTCCAGGCGATAGTTGTTCTGCTGCGGCCGCGCGCCCGAGATGGTCAGCTGTTGCCCGAAGCCGCGATTCCCTCGATCCGTGCCCGCCGAAAAGTCAGGTTGAGTATGAATCGCGCTTACGCCGGCTTGGAGCTGCGCCAGGTCGGTCCAACTGCGGCCATTGAGTGGTAGTTCACGGACCGTAGTTGCGTTCACCACGGCGCTGATGTCGGAAGTGGAAGTCTGTATGGCAGGAACTTCACTTTGCACCTGAATCGTTTCGGCTACCGAACCGACACGCATCGGTTGATCCAACCCCACCGATGCTCCGACGCTCAACTCGATGCCCGTATGCACCTCGGTATTGAAACCTTTTGCGGAAAACTTCGCCTCGTACGTTCCCGGAAGCAGGTTCGGGGCAGAATAGAAACCTTCGTCGTTTGTGGCTAGGTCACGCGTAACGCCCGTAGCCACGTTGGTAATCGCAATCTGGACGTTGTTGATGACCCGGCCGCTGCTATCGGTGACGGTTCCAGAGATCGTTCCACCCGCGACTTGGGCATGAAGGTTCACAGCAACAACACTGAACAGCAGCAAAATCAGCAGACCTCTCACACTAGAAGCACGAAACATGGGGGGGCCCCCCTTCAGTGCGCCAGAGAGCTTAACTCAAGAGCAAGAAGTTAGAACACATTAATTTCCATTCATCTCAAGTAACTAGAACACCGTAAGGGTCACTTCGTAGCGCTCACCGGGCTGATCGATCAGCGCGGCGGGGTCGGCCTTTGGGTTGTAGGATTCGACGAAATTGTTGGGGACCGGACAGAATATCGTTGACGCAGTCCATCCTGAGTGAACCACGACCGTTGGTCGGCTAAGGCGGCGGACCATCCCATTAGTAATCCGCTTGGACGAAAACTGGTTTTATACCAGGCGCGACAGGACGCAACGACCGCTATAGACCGTAACATCACAAAAGACGGTCGAAATACGCGACGCACGCCAGCTCGTCCCATATATCTCGTCCCATTGATATACGTGGGACAGATGATTATTGTCTGCAAGCTGCAGGCTCGTGGAACGTCGAGAAGGGCGTGAAGCAGAGTAGATACCGCAGACGTGCACTGGCGGGTTGTCGACGTGAATCGCAACTTCGCTCACTGATCAGGTCGTGCCTGTAATTGTGATTTTGGAAGCATTCTGCATCTCACGAACGGGACGACCTTCGCAGAAGGACTGGCCTTGAAGAATGGAACAACGTATCTCGATTGCGGATCTGCTGATTCGGTTACATGGGCGCGATCACGGGAGGATCTCGAGGCTCGACACCTAGAACTTTTCGCGAAGCAAAGCCGTGGCGAAGGCGAACGAACGATAACGCCTGGACTGGGCTCGCCCGCTCATTCGAATGGCATTACTGTTGGGCTGAGCTCAGCAGAGCATTCTTCAGCAAGCTGATTTCGACCCGTCCACCACTGGTATGCTTGGCCGTGGTTCCGCCTTCGGCACCCACCGTCGCGTTGCCCATGCCCACCACGAAGATGCGATAGCCCGGGACCTGATGGTTGAGCACCAAGTAACGTACGACCGAGTTCGCCATCTTCCGCGAGGCGGCGATCGCGGCCTGACCGCGACCAGGGGCGAAGCCGCGGACTTCGATGATGTAGCTGTGCTGATCCTTAAGCGGGGCAGCCATCTCGTCGAGCGTATCCTTTGCCGTCTTGTTCAGCACGCTCTGGCCGGAACGGAAGTGAATTTCAGTTTGCGCGCCGGCTTTGTATTGGTCAATGTTGCCCACCATCAGCTCCGCCTTTGAAAGGTGGGCCGTCGCTTGGGCGGAGGCCAGCTGCGCTGTCTGCGCCCTGTTGCTGGCATCGATCGTATGCTGGTCGGCTTCGTTGGTCTTAGCGGACACCAGCTGAATGCCTTGTTGGGCGCTGCCATCCACGTTCTTGATCATCTTGCTGTTGGACGCGCTCAACGCATCCAGTTCGTTGATGCGGTCCCGGATAGGCCGAATCTGTCGCTGTACATATGCCTTGCGGGCAAATGGGTGGACGATGAGATTTACTGCGTTGGGATCGTCACCGTCCCAGAAGTCCCGGCTAGTAGGGGGCCTAAGCGGTTCTCTGCCGGCGGTATCCAGGCTCTGTGAAACAGGAGTTCGATCAGCCGACGCTTGCGGCTGCGAGCTCGAATTGGAGTTGGTTTGCTGCGCGAACGACGAGACTGATAGTACTGCGGACAAAAGCAGCGTTACAAATATGCGATGTTTCACTTCGACCTCCCGCGAGCCGAGGCCATGTGACCGTTTTTGGAGGTGCAAGCGAACTAGCACCTTTCCACGGTCAACGCCCGGATTTCCTGCTTAAATTCGAAATCCGCCTCCACATAATAACACCTACCCCGCCAGTCTACGAGAGCGAAAGAATCTCAAACCCTGAAGGTTTGGGATCGGCGCATCCTCCCTGGGCCTTAGGACTTGCCTCGCTTTGCCGGTCCCAGTATCGTAGCCCAATTAGGAAGCATTTCTATCTCTGGGATGCGCTCTGATCTGCTGGCGCTACCTGAGAGTGGATTGGCTGCCGGGTTGAAAGGTAGTTTCATCCTGCCACGACGTGAGGCAATTCCTCGATACATCGTTCAAAAATGCCAGACTATCCCGCCCGCCGCAAAATAGTTGTGCTGGCGGGTCTTGCCGGTGTCAACATTGAGTTGCGGTACGCCCGACCAGAAATCGCGTACTTCTCCCCTCAGGCTAAACCTGCCGTAGAACCTCACATCCAATCCCAGACCGACTTGCAACGCCCCGGTGGTGGTCCCCGTTTTGCCAGCACCCGAAACCTGAGAAGAGCTTTCGCTGAAACGCCCGATGCCGCCTCCTAGACTGACCCAGGGAGAAACAGCTGAATTAGCAAAAACGTTTAGCCGGGCTGAGGGAGTGACGAAGTAAGACTTAAAACTCTTAGGTATTTGCGGGGCATCGGAATTCAAGTCTTCGTCCCAATTGACGACGACGGGCACCTCAAGCGAGAGTGAAGCAAAACCTGGTGCGAGGACTCGGCGAGCATAATTCACTTCAAAGGTGAGGCCCTTGCCGAAGTGGACGTTGTTATCGAAGAAGGTTCCTCCCTTGATGCCTTGCTGGCTGATGATTGTACGTCCGATGAGACCCGAAACTTCGTTCTGCTGCGCGCTGACATGCGTCACTATAGTGCAGACGGCCAGCACAGTCGCAGCTGCGAGATGTTTCAGAGACATGGATCCTCCTAATGGCTGGCTCGTGGTCAATTATCTTTTTTTACCACACTCGTGCTCTTATACTGCAAATATATGCTGTCATTCGTTTGGGAGTGGTTCTGTATTGCGTTTTCGGAACGGTAATGAGGCAGCTGAGGGTTCGGAAGCCGCTAACGCGCAAAGCACATAGAAAAGCGCGGCGTTTGCCGGAATCTGTAGGTTGAAATCCACGAAGCTGTGAATCAGGATCCCAGTACACCCCAGCAGAGCGGCGAGAGATAGCGCTCCATCCCATGTGAACTCCCAGCGGCGAGAAGTTGGTAATCCGTGGCGGTACATTGCCACGAGAAACCACAGCATCAGCCCGAAGCCCAACAGGCCGGTCTCTACCAACAATTGCGCATAGTCGTTATGCGCTTCGTTTATGAACAGATTGGTATAGAAGCTTCGGTAGCCGGGATAAACCGTCGGAAAAGTTCCCAAGCCCCACCCCCATACCGGCCGGTGGGAAAACATTCTCAAACAATCCTTCGTCATATTCAAACGGATGCCGGGACCAAGGTCTCCGAGGCGGCCCAGTACCTGCCCTTTGCCCAAGAAAGCCAGGAGAGCCAGAATCAACACCCCCACCGCCACAGAGCCCAGCGCTACGTGAGGACTCCGCCGAGTTCTGAAAGTCAATGCCGGCAAAAGTACTACCTCGAGGACAAGCGCAATCATTCCTCCCCGAGAGCCGGAAAGAAAAATCGTTGTCGCCATCAGCACGGCGCAGAAAGCGACCAAGGCTCGTTTTCCACCCTTGAGCTTATGGCCGAAGGCGACCACTAAAGGAATCGGCACCAGCATCTCCATAAGGCCGGCATAATTATTGCGGTTTACGTAGCTCCCATAGATCGCCCCAAGCCCATGGAATCGCGGACTATGAATCCAATAGATCTTGCCGTTCGAAGTCAGCTGTTGAGCCAGAGCAAAAAAGGCATAGAGGGCTCCGAAGACAAGCATAATCAGCGTGAACACTCGGCGAGTATCATCGTCTCTGACGCATTCGGCCGCAATCAGCAGAAGAATGCCGTACGCGACGTACTGGAGGGCTTCGTATTTGGTGACGTACCCATAAGCAGACCGACGCAGCGCAATCTGGGCGAGAATGAGTCCAAAAAAAAGAAAGGTTGGCAAATACAACGGATTCCTGGATAGTTTCAGTCGCCCGGAAATAAGTTGCTTTCCGACCCAGGTGAGGAACAGGGTTGCTGCACTTGCCTCAAGCGTGAAAGTTGACCACTCGTCGACTGCACCGAACGCCAGCACGGCGAAAATTAGAACGGCACACAGGCCGAGAACCAGCACCGAACGAAACACTTGTGGCTCGAGGTTACGCCGGCTCTTTAATTCAACCGTGCGGGTCGTCCCGAGAACCCCATCTGATGAAATTTTCAATGGCACCGAGCCTTACCTATTTCTCCACGAGCTGGAGATCGTCGATCCAAAGCTTTCCCCGGATGAGCGGGGCCGCAGGCTGACGGGCGATTTTCAACAGTAGAAGATGCGTGTCCGGGCCGGTCTGGAACCGTGCTTCCTGCAGCCGCCACGGATTGGTGCCGAGTGAGTCGTCTGTGAGGACGTACAAAGCATTGGTGTATGCGTCCGTGATCGCGAAACGCGTACCACTGGCAGTCTCCAATTCCTCGGTCCTGCACTCGGCACTGAACTCGTATTCGGTGTTTGGTCTTACTGGGATGAACTGAACGATTCCTGCCTCCGGAGGATTTTGCCCATCGAAGGTGACGGAAAGCGATCGAGTGCCACCATAAAACTGACCCGTATCTATGGCCAGGGTAGCATGTGGGTTCGACTCGACCCACCAGTCAAAGCCGCCGTTCAGCACATTCTCTTCGAATCCCCCGTTTACGATCAGGTTCTCACGCGAGGGTAGATATGCCTGGAGAGACGGATTGACGCTGGCCAGCTGTTGCCAGGCAGCTTGTGCCGCTGCCACTTCCTGCTTGGCGATGAGGAGCCGAAAATAAGGAAATGCTAGGTTCGTCGGAAACGTCTGTTGCAATCCGATCAGATGGCTCCAGACGTTTTCTGCGGCAGCTACCTCCTGCTTGGAAACAAGCAAACGCAAGAAAGACAAGTAGAGATCCGGTCTTCGCGGAAGCGCCTGATCAAGAATCTGATTCGCATCTCCAGTTGCACGCCAACAAAGCTGGAGAGCAGAGTCAACCGCCTCCGGATCGTTTGAGAGAACGACGCGAAAATTATGAAGTGCTCTTTCCTGATCACCCTGAACCAAGAAGAAGTTTGCGGCCTCCCAGGCGACATGCGGTGTCGTTGGGTCAGCTTCCACAGCCTGTTCGACACTCAGTTCCTGATCGCTGGTGCGGCCAGCCACCTGATAGGCACCTGCTAAATCCAGCCAGTACCGCGCTACATAGGGGTTCAAATGCACCGCTGTCCGATAGTTTGAAATAGCGTCATTGAGATTTGCGGCGGACAATGCCAGACTCCGGCCGAGTAGTTCGCGATATTCAGCGTTCGATGGTTCCAGCCGGATTGCTGCCTGAAGGTTCGGCAAGTCTGGGATTGCTACCAAACGAGATGCTCGGTATGGACGCAGAACCAAGTGAAGATAGAGCCCCGCTAAAATCAGGCAAACCGCTGCAAAAGAAAACGCGCGGAGCCGGGACCGCAATTCAATCCGCATCTGACCTACACAAGACCGCGATCAGTGTGTGGTTCTGAGCCGGCAGCTCGGCTGCCCGCAAATATATTATCCATGCTACGAGACTTTGCCGGCAGCCGAAGTCCCGTTTCGGGGTGGGTCATCTTCGTAATATCTGCCGTAGTACTTCGAATCATACTGGTAGTAGTAGCTACTGCCGGAGTGAAGATCGAAGGCGTTGACGACGACCCCCGTGACTCTCGCATTTACATGGGACAGCAAATCCCGAACCCGACGAAGCGCCGCTTTCGTCGTCTGGCCTGACCTGACAACCACGAGTACGGAATCAGCTTCGACCGACAGAAGTACCGCATCTGTCACCGAGAGTGCAGGCGGCGTGTCAATGACTATGTGGTCGAATTTCTCGCGCCATCGTGCCAGGTAGTCCTTCATTAGAGTCGAACCCAGCAGCTCCGCGGGCTGAGGGGGTGGAGGACCGGCAGTCAGCACGAATAAGTTGGGAATCTCGGTTGACACGATGCCATCTTCAGAACCGTCGCCACCTGTCATCAATGTGCTCAATCCCGAAGTGTTTCGCAATCCAAGTGCCTTGTGAATGCCGGGCCGGCGGAGATCCGCGTCCACCAGTAGGACTCGTCCGCCACGCTGAGCAAGCACTATCGCCGAATTGATGCTTGTCGTCGTCTTGCCCTCTTGCGGCAGAGCACTGGTTACCAGAATTACCTTGGGTGGGGAGCCGAGCGAGGAAAGCAGAATGGAAGTCCGTAGCGCACGGTAGGATTCCGCCAATTCGGATCTGGGACGAGCAAAAGCAATCATTCCTAGGGAATCAGCGGACTCGGACGACCGCGAGCTCAACGACAACCGCGGATGACCATTCTTACCGTTCTTTGCGATCAGTTTCGCGGTCAGTGGGATGATCCCCAGTGATGGCAGAGCGGAAATGATCTGCGCCTCTTCCGGCGTCCTCACGGTGTTGTCGAGGCTCTCCAAAACGAAAGCAAGCCCGACCCCTCCAAGCAAACCGAGTGCTAAACCGAGTACGATGTTCCGCGGGATGTTCGGAGCCGAAGGTAATGTAGGAACACGGGCTAGGTCCACGATGCGGATATTGCTCGATCTGAGTCCGGCAGAAATGCCCGCCTCCTTGAGCTTCTGAAGCAAGCCTTCATATAACTGCCGGTTGGATTCGGCATCGCGCTTCAAAAGGTTGTACTCAATGGCGCTCTCGTTGAGGTGGTTGGCTTCTTGCTTCTGGACATCAAGTGCGGTACCCAGCAATTTTTCGCGCTGAAGGGCAGAGAGGTACTCATTCTGCACCCTTGAGGCGATACGCTTGTCCTCTGCCTGAATCGATTCTTCCACCTGCTTCAATTGGTTGCCAAGCTGCATCACCTTTGGATACGAAGAACCAAATTGGGTAGTGGCCTCAGCGTACTTCATCCTGAGATCGCTCTCTTGCGTCCTCAGTTGGTTGATGAGGCTGCTGGACTCCGACTTCGCAAAAATTTCAGGATTTCCCCCAGATGCGAGCTTGTATGCAGATTCTTTTTGGATTCGGTCGCCTTCCGCCCCCGTTAGTTCCTTGTTCAACTCATCGAGCTTGGAAGTGACGATGTTCTGCTTTTCGTCAATTCCGAGAATATCGTGCTCCTTCTGGTATCGGACCAGCTTTTCCTGCGACGTCTCGACTTTCATTGCCAAATCGGAAAGCTGCTGTGACAGCCATTCCGAAGTTTGCATTGTGGATTCAAACTTCGTCTTGAAATTTTGTTCGATATAAGTGCTGATCAGCATGTTGACGATCTGCGCAGCAAGCCGCGGATCTGGATGCGAGTAATGGATCTCTACGATCCGGGTCCTGGGGACCACGCTTAGCTTGAGACCACTTCGAAAGCGATCGAGTAACGATGATTCGAAGGGAGCATCTACTTGCAGAGAGTTCAAAGGCGGCCCGGTAAGCGGTTTGGCAGCAGCTCCTGCAAACGCTGGGTTATTGTTTAGCTTCAGGTTCTTGATTACCTGAAACGCTATGGCGTCGCTCTGCAGGATCCTGACTTGCGTTTCCAGCGCGATGTTATAGTCTTCATAATCAGCCCCGATGGCCTGATCCGAGTCTTTGAAACCCAAATTCAGTGAGTTCTCGCGATTAACCTCAATTCTTCCCGTCGCGTCATAAACCGGCGTCATGTGTAGGGTGTAGACAGTGGCCAATGTTGCAACGATTAGCCATGTGGAGATGACCACCCACGTTCTTTTTTTGAGAATTCTCCCGTACTCACGGAGAACAAAGCCCTCTGCCGGTAGAGGTGCATAACTTCTGGCAGGATCTGCTGAATACTGAATCGCGGTCGGCGATTGCTCGAGAGTTGGAGTGTCACTACGGCGGCGAACGATCCCTGAATCCATCAACCGTTCCTCCAACAAGTCAGTAGAGCAAACCGAGCGCCACCCCGACTACCTTTGAGGTCTGGACGAATGTTTCCAATACTTTGCAAGACCAACATTTTTGCAAATTGTACCATGATCTCTGAAGTCTGAATCTGGAGTTTGAAATTCACTGGAACACGGCCTTGCAACGCTCACTGAGATACGGGGGTGGTTCCCTTGTCAAAGCTGGAAAAATTGGCTAGGCTGAGGTGCCGATGGAAATTTTACTCCTGCTAACTAGTGTCTTCGGCCTGACCGGTGGCGTCCACACCTTTAACCGTGCATTGATCAAGGCAACAGATGATCTTGCAAGTGATTTTGGTCTGGAAATAACCGTTTTCAGCCTCTTGGACGGCGAAGTTCCTCTCCAAACGGCGGCTGATTATATGTCCTCAGGTCACACCCGATACAGAGGCTTCAAGGGCAATAAAATGGAGTTTGCTGCGGCAACTCTTCTGGCAGGCTGGCGAGCAAACCGCGTTGTGTTCGGACACGTAAATTTCAGTTCATTAGCATGTGGGATGCCGAAGGCTATCAAATCGCTAGTAGTTCACGGAATTGATGTTTGGAGACCATTGCCCTCTCTCCAGAAGTTCGGCATTTCCCAGATGCTCGAGATCCTCTCCGTTAGCGAATACACTCAGGAGGCTTTAGTCCATTTCAATGGGATGGCTCCTGTACAGTTCCGCCTGCTGCCCGATACCTTGGACCCGTTTTATTCAAGATTGGCGGATAGCATCCGTCCTGCAAAGGAATTGGGACTTCCACGGGGTCACATGATGCTGGCCGTTACCCGGCTAATGAGTACAGAGGCGTATAAGAGAATCGACCTCGTCATTAAATCCATGCCTGCCATCTTGCCTCACGTACCAGACGCATTCTTTGTAGTGGTGGGACAGGGCGGGGATCGTTCCCGGTTGGAGAAGTTAGCGCAGGACACGAATGTAGCCGACAGAGTGGTTTTCACTGGTTTTGTAGCAGATAACCTTCTGCCTAGTTACTACGCTGCCTGTGATCTGTTTGTGCTTCCGAGCCTAAAAGAGGGGTTTGGAATCGTTTTTCTCGAAGCCATGTACCATGCAAAAGCCTGCGTCGGCGCGATAGCGGGCGGAATTCCAGAGGTGGTTAAAGACGGAGAAACGGGGCTTCTTGCGAAGGCGGACAGCGTGGGCAGCTTCGTCCAGTGCGTCGTAAGACTGCTCGGTAATGAGCAAGAAAGGGACGCAATGGGTCGGCGTGGCAAGGAGAGACTGGAGCGAGAATTCTCCTATGAGAACTTCCGGGCTAGACTGGAGAGGGTGCTGTGCTAGGAAGCCAGACAAATTTAGAATTATGGTCGCGCGCACAGTCTTCGCGCTCCCGATTTGTGTTTCCGCCGATTTCTGCCCTGAATGACGAGAAATCTTCAATTCATCTCGGGCCAACTGCCGAGACCTCGGAGTCCGGCGGCACTGCCGGGCGGCGCCGCTTTCGTTTGGCCATCCTAGC
>Ga0207116_10116_pt2 | contig 17874 bp, 15 predicted proteins | sample Alteio_BWMinHeat_44_FD_153550 | JGI IMG/M metagenome (GOLD analysis project Ga0207116, IMG submission 153550) | Enriched cells from forest soil in Barre Woods Harvard Forest LTER site, Petersham, Massachusetts, United States -... | ecosystem: Environmental > Terrestrial > Soil > Temperate forest >... | reverse complement strand
GTACTTCTCCCAGGCGCGATAAAAGAGTGAAATCAAGCGTGGAGAGGCGAAACCGAGCCGCGTGACTGAGTTTGCCGCCGTGGACGTGAAGGCGATTCGGCGACAGTTAGGCAAGTCGCAATCGGAGGTTGCTCGCATGATCGGCGTCAGTCTCGCGACCCTGCAGAATTGGGAGCAGGGCCGGCGTCGCACCGGAAGGCCCGGCCCGGGCATTGTTGAAGATCGCGGCCACGAATCCGGAAGCGGTGTCGGCGGCGCTGGCCGTTTAGACGTGCCTGGCGCGTTCGCCATTCGGGGCGCTACGCGCGAACACCATTGACGCACCCATTAGTGGGCAGAGCCCACCGTTCGAACCGGAATAAGAATCCGTGACTTGGACCCTCGAAGAAAAACTGTACGAAGAAGGTTTTGCCTTCGACTTTTTCCAGGCCGTCCGCATCCTGGAACGCCTGGAGCCGGCGCGCCACCCGGTCGGACAATCTGGACCGCCATCGACCGAGGTCGTCCGGCTCCGGGCCTTCCAGTCATTGAGCTTTCCACCCAGTTCCGTTCACGAAGTTGCGCGGCCGACGACCGAATTGCGCCTTCCGGCTATGACCGTGACTTTTCTCGGATTGACCGGTCCCAGCGGAGTCTTGCCTCGGCATTACACGGAGTTGATCCTCCGCCTGGAACGGGAGGCGAAGGGTCCGGAAAGACGCACCCTGCGCGATTGGTTCGACCTCTTCAACCACCGCCTGATTTCACTCTTTTATCGCGCCTGGGAGAAGTACCGCTTCTATCTGCCGTACGAACGCGGAGAATACGCGCGGAAAGAACCGGACGCGTTCACGCGATCCCTCTTCAGCTTGATTGGCCTGGGGGACCCAGCCTTTCGTGGCCGTCTGCGCATCGCCTTGCCCGAGGAAATCGATCTACGGCAATCCGAACGCGTGCTGGCGCGAGTCGACGATCTCTCCCTGATCTACTACAGCGGGTTCTTGGCGCACCGGCCGCGCTGTGCCGTCGCGCTGGAAGCTCTGTTGCGGGACTACTTTCAACTCTCGGTCAAGATCGAACAATTCCGCGGGCAGTGGTTGCATTTGGATCCGGGAGATCAGACCCAACTCGGCGCCGGTGGTATGCTCGGCATGAATACGGTGGCGGGATCGCGCGTCTGGGATATTCAAAGCAAAGTGCGGGTGCGCCTCGGGCCGTTGGCCTACTCGGAATACGAGGACTTCCTGCCCGACCGCTCGCTCACCCCGCAACGCAAGGCGTTCTTCCTACTCTCCCACCTCGTGCGTATTTATGTTGGACGAGAACTGGATTTTGACGTTCAATTGGTCCTGCGGAGGGAGGACGTACCCGTATGCCGTCTGAATGCTGACGGCGGGTTGGGACCGCGTCTTGGTTGGAACACTTGGGTGCTTAGCGCGGCAATGGCCCATGATGCCGAGGACGCCGTGTTTGAAGGGGACGACGAAGTTTGGTTGAATGCACCGGCTGTGGTCCATGCCGTCTGACAAAGGGAGAATCCCGTGGCATCCATCAACCCGCGATCTCTGGTGAGCAAACTCAACGCCGTATGCCGGCGGGCGTTGGAGGCGGCGGCGGGATTGTGCTTGTCGCGCACGAATTACAACGTCGAGATCGAGCACTGGCTGCTTAAGCTCCTCGAGAACGCCGATTCCGATTTGCCGCTCATCTTGCGACATTACGATGTTGACGCCAAGCGGGTGGCCCGTGAATTGACGCAGACACTCGACAAACTGAAGACAGGCAATGGCCGCGCGCCGGAATTGTCGCTCGAAGTGCTCGACCTGATGCGTGAAGCCTGGGTGCTCACTTCGTTGGAATACGGTTCGACGCGCCTGCGCTCGGGTTACCTTCTCGCCGCCGCGCTGACCGAACGGTCCCTGTCGGCGCGTGTTCGCAGTAGCTCCTTGGAATTGAACAAAATCTCGGGCGAGCAACTTCATAAAGAGGTCAAAGAACTCGTCACCCGCTCTGAGGAAGAGAAAGGCGAATCCGATGCGGCCACTCCCGATGCCGCTCCGGGCGCTCAACCCGGTTCCAAAACGCCCGCGCTCGACCAGTTCACGATGAATCTCACGGACCGCGCGAAGAAGGGCGAAATTGACCCCGTCATCGGGCGCGATCCCGAGGTGCGCCAAGTCATCGACATTCTCACGCGCCGGCGGCAGAACAATCCGATTCTCACGGGCGAGGCGGGTGTGGGCAAGACGGCCGTGGTGGAAGGATTCGCGCTGCGCGTTGCGGCGGGCGATGTGCCCGAGTCACTGAAGCGCGTCGTCGTCCACACGCTGGATCTGGGCCAGTTGCAGGCCGGCGCCGGCGTGAAGGGTGAGTTTGAGAACCGCCTCAAGTCGGTCCTGGCAGAGGTCAAGGCGAGTCCACGACCGGTCATCCTTTTCGTGGACGAAGCACACACGCTGATCGGTGCAGGAGGACCGGCGGGGCAGGGCGATGCCGCCAACCTTCTCAAGCCTGCTCTGGCGCGCGGCGAGTTACGGACTATCGCCGCGACCACTTGGGCCGAGTACAAGAAGTACTTTGAGACCGACGCCGCCCTCAAGCGGCGCTTCCAGGTCGTGAAAGTCGACGAGCCGGACGAGGCATTGGCTGTCCGCATGCTCCGCGGCATCTCGCCAAACTTGGAGAATCACCACAAGGTTCGCGTTCTCGACGAAGGCATGGAGGACGCCGTCAAACTGTCGCATCGCTATATCACGGATCGCCAGCTGCCCGACAAGGCAGTCAGTCTGCTTGACACCGCGTGCGCCCGCGTCGCATTGAGTCAATCGGCTACGCCTCCGGCCCTCGAAGATTGTCGCCGCGAGATCGACCATCTCGACGTGGAAATCGCCATCCTTCAGCGCGAGGCGGCCGTCGGCGCGGCGCATCAATCCCGGCTAGAGGACCTGACCGCGAAGAAGAAGACCGCGGAGGAACGCCGCGCCGGCCTGGAAAAACGCCTCCTCGAAGAGCGTGAGTTGGTGGAAGAGATCCAAAAGCTGCGTGTCGAGTTGGAAGGCGGCAAGTCAAAACCCGGCAAGACGGCTGCCGACAGCGCCGCTCTTGCCAGGTTACAAGCCGATTTGGCCAAGCTCCAAGGCGAATCGCCGTTGGTGTATCCCGTGGTCGACCGGCAGGCCGTCGCGGAGGTCGTGTCCGGCTGGACCGGCATTCCGGTGGGCAAGATGGTCCTCGACGAGATCAAAACCGTCTTGAATCTAAAGGACAAACTGGAAGAGCGGATCGTCGGCCAAGGCCACGCTCTCGAAGCGATTTCTCAGCGCATCCGCACCGCTCGCGCCAACCTCGTCGATCCGCGCCGTCCGATCGGCGTGTTCCTCATGGTCGGCCCCAGCGGCGTCGGCAAGACGGAGACCGCCCTCGCTCTTGCCGACATCCTTTACGGCGGCGACCGAAACATGGTCATCATCAACATGTCCGAGTACAAGGAGGACCACAAAATCTCCCGCCTCACCGGCTCGGCACCCGGATACGTCGGCTACGGCGAGGGCGGTGTCCTTACCGAGGCGGTCCGGCGCAAACCGTACAGCATCGTCCTCCTCGACGAAGTCGAAAAAGCGAATGTTGCCGTGCAGGAAATCTTCTATCAGGTATTCGACAAGGGCACGCTGCAGGACGACAAGGGGCAGGAGGTCGATTTCAAGAACACAATTATCCTGCTGACCTCGAACGTAGGCACCGACACGATCATGAAAGTATGCGCCGATCCGGACACACGGCCCGACGCCGAGGGTCTGGCTTCGGTGCTGCGGCCCGATCTGCTCAAGGCATTCAAGCCGGCGCTGCTCGGGCGGCTTACGTTGGTCCCCTATTTCCCTCTTGGCGACGATGTGTTGCGCAGCATCATCAAGCTCCAACTCCGCCGCATCGGCGATCGCGTTCGCGGCAACCACCGCGCGTCATTCAGTTACGAAGATGAGGTCGTCAGCACCATCGCCGGCCGGTGCAAGGAAGTCGAGAGCGGCGCGCGCAATGTCGATCACATTCTTACTGGCACGCTTCTGCCCGAAGTCTCGCGGGAGGTTCTGGCCCGCATGGCGGAAGGCAACCCGGTTACCGATGTGCATGTGAGCGTGGCCGCCGATGGGAAGTTTGCCTATCGGATTAAATGAGTCGTATGAGAAATATGATGATTGTTCGGCCGGAGGACCCTCCGTGGTGCAGGCGGCTCGCCTGCATTCTCGGCTGCGGCCCGCCTCGGTGCGGGCGAGCCGCCCGCACCACGTAAATTCACGCAACAAGCATTACCGCGGCACCTCGATGACCACGCGGAAGCCGATGGCTTTGTCTGGAAAGCCGTATGGATGTGACTCGATTTTATCCGTGTTGCCGGGATCGAGATCCTCATAACGAAGCGGCCGGTCCGGCCCCATATAGCTTTGCCCCCGGAGAATCACGAAGTCATCGCTTAGGTTTTTGAGTCGCGAGGGAGGAAGCGGGACCGTTTCATTCACGTTGTTCTGCAGTATCCGCGTCCATTCCTTGCCGTTGCCCGCCATATCGCATACCCGAATGCTACGTCCTTCGGAACAGTATTCGACGATCTCGACGTAATCGCAGGCTCCCTGCCGGTTCTCCAGCGGACCCACGGACTCCTGCCGCATAAGACCAATCTTCTTATCCCACGGCTCGGTGCAAGGCTGGTAGGGCCCGTCGCCACGCTTGGCGAAGGCGCGGGCCGCGTTGTCCCATTGAACAGTGGAAGGCAACGTGCCGCCCATCCATTTCGCGCAGCGGTACGCGTCGTGCACGGCAACGTTCATGACGGGCCGCTTGTCGAACTTGTTGTAGTCCTTCCAGATGCTGCTGAAATACGTGGGTTTTTGATCCTGATCGTACACTCTGAACAGGCCCGTCGACACTTTATCCGCCATGACATAAAACGGATCCGGACATTCGGCGCAGGGAGGGACCAGAACAAATTCCACGCGGTCTTTGTTGGGCAGAACAAAGTAGATGCGGTCGTAGTATTTCTTTTCGCTGATCTCGCGAACCACGGCGTCGTCCGCTTTCACACACTGGTCAGGGACAAATGTTACATCATCGTAGTGCCGGGAGGTCATATAGCCATGAATGAGCCCGTAGATCCCGATCCCCGCGATGACCAGAAGCAAGAACATGGCCGCCGACTTGAAGAGCCGCGCCTTGCCTTTCAATTCCCGATCCGGTTTCGCGGGCCGCCAATCGCGTTTGTCGCGTTCCGTATGGTCCGGCGCCGAGGGGAGCTTGTCTTGTGGGCTTTCCTTCCAGGGAACCAGCTTCGGCCCTTGACCGGTGAGAGTCGCGCCGCCGAGGGATGGAAGAATCGAATTCGGATCGGTCTGCGCGCCTGTCAGCTCCGAAGCGGGTCCGCCAATGATCTCGGCGAACGTGCGGTCTGCATGGCTGATCCCAAGTTCCTTCGCTAGCGCCGTTTGAAGGGCGTTCACAAATTCGCGGCAGGTGGGGTACCGTTTCGCCGGGTCCTTCGCCAGCGCTCGCAGAAGGGCCTGCTGCTCCGATTCCGGCAAAGGCGAAAGGTCGGGCGTGCCCTGGACGTGGGCAATCATCAACTCCGCCATGCCCGTGCCCTGATAGAGTCGCCGATCCATGCGCAGTTCGGCGTAGGTGACGGCGAGGCTATATTGATCACTATCGCTGCCGGGTTTGATGTGACCCATCCAAACTTCCGGCGCCGTGTACGGAGGAGTGCCCGAACCGGAATCGACGATTGATTTCTCCAGAACTTGGAGCCGGGCCAGGCCGAAATCGGCAACCTTGGCGTGTCCTTGTTGCAAGAGAATGTTATCGGGCTTCACGTCGCGATGTTGCACGTTCTGAAGGTGCAAGAAGTCAAACGCCTCGGCGGCCTCGCGGAAATACCCGAGAAGCTCCTTCGGCGGAATTCCCTTCAATCCTTGGCTGCGGCAGGTGCGCAGCCGATCGCGCAGGCTGCAATCGCACAGTTCCATGTCGATGATGATTTGATCGGTCAATGCATAGTAGGAGTGGGTCTGCACCAGGAACGGATGCCGAAGTTGCTTGGTCAGCTCCAAGGCCTGGAGTTCGCGGTGGCTTTCGTTTTCCTCGAGAGAACGGTCGATGAGCTTGATGGCAACCTCAACGCCGCCCGGCGCTTTCGCCCGCCACACTTTGCCGAAGCCGCCGCCGCCGAGGTATTTCGTTAATTCATAACCGCCGCCGACGGACAGTATGCGCCCCGGCTGTTCCGGTTCCCTCAGTGGAGGCGGTTTGGGAGCCACGGGTTGATCGACCGGCTTGGAGCGCGTGGGCAACGGCTGGTCGTGCACAAGTTGCTGAAGCGCCGCAAATTGATTTGGAAAGCGCGCTTCATACGAAGCGAGGGGCGGTAGGTCGCCGTAGAGCTGGCGAATGCGATATTCTTCGTAAAGCAGTTCCGGAGCTATCGTAACGGCGCTTCCCAACTCGGGACAGCGCTCCAAATAGAACTCGAGCTTCGCGCCGCGATTGGCGCGCCAGCGAATCTCTAGGTCCGTTTTAACCAATTCGTGAAGCGTGGCCGGTCGAAGAACGTCTTCCGGCGTCGGCAGGTAATCGCGCAAGTCCACCGTTTCCTCGGGACCCGGCGTGTCACTCCACGCCTGCTCGAAGCGCTCGATGAACTGCATCATCCGCGTCCATTCACCCGTATTCAATCGGCCCAGGCTTCCCGGGCGATCCATGGCGAAGTCCTCCAGAACTCTATGCCAGTGACGACGGTTTCCGTTGGCGCAACTGATTGAATACTATCATATCACCGCGGCAAGACGGCTTTTCCGAGTGTGCCTGAGCGGGCTTAAGCGTCCGTCGGCGTTTTGGCGATTCAATGTCCTATAACGAATATCATGGCTCAAAACCTGGAACCCGAACTAATCGTCGCCCTTGAAGCCGCTCGTCGCGCCGGCGCGGTTGTCATGGAGCATTACCAGGCATTCACCGCCATCCCCGATGCGCGAGCGGATATCACCACCCAAGCGGATCGCGATTCGCAGGAGATCATTCTGCGCTGTCTGCATGACGCTTTTCCCGACGACGGCTTGATTGCCGAGGAGCGCACGCCTGCTCTCGCCTTGGCGCCTTCGAGGTCAGCTCGCCGCTGGATCGTCGATCCGATTGATGGGACGCGCGGTTTCGCCCGCAAAAACGGCGAGTTTTCGGTGATGATTGCGCTGATGGAGGCGGACTGCATCCTACTGGGCGTGGTGCTGGAACCTGTGACCGACCGGGTCACCTTTGCGACGCGTGGACACGGCTGTTGGTGGCACGACGGCGCCACGGGTGCGCCGACGCGTTGCCGCGTTCGTGCCGTCGATCGGCTGTCCGAAGCCGTATTGACGCAAAGCCATTCGCGTTCGCCCAGCAGGCAAGCTACGCTTGCGGCCGCGCTGGCGCCCGCGCGAAAGATTGAAACCTATTCGGCGGGGTTGAAGCTCGCGTTGGTCGCGCGCGGCGAGGCCGATGTGTATCTCAACACCTACGACACTATCAACGATTGGGACATTTGCGCCGGCCAGATTCTCGTGGAGGAGGCGGGCGGCAGAGTGACGGACTGGAGCGGGGAACCGATCCGGTACGGCGCTGCGGCGGGCGTGCGGAAAGGGCTACTTGCCTCCAACGGCGCTCTGCACGACCCTGCACTCAAAGTGATGCGCCTTACGGCTTCTTGAGCTCCAGAGTCGTGGCAGGCTGCGCCCAGATTTGGTCCAAGCGCGATTGCGCGGCCTCCGCGGGACGGCTTGCGGGAAACATGCTAATGACCTTCTCAAGGCACGTGATCGCCTGGCGCGGCTGGCCTTTCTGGAGGTAGGTCTCCGCCAACGAGATATAGTAGCTGCCCAAGCGTTCGCCGAGTTTGTCACATGCCTGCTTCATCAACTCCGGATTGGTTTTGATCTCCGATGCCAGTTGCGCTGCTTCCGTGCCTTCGCTCAGATCGGCGAAATGGGTCGTGATCATATCGCAGCGTTCGAGGCAACCGAGGTACTGTTTGGCGCGATAATCCTCCCGTGCCTGAGCGAGCAGGTCTTTCGCCTTGCGATTGCGTGGTTCCACCGGCGCGTCGAGAGAAGCGGTCCACTGGGCGACGAATTGTCCTCCCTCCTTGGCCGCCTGGGTTCCCGCGTAGACGCGAATGAGTTCCGCGACGGCGGCGATTGCGTCGGTCTTCTGGCCTTTGCTCGCGAGTTGCTTGGCGCGGAACAACCGACTGGCCGCCTGCTCCTCAATCTCCTTTAGCAATTCCTTCGCTTTTCGCTGGACGGGTCGGTCCTTGCCGTCCTCGACGACCGTTTTAAGTAGCGCTACCGCGCGGGCGAAATCCGAGGCGGCAATGGCACGCGACGCCTCTTGAAAGTCGCGCGTCATGACTTCGGGCGTTGCACTTAAGGTTGCCGCGCGCCGCGAAAGCTCCAGAAACCGGGCCGCGTCAACATAGCCTTCCTGCACGCCGAGGATTTTCCCATCGCCGGCGGCGAAAACTAACGTGGGATAGCTCTGAATCCGTAGCGCCTCCACAAGCCGCGCTTCGCGATTGCCGTCGATGCGGAGCGGTATGAATTGCTCATTGATGAGAGCAATCACGTCCTTGTCGCGGAAGACATCGAGATCGAGACGCCGGCACCAAAAGCAGTTTTCCGTGCCGAAGTCGAGAAGCAACGGCTTATCCTTCTCGGCGGCTTCCTTGCGTGCATCGTTGTAGCCCTTGCGCCACTGAATGTCGTCGGCGCGGGCGCGCGACGCGGTCACGATCAATAGGGTGAAAACGAACAGCAGGCCGTTTGCTTTCCCGATTCGGAGCGTCATGGTAAGCCTTGGGGGTCGAGGGTCGTCCGTCGTTGCCGTAACTTCTCCATCGTTAGGCGCGCGGGTGGGCTTTTTGGTAGCTGTCGCACAAGCGTTGGGTCGTTACGTGGGTGTACACCTGGGTGGTAGCCAGGCTGCGGTGGCCGAGCAACTCCTGCACGCCGCGAATGTCCGCGCCGCGATCGAGCAGGTGCGTGGCGAAGCTGTGCCTCAGCGTGTGCGGGCTGGTGCGCGGGTCAAGGCCGGCTTGCTTGAGGTATTTCTCCACCATACGGCCGACGCTGCGCGAGGAGAGGCGCGTGCCGTTCTTGTTGAGAAACATGGCGGTCAGTGTGTCCGCGCGATGCCCGAGCATCTGTGACCGGCGTTCGAGCCACAGACGAAGCGCTGCCACGGACTGCGGCCCCAATAATGCAAGGCGTTCGCGCTTGCCTTTGCCGCGTATGGTGGCAACGCCGTCGTCGAGATCCACCGCCTCGAGATTCAGGCCGGTCAGTTCGCTGACGCGCAAGCCCGCCGCGTACAACGTTTCGAGGATGGCGCGGTCGCGAATGCCCAGCGGGGTATCCGACCGTGGCGCGTCCAACAGTTGCGCCAGCGCGGATTCACTGAGAAAATGCGGTAGTTTCTTCTCCTGACGCGGACCGCGTAGGCCGTCGGATGGGTTGCCCGTGAGCGAACCCTGCCGGCACAGGAACCGGCACCATGACCGCACTGCGGATACACGCCGCGCTACCGTACTCTTGGCATAGCCTTGTTGATTGAGCCAGGCGACATAGGCCCGGAGAGCGCGGGCATTGAGTTGAGTTGGATCGGCTGCCATTGCGGGGAGCCGCTCGCGGAAAAACGCAATCGCTTGCGTCAGGTCCTCGCGGTACGACTTGACGGTGTGGGCCGAGGCGTTTTTCTCCAAGGCCAGGAATCGCAGGAATTCGGCCAGCGCTTCGTCCATGGCGCGATCTCAAATTCGGGTGCGCGACGGCGGCAGGTCCAAGGTGACGGCGGCCGCTTGCTCCCGTGCCTTTTGCGTCATCACGGTTGCGTCGAACCAACTGAAACTTAACCGCGGATCGGCGGCGGTGTCGCGGAACACATCGATCAGGGATCCGCGGCTTTCATCGTCGTAGACAAACACATAACGCTCTTCGCCCTTGATGAGCGCCAGGATGTTGAACTCGCGCCGCACGCGGTGCCTACTCTTTCGAATTCGTCGTGTTTGGAGATTCTGTGCCGTCTCACGTCGCTTATCGGACAGATGTGCGGGCTGGAACGAGTGGAAACGGCGAAGACGGGGCCGCCGTTGAAGCGCACCCGCTTCATGGTCGCTATTTCTTCTTCAGTCGCTTGGGTCAGACCAGATCGCGCAGACCGCGCAATCCGATTTCCTCGCGTGATAGGAATGGTTCACCGAATCCGGCGCCGATGGTCCAGCCCCAGTAGCGTGCCCGGTCGCGAATGTCATCGAGAATAGTCGGCTGAGTTGTGGAACGTCCTTCGATGAACTGGGATCGGTAGCAGGCAATGGCCCGAATCTTTTCGTCGATGTGCGGCGACATGTCGAGCACGAACGACGCGCGATGATGTAGGCGTAGATGGATGCTGAAGTAATAGAAGATGCGTTCGGGATAATGCGGGTCGCCCGGAAGGTCGGTTTTCGTGAGCTTGGACCAGAAACGAGCCGCATCGACCAACGCACTGGCCGCGACATGGTCCGGGTGGGCGTCTTCCCAATAGGGGGCAAAAAGAATGCGCGGCCGCAGTTCGCGAAGCGCGCCGGCCAACCGATGCCGAGAGGAGAGGTCGTTCACAAGCGACCGATTGGGCAACCCGAGATTGCCACGATAGTCCAGTCCAAGCACCGCCGTCGCCGCGTCCGTTTCCGCGCGGCGGATTTGCGGCGTGCCATGAGGCGTCGGCTCACCGTCGGTCAGATCCAGCACGCCGACCTTCGCGCCCTGCGATTTTAGGAGCAGGATCGATCCGCCCACGCTGAGCTCCGCATCGTCCGGATGGGCGGCGATCGCGAGATAGTCGAGGTTCGGCATGGGTGGCTCGCGGATAAGGCTATTCTCAAGGTGTTGTACGGATTGTTGAGTCGCTTTTACGTGGTCAAGGGGATCTACCCAATTCCGTGTCTCACGGCTGCGTGCGACACGGAATATGAATTGGAGAAAAAAGTCGTTGCATCGGTAGCATGCAGCCAGTGGCCGGAGGCAGGTCGGTCGTTGCACACCTCCCTCCCCCCCGGTCCATTTTGCTCCTCCAAATGGGGAAAGGGGTTGCGTCAACGGAATCGAGTCGTTTCACGGAAGCGTGAAACGACTTTGCGGCCGAAATGACGGAGTACATCGTATGATCGCACGGAGGCGTTCCGGGGCTTTCATTTCGTCTCATGTCATGTCACACAGTGTGCCACCTGGAAGCAACCCCTTGGCACGTAACATGTTGACGAAATGAGACGAAACAGCCGAGAGACGAAAGATGAAATGGAGGCGAACGATGAAATGGTTTGCTTTGCGCCTGCGAGTTTTACCTACTGCGGCCGAGCCGCCGACGCAAACCCGAACAAACTGATCAGTGACGCAGCATAAGAATCTTTGCAGGAAGCGAAGAAATCAAGGCAAGAGTAGTACACACCCACGCCATCCCTACTGCCGCCAAGCCCTATTGGGAAGGTACGAGTTTGAACTTGTATGCGATATGAGAATAGGTCTTTCAACATTTGACGTAAGATATTGTCGCTCGGAGATTTAAGCGCTTACACCGCTAGCGGATCGACTTTATTGGTTTCGTTGCATTGCATTGCACGGCGCCCGGTGGTTTGACATAAAATCATGGCAGGAAAGGCGTTGACGAAATGCAATGAAATCGACCTGCAATGAAAAGTCGAATCGGGGGCCGGAGATCACTTCTCCGACGGCGCATCCGCTCTGCCGTTGACCCCACCCCATTCTTCCGCATAGCATGAGACTCACGAATCGGCATCGACTCATGGATGAATTCGCCCGCGTGAAGGAACACCTTGATGAGAAGTCGACGAATCCTTTCGTGCCTGGTTCTGCTCTTCGTGCTCGCCTTCTCCGTTCGCCTTGCGTATATCTTGGCAAAGCAGACCTACCTCGACCTTCGCATGGCTGAAATGGAGCGTGTTGCCGCCTGCCTTGCGGATCAGGGAACCTTGGGCAACGCGTTCTCGGACGATTCCGGCCCGACGGCACATAGCACTCCGCTCTACCCGGCATTTTTGGCGGCAATCTATCGCGTGTTCGGTGCCCATACGCAGACGGGCCGATTGGCGCAGGAAATCGCGGGCATTCTGTTGAGTTCACTCGGCATCACACTGCTTCCGGTATTGGCCAGGCGAGCCAATCTGGAGAGGGGATCGGGCTGGGCGGCGGCGCTTCTCCTCGCCGTGTTGCCTTTGAACCTATGGGTGGAAACGTCGGGCGCGTGGGAACAGCCGGCCGCCGCACTGGTTCTTGTAGCGATCTTGTTTACCGTGCTCTCGCTCCATGACCGACAGTGGCAATCCAAGCCGCTTGTTGTCCTCCTGGGAGTTTTGACGGGGGCCGCGGCGCTCTTAAGCCCTGCCTTGCTTCCCGCGGTGGCATTCCTGCTGGCGGCGGAGTTTCTCCCGCGCGGGGTGCCGCGCATCCAACTCTTGCGCGCGGCGCCGCTGTTTCTGATCCCCTGCGTTCTCCTGGTCGGACCGTGGATCGTACGCAACCGCGTGGTCATGGGCGGCTGGGTCGCGCTCCGTAGCGACTTCGGCATGCAGCTTTGGCTCGGCAACCATCCCGGATCCAACGGCAAATCGTTCGACCTGTCCTGGGACAACCGGGACAGCTTCATCTACCGCAACAATCCATATCTGAGCCGCACCGAGTTGCTCGAACTCAAAGAAGTGGGCGAACTGGAGTACATGCGCGCCAAACAGCGCCAGGGCGTTGCATGGATTAGCGAGAACCCGACCGAATTCGCGTCGCTGTGCCTTCAACGATTTCGCTTGTTCTGGTTTCCGCCCACGGACCTTTGGGATGGGACCGCGCCGCGGATGAACGTGTTGAAAGCAATTTGGTACAGCCTGTTCACGCTCGGCATGTTCGGCGAAATGGTCTTCCTTTGCCTCACACGCCACGCGACCCGCTGGCTGTGGCCGGCGGTGCTCCTGGGGCCGACGCTTGCTTACATGGTGACCCATGTGGACGCGCGGTATCGGTATCCGGTGTTCGCACTCTCCGCGTTGCTCTGCTGTGATTTGGCCAACCGAGCCTTGCGGCACTTTCAATCGCGAATAAGTCAGCGGCGAGACAAGAGCAACCAAACTATCGTTGAACTTCAACCGACGGGATCGCTTTTCGAAGCTCTTTAGCCCCGTCATCGGTTACATCGGTGAGTTGGAGATACACTTTCTCAAGACTCGTCATTCCGGCAATCCGTTTCATTCCCTCGTCGGTAACTTTGGTGAGGGTGAGAGAGAGTATTCTAAGCTTCTTTAGGCCGGCCAGTTCCCGGAGTCCTTTGTCGGTTACGCTGGTTTCTGCGAGATATAGCTCCTGCAAATTGGCCGATTCCCTTAAGGAGGTCAAGCCTTCGTCCGTGACCGACGTACTTGTGAGGGCGAGTTTCGACAGTTCGCTGAGTCCCTTCAACTGCTCCAGCCCCCTGTCCGTGACGGAGGTGCGTTGCAAGGTGATAGTATTTAGATTCTTGAGCTCCTTAAGGTTTTCCAACCCCTTGTCGGTAACAGCCGTGATCCCCAACGCCAGAATGCGTAGAGAAGTCAACCTCTTGATGTGCTCCAGCCCTTTATCCGTGACCTTCGTTTCCTCGAGTACAAGATTGTTAAGGTTTGATAATCCCTTGAGATGAACCAAGCCTTCGTCAGACACGTCGGTTCCATAGAGGTTGAGGAATTCGAGCTCAGTAAATCCCTTTATTTGTTCCAGACCTCGGTCGGTAACGGCCGTGCGACCAAGGACAAGGCTCTGGATCTTGGTCAAACCCTTCAAATCTTCAATCCCTCGGTCCGAGACCATCGTCCCAAACAGGTTCAGGTGCTCCAGGGCCTTCAACGTTTTAACATGCGCCAGCCCTTTGTCGCCGACGCCAGTGCAACTAAGGTCGAGGTATCGCAATTCGCTCATACCCCGGATGTGCCGTAGCCCGTCGTCGGTCACGCGAGTCCGGTGGAGGTAGAGCGTATCCAAATGCTCGAGCCCCTGGACATTTGCGAGTGCCTCGTTGCCTATCCTTGTACCGTTCAAGATCAGGTGCCGCAGGCTCTTCAGCTTTCTCAGCGGTTTTAAGTCGGCGTCCACGAGTTCTAAGACAAAGGAGAAATCGACTAAGGTGACAGGTCGGCTCGGATCGGCGGCGTCTACTTCGATTCGGGCGCCCGCACGGAATAGCGCGACTATGGCTTGCCTTTGATCCTTATCATCCTGAGCAGGCACTGGAGCAGTTGCCAATTCTCCGGCGGGAATTGCGTACGCCAACGCAACGCAAAGTAAGCTCATATCCAAACTCCCGAATCGATCGGCTATTGGGCCGGGCCACGGTCAGAACGCCATGCTCGCCACTCAGAATGTTAGCCGCTTCAACCAATGCGGACAAACACAAACTGACTATCTGATGCATTTGATGAAGTAGCATCAAAAACGCGAAAGCCTACCTGTCGTGCCAGGTAGGCCCCGCGTCCCCTTCCCTCGCTTCGCGTGTTTCCTTACTTCTTGTCCGGGTGCATCTGCTTGTTGAAGATCGCGGGGTCGAACGGATCGACCGGTTCTTTGTCCTTTATCTGGTCTTCGGAGAACGCTGGCGGTGCGTCGCCGGCCTTCGGAGGCGCGGTAGGATTTACGACGGTCGGCTTTTCCGCTTTCGACATGGCCGGTTTGGTTTCCTTGACAGGCGCTTCCACGGCTGCCTGGACCGGCTGTTCGCGCGTCCCCGGCTGATTGGCCAGCGTCAGCTTTACCCATTCCTCCATGGCGTGATACGCCGGCATTTGCCGTCCCGAAAGCGGCGCCTGTGTCATGGCGCCGTGGGCGCTCGCGGCCTTGACCAACAAGGGGCTGGTACGCGGCTGCTCCAGGTTTATCTGCGACAGCACCGCCGTCAGGTTTTGATGGGTGGTCTTGGGCACCAGCGAACCATGATCGAAGGTACGTACGAGTTTGAACGCGCCTGCATCATTGCCAGCGTGACAGCTTGCGCAGGCGTTCATCAGGATCGGTTGAATGTGCGTGGCGAATTGGTTCATTGCCTTGGCGGTCACGTCCGCGGGCGGCGTCGAAACGGCCGCTTCCGTTTCGGATATCGTTGGTTGCGAGCGTGACGGGGTTGTCACGGGTATCGGTTGTTGCAGACTGCGAAGCAATCGTTTGGCTTCGGCATGATTCGCGCCAAGCTCGACGGCCGCTTTCGCTTCCTCCAGCGCTTGGTCGCGAAGCCCGTGCTCCAGGCACCACTTCGCAAGACGAATTCGCTCATCGGGATCATCCAAATTGGCCTGTCCGCGAAGGTACTTGTGTGCATCGCTCATGTCAGCGCAGAGCCGGAGAGCCTTATCGGCTGGAATCCACGTCTCCCCCAGCAACCGCTTGATGCGGTATGCGTCGCCGACGCGCTCGATATCTCCTTCGAGTGTGCGCTCGCTTGTAAGCAGCAGTACATGGCCGGTCACCGGCGGGGGGTTTTCGGCCGCGCGAAGACCAGTCCAGGCGGGCACTGCCGCCAGGAAGCAGAGGAGGATGCGAATTCTTGTACTCATGATGGGCGAGCCTATAAGGCCGCGTCGATCAGAGGTCAAGACCAAACGCTGGGCCTGTCCGTTACGCCTCATCGCCGAACGCAGATTGCCAAAATTGACATAAGACAGTGTCCGCTCGGGCGATGAGACTTCCGAAGTCCGTAAGACTTCGGAAGTCTCATCGCCTTTTTTCCTTGGCTTTCGGTCCGGCATGCGGTACAACCGACCATCGCAGTTCTCCCGTGGCTTCCAGCTTCCATTTGTCAAACCCCTTCGGGGAGGTTCGCCATGCGTTCGCTTGTGTGTGGTTCGCTCGTGGTCTGTTTGCATCTGACTTGCGCCGCCGTTCTTCGCGCCGATGAGAAAGACGAAGCAAAGGCCGTACTCGACAAGGCCCTCAAGGCGATGGGCGGCGAGGCGAAAGTCGCCAAGCTCAAGGCCGGGACATGGAAGGCCACGCTGACCGCCTCGGACGGCGGCAAGGACGTGAGCGTTGTTTCCGAAGGCACGTGGCAAGGGTTGCATCACTACCACATCAATGCCGACGCCACGTTCGATGGCCGGACCGAAACCGCGGTGTTCGTCGTCAATGGCGACAAGGGTTGGGGAAAACATGGCGAACGGGTCGACGAAGCAAAGGAAGAACTGCCGTTGATCAAGAACGGACTCTATGCGATGCGCGCTCCCCAGTTGCTGCCGGATTTCAAAGGAAAGGACTTCACACTTTCCCATCTGGGAGAAATGAAGATCAACGACAAGGCGGCGGTCGGCGTCTCCGTGGCGCACAAGGAGTTCAAGGACATAAGCATCTTTTTTGACGTGGAAAGCGGACTCCCGGTCAAGACCGAGATCCATCTCACGGATCCACGAGGAAAGGAAATCACCGTCGAGTTCTTCTACTCCGACTTCAAGGAGATGGAGGGCATCAAACACCCGACCAAATTGCTGATCAAGTTTGACAACAAGGAAGCCAAGATGGAAATGACCGAGATCAAGGCGAAGGACAAGGTGGAGGAAAGCGAATTCGCGAAGCCGTAGTTTCGCTAGACCCGCCACCCGCGCGGGGGACAGGAGAAAAAGGGGACATTCTTCATTTCCCGCCCCAGTCATTCCGACTAGTGGATGCCCCAAAGGTCCGGGGCGGGAAATGATGAATGTCCCCTTTTTCCCGCCAACTCCCCAACTCAATCACTTTCTCCGCGCATTTCTTCGAGCTCCTTCTTCAGATGTTGTTTAAGCAGATCGGCGGCCTGGATTAGTAACTCCATCGTGATCTCCGAATCGTCGGACTCCTTCTGCAACGGCAGCGTGGCCTCGATCAGCGCCATGACGAAGCGCTCGCGAAGTTGCTCCTGTTTCTTGGTTAGCGGCATGGTCGGAATTCCTTTCTGGGTGCGAACCCTGGAAGACCATTGTCTCGCGACGTGGGTCAGGTCGCAATCAAGAACAAATCAATCATGAAAGGACGAAAACACGAAGAAAATGCGAGAGCGGAGAGACGAGCCGAACCATCGCCGTTCGTCCCCATTCACCGTGGCCTTGCAAACTTTTTCGTGATTCCGTCCTTTCGTGTTTTCGTGATGGAATCGGGTTATTTCCTCTGAAGAATCACCCGCGCCGCGTTCATGCCGGCCGCGCCCATGACGCCGCCGCCGGGATGCGCCGCCGAGCCGCAAAGGTACAGTCCGCGAACGGGGGTACGGTAATCGGCGAATCCGGGTACGGGGCGAAAGGAAAAGAGTTGGTGCGGGGCCATCGCTCCTTGAAAGATGTTGCCTCCCGTCAAGCTAAACGTCCTCTCCAGGTCGAGCGGTGTCAGAACTTGCCGGTCAATCACCGACTGCTTGAAGTTCGGGGCATATTCGTTCAACAGATCGAAACAGCGGTCGGCGAACGCGTTGCCGATCTTGTCCCAGTGCCCGTCGCGCAATTTGTATGGCGCATATTGAATGAACATGGACATCAAATGCTTGCCCGGCGGCGCAACGGTGGGATCGACGACGGATGGAATCGTACACTCCAGGATCGGCGCTTCCGAGGGCTTGCCGTATTTGGCGTCGTCGTACCCGCGTTCGATGGTGTCGAGATCGGGACAGATGTGGATGGTGCCGCGATGGTGCGCGCCGGGTTGAATTCCAGGGCACGCCTTGAAGTTGGGCAGTTCGGAGAGAGCGACATTGATCTTGAGCGTGGCGCTTTCGTAGCCGATGCGATTCACCGCCGCCGCGAAGTCATCGGGCAAGTGACCGGGTTCCAACAACCGATTGAATGTGATGTTGGCG
>Ga0207116_10182_pt1 | contig 17991 bp, 13 predicted proteins | sample Alteio_BWMinHeat_44_FD_153550 | JGI IMG/M metagenome (GOLD analysis project Ga0207116, IMG submission 153550) | Enriched cells from forest soil in Barre Woods Harvard Forest LTER site, Petersham, Massachusetts, United States -... | ecosystem: Environmental > Terrestrial > Soil > Temperate forest >... | reverse complement strand
CAAATGCTCTCGCCGGCGAGTAGCTTGGCTGAGCTGCTCCACCGAGCCCCGAACGATGCCGCGGTCGCCATTCAAGAGAAACTCCTCACCGCTGTCAAAGCCGTCGGCTATCCCAGCCAGATACTCCACCACGCTCAAGTCAACAAAATCGCTTTGCGCGACGTCGCGACGCTGAAATCCGTCGCCGCCAATGTTCGTCATCCACGCTTCACTGAGGCTTGGTTGCTGCTCGCCACGGCTGACTGCCAACGCTACAAGCCGGAGCAGCGTCGAGACCTCCTCGAGTTTCTCGGTGAAGTCCGCCATTCTCCCTTCTTAGCCAGTCAAGAGCTGGTGCAAATCAAGGCCGTGGACGCCCTCGCTAGCCTCGGTCGCGTTTGCCAGGAAGATGATTTCCCCCTCTTGCGCCGCACTTTGGCGAACATGTGCAGCTGGTTTACCCTGCTCACCGTGGATCCCGACGTCTGTTGCCTGCTCCTAGACGCCAAGCTGTTCCTGCACAGGATTTGGCGTGGCCGATCTGCAGCCCGAGGAGGTTATGGAGGCGACGGTTTTCTGGGCTGGGCTCAAAATCAAAGAGCGCTTGGCGCATTGAATCCAGGTCAAAATGTCTCTGCAAGCGCGGGATGAGCTGCTCGAATTTTATGGTGAACATCAAAAGTTCATTTTGGCCGTTGTCACTGATCGTGATGGGACTGGCGCTAACGATCGGCGCCAAGCCTGTGGCTTCTTGCAAGAGTCGATCACGTGCCTCGGGGCCCAACCAAACACAATTGCCAACGGCGCCATTGCCTTCTGAGTGTTCAATCATCGTGTGGCGCAGGTGGGAGGAAAGCATCTCGATGCGCACATCATAGCGCGTTGCTCTGGGTGAGTGGGTGACATGTTGATCGATCCAGCCGAAGTCAAAGTGGAAGAACCATAGGCTGCGGCGCACGAGAGCGCTGATGTTCTTGGCCTGTAGGAATTCGGCAAATGCCGGCTCGACGATCGGCAGGACGGAAGTGAGACCGGCGATGCGCCGCTCCACGAGGGGACCTGCATCGAGGTATAAGGCGGCAAGCAGTTTCAAAGTATCGATACAAGGCCGCCTGGAGTGTTCGGGGTCAAGCGCGCCAAACAGTCGATTACCGACGACATAACTGTGCAACTGCATTTTGCCTAAGACTTCATTGACGCAACGTTGGATCTCTTCGCCCCGGATCTGCATGATGGAAGCTGGCAGTTTCGTTTGAAGCAAATTGCCCGGGTCATGATCAATGCTGAAATTGGTGGTGCGAAAGCCAGCGGTCGCCGCCCAGTTCTTTTGGTCAGAGAGATGCCGACGAAGGAAGTGTCTGGCTGAGCTGGTCGCCAGCCTGGCCGTGACCAAGCCCTGTCTTTGTTCCTCGAGAAACCAGTGGAGCTCACCCAGACTCAAGAATCCTAGCCCGAACCAGCCTAGCGAAAACACCGGGAGAGCGGTCCACCAGGCCGTCGGTCCACCCGAGGGCGGCGCGCTATGCATGATAATGTTGATCACAAGGCTTAGGACTAGGCCGCAGGCACACACCACAAAAGTGAGCCAGGTCAGGCGGCTTTCCGTGCTGCTGCCACCCATTGGCAGACGCAATTTTAACGACTCCCAAGCGCTGTTGCGGTCAAGGCGGAGCGATTTGATACCAGCGAGCGCACCGATGACGGCGAGAGGGACCAAAACGAGGGCAATGTCGCGGACCAAGGGCAAACCGCTGGTCACGACTTCAAGGGAAATCCAGCTCTGTCCGATGCCACCGGCGGCGCCGAAGACCGTGACGGCACTACCGGCGGCATAAGGCGGGTACTTGGCCCATTTGCCAGTGACTTTGAGGCAACGAATGAGCACCGATGCCAGGCAAAAAGTGTAGAGTGCCTGGCTGAGGAGACTGATGCTGAAAAAGAGGAAAATTGGCAGCCTGGCAGTGACGTGGATGATGGTGGCAGAGGTGGCGACCATCAAGGCGCCAGCCGCGGCGGTTCCGGCACGTCTGGGCGAATCCGGCCGCATAATTGCCGTCAGAGCATTGATGATCGCGCCCGTGGTGACAACGACCAACAGGAGGAACAGGAGCGGGGCTTGCCAAGGCAAACCTCCCGTCAAAAGCCTCTTGAAGGCGCCGCTGCCAACCGCCAGCTGAGTCGCCATCAGGCAGCTCAGAGAGAGTGCCAGCAGGACTAAACGGGAGGTTGAGCGGGTGACCAGGTTTTGACGCACGGCTTCCCCTTTGACCTCTCGTCTTCCGGCGCTGCCTTGGTCTTAGGCCGGCTTCGCCATTTCATCCACCTGGGTGAGTGGCAGTTGGATCGTAAACCTTGTGCCAACGTTGATCGTGCTTTCCACGGTCATCGTGCCACCCAAATCTTGAACAATTCCGTAACACAAAGCTAAGCCGAGCCCAGTACCTTCGCCAGGATCTTTGGTGGTGAAAAATGGGTCGAAGATGCGTTTTAAATGTTCGGGTGGGATGCCGATACCAGTGTCTTCGACCTCGTAGACCCCGAAGGTTTTGCCTGGCGCGTCGCGCTGCGATCTTGCCCGAACGATCAAAGTGCCGCCATCGGGCATTGCCTGGATGGCGTTTTGAATAAGGTTGAGAAAGAGCTGGATGATGCGATTGCGATCGCAGATGAGCGGATGCTGCACCTCCTCAAAATCCTCTTGCAAGTCGACAGTCCCGCCCTTTTGAATGCTCACCCGGCCAAAGCGCATGGCGGTACGGATGGCGTCCACCAAGTTGATCTTTTCGTCCTTGTCTTTGCGCCCGGCGCCAGGATTTTGTCTGGCGAAATCCAGGAGGCTTTCGACGATCGCCTTACAGCGCTGCGTCGCTGCCTCGATCTCGACAACGTCGGCATAGTGCGGACTGGCCTTGTCGAGCTCCCGCAAAAGCATTTGCGAGAAGATCAGAATGCCTCCCAACGGGTTATTGATTTCATGGGCAACGCCACCGGCCAGCAGACCTATGGAGGCAAGCTTGTCTTGTTGGGCGAGCTGCTCTTGCATTTTTTTCGCGTCGGTGCGGTCGCGATACACTTGAACGATGCCGTCGAGGTCACCTGCTGAGTTAAAGAGGGGCTGCGATGTCACTTCATAGAACCGCGCATCACGCACTTGCTCAAGATTAAAGGTCGTCGCCTCGGGTGAATTGGTGCCCTTTTGCATGGTACAACCGACGCAGGGAGAGCTGCGCCCACCGAAGACTTCATGGCATTTGCGTCCAACCAAATGTTTGACGTCGACCCCGCCCATTTTCGCCATGGCCAGGTTGGCCTTCCGGATCGTGTAGTCCTTATTGACGATCATGAGCGGATCAACGAGGGCGTCGATGGTCGACATCCACTGTCTTTTGAGGTCCTCAACAAACCTAAGGAGGTCACCCTCACTCTGGCTGCCTTGGCGATTATTTTGCGGCTGCACCATACCTATCCCCTTTGGGCGATGCATTTTTTGGCGCGGAATTGTTCCCGAGAATTGTTCGGCTAGTTTTCCGGTTTCCTTAAGTGGACCTCCCGACCTCTTGATCATGGGTAGGCGGGTGGCCCTGCTTGAGCACACGATCAATAAGGAGCGACGCCCTTGACCCTGCCGCGGCGCGCGGGCCGGGGGAGTCAAGGGCGTCATTTGCTACCTAGGTGGTCAGTGCCGACAAAAGGCCGGAGCCCTTGGTCAGTGGGCGAAGGCTAAGTCAGCGGTGCCCACTTCTGTTTCGGTTATTTTGCGCAGTTTCTCAAACAACTCATCGTGTTCCTTGACGTCGTCACCCGGCTGCTTCCAGACGAGGGCGTGCATCAGGACCGTATCCATATGTTCGACGGGAACTATGGTGACTTCTTTCAAAATCTGTTTGGGCAGTTCGGCGATATCCTTCTCGTTCTCTTTGGGGATCAGCACCTTCTTGATGCCACCCCGGTGCGCCGCAATGATCTTTTCCTTGAGGCCACCGATCGGCAAGACGCGGCCGCGCAGAGTGATTTCACCCGTCATCGCCACATCCTTGCTGATCGGCCTGTTGGTCAGGGCACTCGTGAGGGCAGTCGCCATGGCGATGCCCGCCGATGGTCCGTCCTTCGGAATAGCGCCTTCGGGCACATGGATGTGAATGTCTACTTTGGCGTAAAAATCATCATCCAGGCTGAGGAACTTTGACCGTGAGCGGACATAGCTGAGGGCCGCCTGAGCGGATTCTTGCATGACCTCGCCGAGCTTGCCGGTGCAAGTGAGCTTGCCCTTACCGGGGAGTATCGAAACCTCTGCGACCAAAAGATCGCCACCAACTTCCGTCCAGGCCAGGCCGGTGCAGAGCCCGACCTCATGTTGGCTGTTGGAGAGACCTATACGGAAGCGGCGCGGTCCAAGGTACTTTTGGACGCTCTTCTCAGTGACCGTATCAGAGATCTTGAGGTCGATGATGCCGCCTTCATGTGTCGGCGGCGTCACGGTGACCGTAACGGGAGACGGGTGATTTTTCTTCTTGCGGCCATTGCCGCTCGCGCCGTCGTCTTTCGTCGTGGCTTCCACGGCACCTTCGGCGTCGTCGCTTGCCGCGTTGTCGACGTCTTCGTCGGTTGTGTCACCGCTGACACCTCGATGGTATTTTTCCAAATGCTTGCGCGCCATCTTGCGTAACACCGAACCAATTTCGCGCTCAAGGGAGCGCACGCCGGATTCGCGCGTATAGAAGCGAATCAATTCTTTAAGCGCGCCAGCGCTGACCGTTACATTACCACCAGAGAGACCGTTGCTCTTGAGCTGCTTGGGTACGAGGTATTGTTTGGCGATGGCTAGCTTTTCGTCCTCGGTGTAGCCGACTAAGCGGATAACTTCCATGCGGTCCAGCAGCGGCTTGGAAATGGTATGCAAACTATTCGCCGTCGCCATGAACAAGACCTTGGACAAATCAAAGTCGATATCCAAGTAATGATCGACGAAGGTCGAGTTTTGCTCCGGATCCAAGACTTCGAGCAAGGCCGAGGTTGGGTCACCCCGGAAATCTTGGCTCAACTTGTCGACCTCATCGAGAAGGACGACCGGATTGGCGCTGCCGGCCTTTTTCAGAGCATTGATAATTTTGCCCGGCATTGACCCAATATAGGTGCGTCGATGCCCGCGGATCTCCGCTTCATCACGCACTCCACCCAAGGAAATGCGCACAAACTTGCGCCCGGTGGCCTCGGCGACGCTCTTGGCCAAGGACGTCTTGCCGACCCCAGGGGGGCCAGCGAGGCAGAGAATTGGCCCTTTTAACTCGTTCACCAAGGTGCGAACCGACAGGTATTCAAGGATGCGTTCCTTGACCTTTTCCAGTCCGAAGTGATCGTTGTCGAGCACTTTATGAGCAAAATTGATGTCGCGTTTTTCGGGGCTAAACTCGTTCCATGGCAACGACAGCACGGTCTCGATATAGTTGCGGACGACCGTCGCTTCGGCCGACATCGCCGACATATGCTTGAGCTTGCGCAGTTCCTTGCCGACTTTTTCCCGCGCTTCCTCGGAGAGCTTCTTCTTTTTGATGAGGCTCTCGATCTCCTGAATCTCGGCGCGGCCGTCGTCGCGGTCGCCGAGCTCCTTTTGGATCGCCGCCATTTGCTCGTTGAGGTAATACTCCTTTTGCGTCTTCTCCATTTGACGCTTGACCCGAGCCCGGATCTTTTTTTCGACCCGCATGATCTCAATCTCGGATTGAATAAAGCCGTAGAGCTCTTCAAGCCGGACGCGCGGATCAGTTTGCTCGAGGAGACGCTGCTTGTCCTGAAGCTTGAGATTCGTCAAGTGGGCGACGAGCGTGTCCGCCAGCTTGGACTCGTTCTCAATCTGCGCGATCGAGAGGAGCATCTCAGGCGGGATGCGTTTGTTCAGGCGAACGTAGTTGTCAAAGGCCATCTTGACCGTGCGGATCAGGGCCTCGTTCTCCACGCCGGCGGAGGCAGCCTCGAGCAAGGGCTCGGCCTCGACCATGAAATACTCCTCGGTTTGCGAGTATTCCAAGATTTTCGCGCGCCTTTGGCCTTCGACCAGCACCTTGACCGTGCCATCGGGCAGGCGGAGGAGCTGAAGGATGACCGAAATGGTCCCGACGCGGTAGATGTCTTCCACCGTCGGGTCATTCGTCTTGGCCTTGATCTGGGCGGCGAGCAAGATCTCTTTGTTCGTAGCCATCGCCTGTTCTAATGCCTGAATCGACTTATCTCGGCCGACAAACAGTGGCACCACCGTTGACGGAAATACCAAGATGTCGCGCAGAGGCAGTAGCGGAATCCGGACACGCGTTGACTTCGATGTTGAGTCTGTCGTCATTCAGTGGCCTCCTGACCGATCTCCTGGGCAAATAAAGCAGCTAAGCCCGCGAAGGTCGAGAAGAATTTTTAGCTGAGGGACGTTGTACCTATATTACCCTTTTTAGGACCGCGGGACCTAGAAAGTTTATAAAAAAGAGACGAAGGCTTCCGGAATGGTCTAAAGCACCCGATGCTGATGGTCAAAACAGGCTCCTAACGTCGGGCTGCTAAAAAATGTGGCGGCTACCCTCCGCCATAACGAGCTAGCGGAAGACCCCCTCGGCCAGCCTCAGTAGCCTTGCTAGTCTTATCGTCAATCATTCGCAATTATTAAGGATTTACTTCTCGGAGGCAAGGTCGTGAATGGTAAAACTAGCTAAGCTTTTGCTTGAGATCGAGGACTTCCCGGCTGCTGGGAAATCGCTCCAAAGCCTCGTCCACCGCTTTCCGAGCATCGCGCAGCCGTCGCTCCGAGATGAGGGACTGCACCAGCATAACGAAGGCATCCTCCTGCTGAGGGCACGCCTGGATCGTTAGGCGACTCGTCTCGGCACAAAACTCGTGGAGGCGCCGGTCGGCAAAGCTACGTGCCAGCGCGCCCAAGTAGTCGGGCCTCAAGGCATCTGCCTGAGTGGCCATTGCTAAGAACAAACCCGAAGTTTCGGGCTTACCAAGGAGTCGGTAGTATCTGCCAGCAAGATATAAGCGCTGGTGATCGTCGGCTAAATCGCCGCGAGCGTACCAACCATCCAATAGATCAGCCAATGCCTCAGTCGACCGCCACCGGTCTAAGACTTCGCCGACGCGAAACAGGCGGTCGCGCGTGATGTCTGGTAACTGCAAGACCTTGGCGACGAGTTCTCGGTCGATGGCGGGGGTGGCATTTCCCGGTAGTCGTCGTGCAACGACATGTTGCATGAGCACCGTGTTAAAGGCGTTTGGCCGCTCTTTGACCAAGGCCTCGACTAGGATCTGTGCCTCATCGATTTCCTTATGGGCCATGAGATGCGGAATCAGCCCACTCAGTGCCCAGTACCTTTTCCCTGGTTTCAGTGCCAGTTGCGCGGAGAGGGTGCGCGCATCGGCGAGGGATAATTTTTTCGCAGGAGCTGCGCTGCCTGGCCGAAACGGCAGGCGGAGCTGTTCAATGAGGCCGCGTGCCGAGTTCAGATCGCTTGTCGCGCCGCGCATCTTGGCGAGCAGCGGCGTCAGCGCCCCCTTCGTCTTCCTGTCGTATATGGCGACGACGTCGAAAAAAGAGCCCCCGTGTTTTTTCACGAGTTGATGGAGTGCCCCTTCGCCCGGAACGAGGACGAGGGTTGGGATCCATGGGGTCCTGAGCGCTTCGGATATTTCCTCGAGTAGGGTCCCAGGCGCATCCTTGTCGATGTCGTACCAAAGCACGAGTTCGCTGGTGGCGCCGCGATTGATCGCGTACATGACCGCATCGGCTCTTTGCAGAGGACAAACCGGTCCTGAGCCGCACTCGACGAGGTCCCGACAGAGACTGGCGTTGAACGACTCGTCCCAGTGGAAAACCGTCACCTTCGCGCCATTTTTTTCGGCTAGGCGCGTCTCCCAGACTTGGCGCAATTCGTTTAACGTCTGCCGTATGTCAATAAATTGGCGCGGCCCAAACTTCAGCTTGCGGACGTTGCCGCTTAACTCATCGTCATCGTCCAAGGTCGCGTTCATCGCTGGTAGTACCACCCAAACCAAATCTCAGTTTGCCGCCAATGTAAGTTTATGTGGATTTCTAGTGCTCGTGAAGACCCATGGCTAAAGAATTGTTTGCTACTGAAAGCACTCAGGTTTTGGGACGTAAGCAACAAAAAGCCCGCGGCACAGGGGCGGCGGGCTTTTGGCTTCGATGCGAATCAGGCTATTGCATTTGGCCGCCAGTGCCAAATTCACGTTCCTTTTTCTCTTCCTTGACGACGCTTTCACCTTCGGCTCGGTAAACGAGTATGGGTTGAGCCTCCGCGACGATCACCTCTTCAGTTATGACCACTTCTTTGAGGTTCTGCTGCGAGGGCATTTCGTACATCACTTCAAGCATCGCCGTCTCAAGAATGGCGCGAAGTCCGCGGGCTCCCGTCTTACGTTTGAGCGCCTCCTTGACCACGGCGCGTAGCGCGCCATCGGTGAATTTGAGTTCCACGGTCTCAAAGTCGAAAAGCTTCTTGAATTGTTTGACAATGGCATTCTTGGGCTCGGTGAGAATGCGAATCAGGGCCGATTCATCGAGCTGAGCTAGAGAACAAACGATCGGTACACGGCCGATGAATTCCGGGATCATCCCGAACTTCATCAGGTCTTCGGTCTGCACTTTCGAGAGCAAGTGGCTGACATCCTTTTGGCCTTTTGAGCGGATATCGGCGCCAAAGCCCATCGAGGCGACCTCAATGCGCGAAGCGATGATATCCTCGAGACCGGCGAAAGCGCCGCCACAGATAAAGAGAATATTGGTGGTATCGACCTGCAAAAATTCCTGTTGCGGGTGCTTGCGACCACCGCGGGGTGGCACGTTGGCGATGGTGCCTTCGATGATTTTGAGCAAGGCTTGCTGGACGCCCTCACCCGACACGTCGCGGGTGATGGAGGGGTTTTCACCTTTGCGCGCAATCTTGTCGATTTCGTCGATATAGCCGATGCCGCGTTGCGCCAGTTCGACATCGTAATCGGCGTTTTGCAGCAGGTTGAGGATGATGTTTTCAACATCCTCGCCGACATAACCCGCCTCGGTGAGGTTGGTCGCGTCAGAGATGGTGAAGGGCACATTGAGAATGCGCGCGAGCGTTTGCGCCAAGAGCGTCTTGCCGCTGCCGGTCGGGCCGATCAGCAAGATGTTTGACTTCGACAGCTCGACTTCGTCGGTCTTTGACTTGTGGTCGATGCGTTTATAGTGATTATGCACGGCCACCGACAGAGTCTTCTTGGCCGTCTCTTGGCCAATAATGTAGTCGTCGAGGACCTTTTTGATATCTTTCGGGTTGGGGATCTTTCCGGTCGGGCTAAGGAGCTCTTCCTTTTCGACCTCCTCGGCGATGATATCGTTACAAAGCTGAATGCATTCGTCACATATATAGACGTTGGGCCCGGCGATCAGCTTTTTGACCTCACGCTGCCCTTTGCCGCAGAAGCTACAGTGCAGTCCTGAGTCTTTGCCTGCCATTTGTCAGCTCTCCTGTTTCAAGATTCTTTGCCGAAACACTTTCAGGTTTTCCACCGCGGATTGCCTGGCCTAAATTTGCCTCATTCTTCCTTCTTTTTCTTCGCTGAAGGCGCAATTTCATCGACGATACCATAGTCCTTGGCCTGCTCCGCCGACAAGAAAAAGTCGCGGTCGATGTCACTCGCAATTTCTTTGGCTGTCTTACCAGTATGATGAGCGAGAAGATTGATCATACTCTGCTTCGTTTTAATGATTTCCTGAGCCTGAATCTCGATGTCCGTGGCCTGGCCGGTCGCCCCGCCGAGAGGTTGGTGAATCATCACGCGGGCATTCGGCAAGGCGTAGCGCTTGCCCTTGGTACCGGCTGCCAACAGCCAGGCTCCCATAGAGGCGCATTGGCCCAAGCAATAGGTGCGGACGTCAGGGCGAATGAGCTGCATGGTGTCGTAAATCGCCATGCCAGCCGTCACGGAGCCACCTGGTGAATTGATATAAAAGTGAATGTCTTTATCCGGATCCTGACTCTCAAGAAACAGCATTTGGGCCACGATTAAGTTAGCGACATCGTCATAAACAGGTGTGCCTAGAAAGACGATCCGATCTTTCAAGAGCCTGGAATAGATGTCATAAGAGCGTTCGCCGCGGTTGGTCTGATCAACGACAATAGGTACAAGTGGCATAGTCTCTCTTCCTCTATCAGCTGGTTTACCGAAGCCATCATGCACTTACGCTTGGCGGCTGCCCGGCCCGCCCCTCTGGGCGACACGCTAGCGTCCTCAGAACCTATAGGAATTCTTACCGGAATTTACCATCACAGCCAACACAGTAAGTATGGCGTGTGAAGGACTAATGAGGGATCGACTGGGTGGGTCAGGGACTTTAGCGGGGCCCGATGCCCCGCCCTGAATTGGGTCTTTAAATCTCAGCTGGGATTTGTGTGATGTTGGCGTTATTAATGAGGAAATCCATGGCCTTCTCAAAGATCATGTTCTCGCGAATCCGGGGCTCAATATTCTTTTTCAGGCGACCACTTTGCTTCGGATCGGAGATGCCGGTTGAAGCGAGGGCTTGGTCAACGCGAAGGCGAACCTCCTCGTCGGTCACTTGGAGCTGCTCTTTTTGGGTGATGTGCCAAAGCAGCAATGTATTTTGCGTCCGGCGCTTGGCGGTGGTGAGTAAGCGTTGGCGTAGCTCTTGATCACGCAGCGCCCGTTTGCGTTCATCTTCAGAGGGATGATTGAGCTCCTGGATCATACTGTCTATAACTTGATCGACCATCGCTGGCGGCACTTCGAACGGATAGGCGTCAATGATCTTGTCGAGCAAGGCTGTCTCGAGCTTTTGGCGGGCAAGGTCGGAAGCCCGGGCCTCGAGATGGGTTACAACATCAGCTTTCAAGGCGTCGGCGTTTTCGAAATTGAGGTCCTTGGCCAACTCGTCGTCGAAACTCGGCACATCGAGATTCTTCAGATCACCAACGGTAATGGTGAAGACCAGCTCTTTACCGGCCAGTGCTTGATCGCCGTAGGATTCCGGTAATTGGACGGGTGCTGTCTTGGTCTGACCGATCGTCATCCCAAGTATGGCGCCTTCCAGGCCAGTAAACAGTTCGTTTTCGCCCAAGGCCACGGTCATGTTTTGGACGTTCAAGCTCGGTTGATCTTGACCATCGAGCGTTGCCGAGTGGGATACTGAGGCCAGCATGCCCACGGCCGCGGGTTGGCCTGGCTCAATGGGGCGCGTCCGTGCTTGGCGACGGCGCAGCATATGGAGCTCTCGGTCAAGCGTGCCGTCTTTGACTTTATAGACTTCGGTGTTGACCGCGACGCCCTTGTAATTGTCAATTTTGAGCTCTGGCATGACGTCGATGACGGCACTGAAATTGAACGCTTGATTTTCAGTCGGCGCCGCTTTCGAATCGACCATCGGCGACGCAATCGGGCGGACCTTTTGCTCGTTGAGCGCACTGAAAAGGTGCGTGTTGATCAGACTTTCATGCACCTCAGAGGCGACGTTACCGCCGTAGAGCTTGCGGATCATGCCAAGGGGGGCTTTGCCCGCGCGGAAGCCTTGAACGCGGGCCTTCTTCTGAATTTTACGATAGGCCGTATCGAAGGCTTGGTTGACTTCTTCCGGGGTAAGTTCGATATCGACGCGGTATTGGACCGGGTTGAGCTGCTCGACGTTGGACTTCATGTTCCGCAGACACTCCTGTAAAAACAGACTATTATCATTAACTTGCCGCGCCGGGCACGGGTCACGCAAGGTAGCAAAATGACCCGCTGGTGTCAAAACGTATTTCGGTGCTATGATTCTGGCCTAACAGACGTAGATTGCCAGAATTCCTGGACTATTGCTCGTATGCTAAGTGGGGACCGACTCAGGAGGCCAAGGTCGCGAGTCGCGGACGAAGCCGAGCTTGAAGGGGAAGCGGAGTAGGCCCGATGTTAGCCGTCCGTCCATTAATTGGTTATTGAAGAGGGCTGGCCATGGCGCGGCTGCGCTTTCAGGTCATTTTTTTAGCGATTTGTCTCATAGCGGTATTGGTCGTCAAACACTATGTCAACAAATACGTCGAGCAAAATAGCGGTGTCATCGAGGCGCCAGGGACAGAGGGTCCACGGCAGCCAACGGGGGCAGGGGACTCCATGTCAGGCGGCGTGACAGTCGAGGCTCCCGAGAAGAATGCCACCGGCAGCGATCCGGCAAATGGCGTGGAGCCGACGTCCTCTGGCGAAGCCCCAGCACCAGCTCCCGCCAAGACACAGTAATGGAGCCTGCGCCAACGCGCTTGGTGGGCGCGATTTGGCCCGTTGCCTTCGATGGGACGCCTTAGCTGAGGTTGGCCTTGTAGAGAGCCGCGATCAATTCGTGGTTGCGGACAAAAGCGGCGACTTCTTTTTTCGAGGTGCGCAAGCCCTGGCCACTTGAGGTTTTGACGACGCGTACTTCTTCGCCTGCATTTTGCAGACTGTCGATTTCTTTGTCCCACAAAATGACGGTCATGCCACCGCGTTTCCCTTCTTTGATGAGGTCGGGCAGGGCGACGGTCGTGCTGTCATAAGGTGCCGTCGTCGCGACTCTCTCGAGGGTACGCAGCATATCCAGGGCTGGATCGCTGAGGCACGGCGACTTGGGTTTGGACTTGAGAAAAGTGCCGATGGCGGCCACGAGTGAATTGAGCGCCCCGCGCCCGGCCATCGCAAAGACGACATTTTTGTAGCTGTCCTGGCGGGTCGTGAGGACCTTTTGTTTGACCAGGACCTCGAAGAGCGCCTTGATCTTTTCAGGATCCTCGTTGAAGAGCTCGATGAGCGCCTTTTCGAGCGACGCCTTTTGGATCGTCCAATCCTTGCCGTCTTTCTCGCCGTCTTTGTGCCAAAGGAGGATGATGATATTGAGCTGCCGAATAATGTTTTGAAAGGGTTTGCCTTTGCTCGCACCTGGAGTGGCGCCCGCCGCGCTTCCCGCCATGGTGCTTTCGAGCTTCTTGAGTCGGTCGTTGGTCTGCCGGAGTCGCGACGACAAGGCGGACATGAGGCTAACAAACCATTTGGGGATTTGTTTCATTAACTTGGCGAAGTCTTCTGTCGAGATCTGCGTGACTTCACATTCTTGGCTCGCTTTGACTGAAGCCGAGCGCGGGGCGCCATCAAAGAGCGCCATTTCCCCGATCATTCCGCCTTCACCGATCGTGGCTAATTGGACTTCCTTGCCATCTTGCTCTAAATAAACGCGCACCTCGCCACGCCTGATGAGATACATCCCATCAGACTTATCGCCTGCCCGAAAGAGGACAGTGCCGTCTTTAAGCACTTTGTTTGTGCCAGCCAAGCCAGTCTCCACGTCGACGCCTAGGTCGCCGCCATATCTATCGGTTCTGGCTTGGCGGCCTATAATCAAGGCCAGCCTGAGGCGGCTAGCCGGCGCGGCTACAGTAGCGGTTCGTTAAAGTTTTCGAGGACCTCTTTGAACGTTGCCAAATACTGGGCACCGCCCGCACCGTCGACGACCCTGTGATCAAAGGTCAGGCCGACCTGCACCAGCGGCCGGATGCCGATCATATCGTCGATGACGACGGGCCGCTTAATGATGGCCCCGATACTCAATATCGCCACTTGTGGCTGATTGATGATAGGCGCTGAAACAAGGCTGCCGAACATCCCTGGATTGGTAATCGAGAAGGTGCCACCTTGGACGTCTTCTGGCAAAAGCTTCTTGGTGCGGGCGCGTGCCGCCAAATCATGCAGCCGACGGCTGATGCCCAGGAGGTTGAGTTCGCCAGCGTTCCTAATGACGGGGACGATAAGACCAGCTTCAATGGCGACGGCGACGCCGATGTTGATCTGGTCCTTCCACAAAATATCGTCACCATCAACGGAAACGTTCACCACCGGGTGCTTCTTGATCGCTAATACCGCGGCGTGGACGAAGAACGGGGTGAACGTTAAATTGAAGCCTTCGCGGGCCGCAAAGGCCTCGCGATGAAGACGCCTTGCCTGATCCACTTTATGGAGGTCAATTTCAAAGACCGTTGTCACGTGCGGTGACGTCCGGACAGAACGCACCATATGCTCAGCGATCAGGGTCCGCATCCGCGTCATTTTTTCGCGCCTAACCGGCACACCATCGAGGGACTCCGCCTTGCCGTCGATTTTTGTTGCCAGCCGACCTTCGACGAAGGCAATTCCCCCGGTTTTTTTGCCGGTGATCTCGCTCACACCACTCAAAGTCTTGGCATGGTCGGGAACGGCGCTCGCAAACGCCTCGAAGTCACGCTTGGTAATCCGGCCTTGCAGGCCTGTTCCTGCAATATTGGCGAGGTCGATGTTATGGGAGCGCGCCATTTTGCGGACGAGCGGCGAGGACCGCGGTGCCGCGAGCCCCGTTTTATCGGCGGTCTCCGGCACATTCTGTCGTGCAGCAGGGCGCGGCGATAAGTCGGCAGGACGCTGGATGCCAGCCGCGGCGCCCGGCGTCACCCGAATGGAAGCGGAACTCGCCCCAGGCTTGGCGGTGGCTTCGGCGGCCAAAATGGCGATCACCTTATGGATCGGCACGGTTTCACCGTTTTGAGCGAACGTCTCAATAAGGAAGCCAGCCGCCGGCGAGGGAATCTCGGTGTCGACTTTGTCGGTCGACACCTCAAGCAGCGGTTCTTCTTTCTTGACCGAATCGCCAGGGTTCTTGAGCCACTTCACCAGCGTTGCTTCGGTAATGCCTTCGCCCATGAGGGGCATCAAGACTTCCGTCGTACTGCCTGCCATATCCCTGTCTCCTGCGCGGCTGGGCCGCTCATTCAAAGGTGGATCGCCCCGCCCATCGCGACGTGCGCGGCTTCCATGATCGTCTCAGAAATCGTCGGGTGAGGATGGATTGTGTGCGCGATTTCATCGACGGTGGTCTCGAGCCCTTTTCCAAGGGCGAACTCCGCGATCATTTCCGTCGCCTTCGCGCCGACTATATGGACGCCAAGGAGCTCTCGGTACTTGGGTTCGTAAATGATCTTGACGAAACCTTCCGTCGCATCGTCGATCTTGGCTCGTGCCATCGGCGCAAAGGGAAACTGCGCCACTTTGTATTCAGTCCCCTCCTGTTTGAGCGTCGCCTCGGTTTTGCCGATGCTGGCGATTTCAGGGTAGGTATAGATGGCGTTCGGGTTGGCTTGATAATCGATGACCGGCGGCTGGTGGCCGGCAATTCTCTCAACGGCGTGGATCCCCTCCGCGGAAGCCGTATGGGCGAGGGCAGGCGTTTGGATGACGTCGCCGATGGCGTAAATCCAGTCAACCGCCGTCATATAATGCTCGTTGACCTTGAGAAAGCCTCGGTCGGTTGAGAGTCCAACTTTATCCAAGCCAATGTCTTCAGTGACCGCCGCCCGGCCGACGGAGATCAGGACCGTGGCAAAAGGGCGCGCCTTCTGGCCCTCAGTTGTCACCAAGGCATGGTCGCCTTTGTCCTCGACGCTGAGCAGTTTGGTGCTGGTTTCGACGGTGATGTTCTGCTTTTTCATTTGCCGCACAAGTTCTTTGACGCATTCGGCGTCCTCGGTCGGTAGAATCTGAGCGGCCATTTCGATAATGGTGACGTTGCTGCCGAAACGACCATAGAGGGAGGCGAATTCGGTGCCGACGACGCCGCCGCCAACCACGCACAGACTCTTGGGCACTTGAGAGAGCGACAAGATATCGTCTGAATTAATGATCGTCTTGCCGTTGGTTTTGGCCATCGGTAAATCTCGAACTCGGGAGCCGGTCGCGACCACGACGTAGCGAGTTGCCAGGGTCGTGACTTTGCCACCCTCGCCGGTCACGGTAACTTCGCCTTTCCCTGCTAAACGCCCGTGGCCCTCATGGACATCAATCTTATTTTTCTTCATCAAGAAGCGCAGGCCTTTGCGTTGGGCGTCAACAATGCCCTGCTTGCGTTCCATGATACGCTGCCAATCGTACGTCAGGGTTCCAATATTGAATCCGAGCTCCGTGGCGTGCTGCAGTTTGCTGTAGGTCTTTGCCGACTCCAGCAAGGACTTCGTGGGAATACAACCCCAATTGAGGCAAGTGCCGCCTAAATGAGGGGCTTTCTCCACCAGGGCCGTCTTCAGACCAAGTTGGGCCGCTCGGATAGCGGCAACTTCGCCGCCGGGACCGGAGCCGATGATGATCACGTCATATTTTAAGGTCGCCAAGTCTGTCTCTGCCTCCGGAGTGAGCTCTCGCTAGCGCCGCAACAGTTCCGATGTGCGAGGCCGACTAGTCTAACGCGAAAGCCGCCTTTCTGGACACCGTGATTTTGGCGTTGATAAGCCGGCCAAATGGACGGTCACGTTGTCGGGGGGAGCCCACAAAACAACGCGATTTTAATGGTGAAATAAGGTATGATTAAAGGAGTCCAGCCCCTTTCGCCGATAAGTAGGCTGGATAACCCGGAGAAGGGAGCGGTGATGGGAAAAGTCATCCAGTTTCCGGTTCGAGCAGCGCCAGACTCCGAAGCCAGGCAGCTGATGAAGATCGCCGATGAAATCGACGCGGTCATCCTCAAGCATATCGAGCTGGGGAAGGTAGATCCCTGCGATTTAGCTGGCCTCATGGCCCATCGCCTGGGCACTCTGATGCGGCATCTTGAGCAAAAGAGCAAGCTTTGGGATGTTTGCGAAAAGGTCCTCAAGACCCAAGCGGCGATTGAGTAGTGGCTAGGCTCTGTCTAAAAACCGGTTTGGCCGTCTGGCCGCCGGCTGACGGCCACCCGAGCGCCCGACGAGGCCGGCCAAAATCCTCATTTACCTCTAGTAAACTCCGGTTTTGTCCGACCCCGCCGGGCGCTCGGCTGACCATCATCCAACGACCAGCCGGCCAAACCGGTTTTCAGACAGAGCCTAGAGCCCGCCGTGCCTAGAGTAAGTCCGCCAGGATGGACTGCCTCAGCTCCTCGATTCCCCGCTTTTTGAGCGTCGAGATGGCCGTGATCTTGACGACCGGTATTTTCAATTTTTTCAAACTATTTCCTAGGGTTGCCTTGGCTTTGGCGCCATCGGAAAGGTTGAGTTTATCGGCCTTCGTCAAGATCACGGTGACCGGGACAGGCGGCCGGCGCGCGGCCAAACTGGCCAGGAGCTCCCGGTCCTCGTCGGCCAAAGGATCGACGCGACGGATATCTATAAGGAAAAACACCTCACGCAAGGCGGAGCGGGTCAAGTAAGCGCTGACGAGCTCGTGCCAATGATGGCGAACTTCCTTACCGATGGCACTGAATCCATAACCAGGTAAGTCAGCGAAAATAATTTTGTTATCAGCTTTTTCAACGGCGAAAAAATTGACCATCTGGGTGCGTCCCGGGGTGTTGCTCGTGCGCGCCAGATTCTTGCGACCAAGGAGGGCGTTTAACAGACTGGATTTGCCAGTATTTGAACGACCAACGAAGGCCACTTCGGGAAACCCCAATTCAGGTAGCTGCTGCGCCTGCTGGGCGCTAGTGATATAGGATGAATTCATGCAGAACGACCTAATTATCCGGACATTGGATGCCGGCCGGATGGACCGGGGGGACAATGGGAAAAATACATTTACTCGATGACGACGTAATAAACAAGATTGCCGCCGGCGAAGTCGTCGAGCGACCCGCAAGCGTCGTCAAAGAACTGGTTGAAAACGCCCTCGATGCGCGCGCGACCTCCATCGAGGTGAGCTTGGAGCTCGGCGGCACTCGGACGATCGCGGTGACGGACAATGGCGCCGGCATGAGCAAGGAGGATGCCCTGGCGGCGCTCCAGCGGCATGCCACCAGTAAAATCTCTTCGGCCGACGACCTCTTTACCATCCAAACATTGGGATTTCGGGGTGAGGCCTTGGCCTCGATCGCTGCCGTGAGTCGCTTGACCTTAGCGACCTGCGAACAAGGGGCGCAAGAAGGCATCAAGTTGACCGTGGCTGGCGGCGAAGCGCCGGTATCTTGGCCATGGACTGGAGCGCCCGGAACGACGGTGATTGTCGAGAATCTCTTTTTCAATCTGCCGGTTCGCG
>Ga0207116_10180_pt1 | contig 18013 bp, 12 predicted proteins | sample Alteio_BWMinHeat_44_FD_153550 | JGI IMG/M metagenome (GOLD analysis project Ga0207116, IMG submission 153550) | Enriched cells from forest soil in Barre Woods Harvard Forest LTER site, Petersham, Massachusetts, United States -... | ecosystem: Environmental > Terrestrial > Soil > Temperate forest >... | reverse complement strand
AAAAAGCTATGGGGAACATTGCTCAAGCGCGAACAAGACGCTTTCCCAGAAGTCGTTTCAAAACATCCTCTCGCCGATGTAAATGGTGAATGGCTACAAACTGATGGTGTTTCATGCTTGGCATATCATGCCATCACAACACTGATTCCCGAAAAAGTGATGAGCTCAACAGGAGCAGTCAGCGCTGAAGAGGTACCATGGGCCATCATAACGTGTGATAAGCAGCAAAGACTTGCACAAACAGGAGAGGTTACAAGATGGATCGGCAAATTCCAAAAAATAGCCTTCACACTCTTTGAAGCATCCTCGCGCCATTGGTTCGATATCATCGTGGTAATAGACAAGGCAAAAAAACAGGCACAGATCATCATCCTCGATTCCAAAAACATGCCTCGTTATGATCACGTCACGGTTAAGACCATTCTGCGCATGGTTTTTAGAACGATTGAAGTGACACCACCCAATATCGATATGCTGCTCGCTCCTGTTAACAAAAAAGTTAATGTCCAAGATGCGGCAGCTATGGCACGCAAGGATATTATCAAGGCCATGGCAGCGGCGGGAAATCTAAAGCACATAAAAGCTAATTTTAAAGACCTGAGCGCGGCCGAGATCACAATGATTGAAGATATATCAGGAAAGCCGTTTCTAGCGCCTGAGGAAAGTCGCTATGAGGCACTTATGCTCGCAATCGGCCAGGCAGCGAAGAGCCGATCTTTAGAACAGATCAGAGAAAAATTTAAAGATCTTACCATCGATGAGAAACAATTGATTAAAGACATCACCGGATTGACAGTATCCTGGTAAGATCTTAGCTATGACAACCGCTCTCGCTTGAGCAACAGCTTCAGTAATATTGCCTTATCGCCAATCCCCTCATCAAGCTGTAGCGCATAGGCCTCTTTAAGCAGCGCGCCCAAGCGTGGTCCTGGCGACACAACATCCACAAGATCGGCACCTGAAATAAGTGGCACCTCGGGGCCTTTCAGCACACCAAGTGCATCTGCCCGCGCAATAAACTGATCAACTTCCGGAAGCGGGATCGTCAATGGTCGATGTGATTCAGGATTTCTGCCCCGTTTGTCGGCGTAGGCAAGGAGTGCCAATGTTGCAAGATTCGTTTCAGGCATCAACATACGTGCTAACCGTTTGTAGGCAGCATCCTTGGCCCCTCCTTTGATGAAGGATCCCGGTGCCATGTGATGGCGTACCAACTTCACCACTGCTTTTTGGAGTGCAACTTCGAGACTGATCCGTTGTAAAAGTGTACGTGTCGGCGCAACACCCGCTGCTTCGTGGCCAATACTTCGCAACCGTCCATCGACAAGTTGTGTTGTTGTAACCTTGCCAAGATCATGGCAGAGCGCTGCGTAGATCACAAGGCGCCGTACCTGTTGATCATCATACGGCTGCGCAGCCGCTGCGTCGATCGCTTGCATCGTATGCTCAAATACGTCTCCCTCCGGATGCCATGAGGGCTCTTGCGGAATACCTTGTGTTGCTGCCACTTCGGGAAGCATCTCTTCAAGACGCCCCAGCTCTACAAGCCAACGAAGGCCCCGGGACGGCTCAGGAGCGCGCAGGAGCAACTTTTCAAATTCTGCGGAGATACGTTCACGCGAGAGGCCGTGGAGCTCGATCTCTTGGCACAGCTGCTGCAAAACCGGATCGGGATACATGGCAAAGCGGCCGATGAATTGCATGACACGATAAAAACGGAGGGGATCCTCGACAAAAAATGCAGGATCGGGTGTGCGCAGACGGTGCGCTGCCATATCGGCACGGCCACCCCATGGATCAATAAGTTCACTCGTTGCCAGATCAATGGCCATGGCATTCATCGTCAGATCGCGACGGCGCAGCGCATCTGCAATGGGCAAATCTTTAACAATGGTAACATGCGGCTTTCGTCCAGATTCATCGAGACGGGGAAGAGACCAGTCGATCGGAATTCCCGCAAGCTTGAAGACGCCAAAGCTCTTGCCGACAAAGCTGACCAGACCATGGCGACTCAAAAGGGCTGCAACAGCATCGACTGTAAGATGGTAGATTTCGACATCGATCTCTGCCACGGGTCGCCCCAAAATAATATCACGCACGGCGCCGCCGACGATGAGCATCAAGCCACCTTGTGCTCTGACCTCTCCGTCAACCGTACGCAGAATTGGATAGCGATCGACAAGCTGCACGAGGCGATCTCGTTCGACCGAAGAAAGATAACTTTTCATATTATTGTACCCTCACTTTGTCGTAAAACCATATACGAATACCCGCCTATTGCGCTACATTTTGAGAGATTACCATACATCGCCAGCAAAAAGGTTGCTACCATGAACAGACCCCTTCAGCAGTTATACACGATCGCTTGGTGCATGAGCATCATGAACATGAGCGCCAACTTCTCCGACTGGCTCCCCTCCTATTTCCGGCAAAAGTATACCGAATCGATCACGCAGGAGCTCAAACTACCCACACATGGCAAGGTTGTCTACCAACATCAGCGCGGCGCGATCACCATCGAGACATGGAACAAGCCCACTGGTATGCTCTATATCCAGAAGGAGGCACTCAGCCCCGAAACTGTTGGCAAAATTAAGGTACAGCAAAAAAAAATTGATGGCCAACTCAACCTCACCGTGGAACAGCCGGGGCATGATACAATAGTAACAACAAGGCTTGTACTCCCCGCAGGCACCAACGCAGAAATTACCGTCACCGAATGTGGCGACATCACCGCCACCAATAGTTCGCGCTCCTGTTCACTCTCTACCAAGAGCGGTGCGATCACGATAACGACAACTAAAATTGGTAACATCGAAGCACGCAGCGAAGAGGGCAGCATCATAGTAACAGGTGATGAATTCGGTAGTACAAGCTCACTCCTATTGACCGCGCTACAGGGCGGTGTATTTCTCACACTCCCTGCCTCCATCAACGCACGACTCGATGCGAAGACACAGCGGGCTGCGATCACCTCAGATATTCTCGTGACGCTCGATCCCTTGACGCTCCTGCTGACAAAACAGGGGTGGAAAGAGGCGATGCTCCATATTCAGGGGATATTGGGAGAAGGTGGTGGGCCGATTACGATTGATGCCTTGGGGAAGGTTGTGATTACACCGCAAGCAGTTGGCTAAACAAGCCGTCTTAATTATTTTTTATGCTTTGAGATAAGCATCTCTAACTCATCGGAGAACTGCTGAGCGCCCTTTTCCAGAAGCTCGCCACCCCAACGCTGCAGAACTTTCTCATCTGTCGGATCAATTAACAGCAGTGCAGGAATTCCATAGACCTTAAATTGCTGGGTGAGTTGCTCATAAACTTTGTTGTCAGCTGTAGTTCCGTCGAGGCGCACGGCAATGATCTTTTTGAGGGCCAGTTCAAGCGCTGCATCGTGGAGCACCTTCTTTTCAATCATGACGCAGACGGAGCACCAATCAGCTCTAAAGTCGACGAGTAGTAATTTCCCCTGCTCTTGTGCAAGCGTTCGTGCCTCTTGATAGGAACTTAACCAACTACTTGGTAGCTGCGCAGCGGGAGTCTCAAAGATTTTCTTTCCTGTAACGAATGCCCGATAGGCCACATACAGGCCACCGGTGATCAACAAAAAGCTGATCATGGTAATAAAGATTTTCCCGATCATCGTTCGTGCGCGAAGATTATTGGTGCTATAGGCGATACCCGCGATGATTAAAAAGAGGGCAGCGGATCCAAGAACCAAACTCAGTGGCATGACAAATTGCAGGTAGTAGAATGCGACGAGAAAGAGCATAAGGCCAAAGAATTTCTTTACCTCTTGCATCCACATGCCAGAACGGGGGAGCAGCTGCAATGATCCCGAAAAAGTACCAACCAACAATAGCGGTGCTGCTGAACCAATGCCAAAGACAAAGAGCAACGCAAAGCCACGGAAAATATCACCAATACCGGCAACCATGCTCAAGATGAGCGCAAGGCCAGGTGACATGCAGGGAGATGCAATAAGGCCGCTGATACTACCAAATAAAAATGCTGAAAGATGTGAGCCTCGCTTGGTCTCGCGCTGTTGAGGCATGAGCCAGCGGGGAATGTGGAGTTCATACCAGCCAAACATCGAACCACCGCAATAAAACAGAAAGGCGACCATACCACCAACAATCCAGGGATTACAGAGTATCGAGCCACAACGCATGCCAAAAAATACGGCAGAGAGGCCAAGACATGCAAAGGTCGTTGCCAATCCCATGGCGTAGGCCAGCGCAAGGAGAAAGTTACGGAAGAGCGAATTTCCTGGTGAGACGCCAAGCAGGCTAACGGTAATGGGAATCATCGGATAGATGCAGGGCGTTAGGCTCATGAGAATACCAAGCAAGAGCACCAAGAGGAGTTGTGTGTACCACGCCTGATCGGCTGTGAGCAGTGCTGAAATCTTGTTCGATATGTTCGTTGCATAGGCCCGAAGCTTGGCAATACCGCGCTGTACCTTCTTGTAGAGATAGGTTGTTGCCGAATCATGATGTGGCAGAACGACTCTGGGAGCTTCGGAGGAGACAGTAGCAGGGGCTTCAGTTGGTTGCGGAGCTGTCTGCTTATCGCCCGTACTATTTTGTTGTTGTGCAGTCAAAGATTCATCATTTTTAGTCACAAATAGCCTACAGGAACGCTCCTGCGGGAAGCGCTGACGGTTGGTCATAAAGTGCATAAAGAGCGTTGTTGGCCCGGCAAGAGGCTTGCTGAAGATCAGAGTAATGGTACTTTTACCTTGGTAGGCAGGTGTTGTTCTATTTGCCTTTTTATCAAAGACTTGCTGAGGTTGTTGATCGCTCTTCCAATCGGCCACCGTAACGGCGGGATCACTCAATCCGAATGAGATGGTATCTTTGAGGAGGACTTCGGGATCTTTGAGTATGAGGGCAATCGTGGCCTCTTTATGATCCTGAGACTCTCCAACAAGCTCCATATTGAGCGCATGGGTGAGAGGAGTAAAGAGTAGCGAAAAAAAAAGTAGAAACATGTTCATACCATTGGCCCCAATAAAAGATAAAATATAATGGAGACCAGTTTACTCCTTTTTCATTATTTTCTATACTTCTCTATATGGAAATGGGGCTGTAGCTCAGTTGGCAGAGCGCATGGATGGCATTCATGAGGTCACCGGTTCGACCCCGGTCAGCTCCACCAGTCTTCGTTTGGCTTCGAAGTTATACAAGAGCAGCCGCCAAACTACGCCTGGCTTCGCCAGTTTTTTTAAGGCTGCGACCATTTACGAAGACTGTCCGGCGTAGTCCTGAACACCTTTTGTTATACCTCGTAGCAGGACGGAGAGGGACTGGCTGGCCATCCTAACTATTTAAGTTGAAATTTTGTGTTTACGTTCAAATTTCGTTTGGCTTCGAAGTTATACAAGAGCAGCCGCCAAACTACGCCTGGCTTCGCCAGTTTTTTTAAGGCTGCGACCATTTACGAAGACTGTCCGGCGTAGTCCTGAACACCTTTTGTTATACCTCGTAGCAGGACGGAGAGGGACTGGCTGGCCATCCTAACTATTTAAGTTGAAATTTTGTGTTTACGTTCAAATTTCGTTTGGCTTCGAAGGATAAAGCGTAGACGGACTGGCTACGCCAGAAAAAATGCAGTTTCAGACCCCCATCCTGCGGGCTCTGCTCGTTTAAGGTTCAAACCCCTCGATGACCATCGCGATCATTACGATCATGGATATGCTTTGCCTTCTGCTTGTGTAAATCTTCGTAAGCTATATCAATAACCTGATCAATCAACGCCTGTACTTCATACCCCTCACGATGGGCGACCACACGATAGCGAGGTGCGGTGATATGGAGATGAACCTCGTTATGGGCATGGGATGGATGCACGTCGATCGTCAGTTGAATGCTGCTCGGTTCACGATCATGGCCAAGAAAGGTGACGACCTTTTCAAGTTGTTTGCGAATTTGCGCCTCAAGTGGGGCGCTATTTTCTAAGCCTCTGCAGGTGATTTGTATATTCATCGTAAACAATCCTTACACATATAACCGTAACTACTCGTACAAGATCACTATACACACTTTGCTTGCAATAAGAGAATAGACCAGAGGTGCGCTACCCTATTGGAGTAACCTTTCCGGCCCAACAGTAGGTGTCCGTTAAAGCAATGGTAGTCAAATGCAACACCACCGCCGTGCCGATTGTTCTGGAAAAGACCAAAAACGATCTTTGACCTTCCCCGCTCATTTTAATACCTGTTCCAAAAACATTATTTCCGTCCAAACGCTCATCCAGGGTATGCGCAAGCACATCAGTTCCTGCCAAACCCAAAATGCCGGCATAAAGTATGAATGGAACAACCAGGGTCCTTGTTGCTATTCCTGAACAGGTTTGCTTAGCCTGTAATGAGCGGCTTACATAACGGCTTAAAAAGCACATTGTCCCCCCCCGGATTGCTTCAGCACGCAATACTCTATTACACTTACTTTGATATCGCTGCCTCTCATTATCATCTTTAAATGTGGTCTTAAACCCATCGAAACGCCAGCTCGAAAGCAGACCAAGCATCATAGATGCACCAATATTCATGAGAACGTATGATTGACCAAAACCCATGGGAACGGGCCATCTTCCGGTAAGCGTCCTAAAAGTTTCCCCGCTCACTTCTGCTCTGCTGCTTGCACATACCAAAAGCACCATCGCCACATTTGTATATCGTACGCACACCATATGCAACCCTCCCCGAATGCACCATCACGTCCTTTGATACAAGAATACGCTATGACCGAGGCTCAAGGCAATTTTTAGGAGAAAAAGTCAGCAGGCAACGGGACTATTTGATAGGATTGGGAGTTGCTTGTGCGGCCCAGCAATAAGCCTGTGCAAGGACACAAGCAGTCGCGTGAAGCGTAAGCGAAGTTCCGAGCATCCTGACGGCACCCCGAACCGATTCTCGGCTCTGGTCATCGGCAAAGGAGTCATACCATAAGCGCTTACTAAGCCTCTTGCCAAGCTGATCAGTAGCATTAAGTCCTGCGGAACTGAGCCATGCTATACATGGAGTAAGAAAAACCATTGTTAGCACAGGCGATCTGTTGGGAGTAACTTGCAAAGAATGGGTTGTATACCAGCCCAAAAGTCCAATTGACGCTGGGAATGTTACCGAATCAGTACCATTACCAAGAACCACCAGCGCCGTAGTTGCAGCGATATTCATGCCCCAATATTTTTGGGAAAAACCGGCATGCACGGGCCATGTTTTGTCCAACATCCCAAAAGTTTCCGCACCGTATGAATTTTGACTTGTTGCACCTACCAAAAGCGCTAAGGCTATCTTTTTATACCACGTACACATAGGTGGATACTCTCCCACAATCAATTCACTTCTTATTGCAAAAAGCGTACGCCATTACAGACAAAAAGGCAATTTTACGACTTCTTGCGCACGAGAAACTTAATCGGTGCACCGATCAGATTATATTTCGCACGCATGATATTCTCAAAAAAAGCAAGTTGGGAAGCCCCAAACCAGGAGGATTCGTTGACCTTGAGCGTCAAGGTAATCGGTGCCGTTGCTACCTGTTGCACATTATATACAATAAGCCGCTGTTCATTGCGCATGAGCGGGCGCCGTTCGAGAGCTCCGACCAACAGCCCTTGCAACGCTTCGTTAGGTATGCGCATGCTATGGCGCTGCCAGACTTCATCGATGAGTGGCAGCAACTTGCCCACATGCCAACCGGTCAAACAGGAGAGTCGTAGCACCGGAACTTTATCGGTCAAATGTTTATAGGTCTCCAACGCCTCTTCAAGCGCCGCTTTATGTTCATCGGTCATGAGATCATATTTATTGACCACAATGATGAGCGCCTTGTACCGTTCGGTGAATGCATAAAAGCCCAACTTCAACTCCTGATCAACAAGTCCCCCTTGGCTTCCATCAATGAGCAGCAGCACAATGTCGGTATTCGTGAGCGCCTGCAGCGTGCTATGGACCATCTCCTCCTCGAGATCCCCCGAGACGGAACTTTTGCGGCGGAGACCGGGCGTATCGGTGAGCATGATATGCTCCTTGTTGAAGGCAATCCGCTCCGAAATTGCCTCACGCGTCGTTCCTGGCTGATCAAAGATAATCGACCGCTCATAGCGAACGAGCTGATTCATAAGAGATGATTTACCAACATTGGGGCGACCGAGAAGCATGACGTTGTAGCGATGGCTTTCTGTAGCCTGACCACCACCCCGTTCCGGAAGCTGCTTAATAATGCTCTCTAAAAGATCTTCAATGCCCCGCCCATGCTCTGCCGAAAAAAGGACGACATCCTCACTCCCGAGGCTACTAAATTCAAATCCATGTTCACGGCTCCGTTGGTCATCACTTTTGTTGACGCCAATGATAATTTTCTTCTGAAGCGCGTGAAGCTGCTTCATAATTTCACGATCTTCGGCAAGTACACCTACCGTACCATCGCCAACTAAGATCACAAGGTCTGCTTCTTGCACAGCCGTCAGCGCCTTTTCTTGAATCTTGTGCTGCAAGGGGTCCGTATGACGCTTAAATTGCAGGCCACCGGTGTCGATCAGCGTAAAGGCACGCCCAGCCCAGGAGACTGTGTCACGCACCAAGTCACGCGTGACACCCGCATAGTCGAGCGTGATACTTTTAATTGACGAGGAGAGACGATTAAAGAGCGTTGATTTGCCCACATTCATTCTGCCAACAATGGCAACAGTTGGGTTAGGTTTCATGAGGGATTATCCTTGATTTGCGTCACAACGCCGGGAAAGAGTTCTAATATTTTTTTTGTTACTTCATCGACTACAGCAGGTTTTTCCTCTTTAGCCACGGTTCGGTTATTCTTTTGCTTCTGATTAAACGCTTCAGATTGCCCGCCCAAGGCAGTTGAACTTGAGCTGCGATGATCAACCTGCGTACGCACAGTCGAACCTCCCGACTGAGCCACCATAGAAGAAGCTGCACTTCGCGGAGCAGAAGGTCTGGCCGCTTCGCCAGCAATTTTCTCGTAGTGCAATACAACTTTTGCCCCATACAACACACGCAACTCCTGCTCCCATGTAGCCTTCATGCCATCGATAAGATCACAAAAAAGCTGTAGCGACGGAGGAACGAGGAGCGTAATAGCAACACCCTGCCCGTTAACGACCATCTTTTTGGTGCTCTGCTGCAAGAGCGTACGATGCAACGGATCTTGTGCGCGGGCCACAAAAGATTCCCAAGCTGCGTCGGTCGAATCTTTGGAATTAGCAGGTTCCTGTTTCACCGTCACCGCCGCTTCAGATTCTATTGTGGTCGTCATCACTGGTGTGGTCGCTTCAGCCTTCTGCTGTTGCACATGTTGCTGAGGTGGCCCGACTTCGCCCATTCTATCGAAGCTGCCCTCTCGAGGTGTTTGGCTTCGACGGGCAGACGAGTCGCCGGACAGGTCGTTCTTCTGATTCTGACGAGATAGCTGCGTCTGCTTCGAGGAAGCTGGCGTCGGTGGTATTGGTTCAGAGGATGAAGCCGCTGTTGCCGTAAGCTGTGCTACGATCATCTCCAAAAAAATCTGAGGATGGGTTGTTTTAACGAGAAGTTGCTCAGCTGCGAAGAGTCGCTCCATGATTCTGATGATCTGCGCTGCAGAGGTCCTACGGACAATATTGCTGACACGTTCGCTCTCACTGCTTACGAGCTCTGAGAGGGCAACACCATGGTGGGCCAAAAGGAGCATGCGTAACTGATCCATGAGGGTACGCCATACATCTGTAACGGCCGCGCGTTCTGCACGATCCGAGCGCACGAGTTTGAGTGCATCAGGGCTCTTGCCATCGAGTAATACTTCGATGAGCGCAAAGCCATCACCTGTGCTCCATTGCTCACTCATCGCGGAGGAATTTTGACCATCTAGGCTATCTCGTGCTAAAAGTTGTCGTTCGAGCCGATTTAAGGCATCACGCAGCGACCCCTCAGCACCGCTGATCACATCCTCTAACAAGATCTGATCATGGGGTAGCGCCTCTTGTGCACATTTCCGTGAGAGGTAGTCAAACATCGGCTGTGCCGCGATAGGCTTCAGAAAAATTTGAAAGCAGCGGGACTTTACCGTGTCGATAATCTTTTGAATATCCGTTGTTACCAAGAGAAAGAGTGTCGTCGCAACGGGCTCTTCGAGCGTTTTAAGAAGGGCATTAAATGCTGCCTTGCTCAACATATGTGCTTCGTCGATGAGATAAATTTTTTTACTACCAAGCTGTGGCAACAAGAGTGTTGTTTCGATGATCGAGCGAACATGATCAACACCGGTGTGTGAGGCAGCGTCAATCTCATGAAAATCGGGATGCACCCCTTCGAGCATCGACAGACAAGAACGGCAACTCCCACAGGGAACGGGATGCTGATGCGGTTGCTCCTGGAAAAGGGCCAATTGACTGCAATTCAATGCTGCTGAAAAAATACGAGCCAGCGTTGTCTTTCCACAGCCACGCTGTCCTGAAAAGAGATAGACCGGGAAAAACCGGCATCGATAGAGACTGTTTTTCAACAGGCTTACCGCAAGTTCTTGGCCTATAACTTCTTCAAAGTTTTTTGGCCGCCATGATCGTGCAAAGTTTTGCATTATGCTCCTTGCTTACCCTTTTCCGTCTTCCGTCTACGCCTAATCTCACGAAGCTGCTCCTCTTCCTCCTTCGCCAAGGCTACGGCGGACGCGCGAAGCATTTGGCTTCCGTCTACGTGCCTCCTCCGAAGTTGAGCTCCCGATGTGTTCTACTCCGACGGGACAAGCCGCCGGACAGGGCATCCCTACTTCTTTTAAATAGAGAAGCCACCTACAAGAATTAACACTGCCCTGCTGCTGCCTTTCAGCCCTGACATAGTAAGCAATGCATTCCTCAGGTGACTTCTCTAATTTTTATAAATCTAATGCCAACTGCTGCCTATTAGAGTGGCGCTAGCCAGTCCATCCTACGCCTATCCACGCCTCCCGGCTTGGCAGGCTACGGAGGACAACCTACTGTCATCTGAGCAACCCGACTGGCGTAGCCAACCGTAGCCGTAATTTTGCTTAGAATCCCTAACCCATGTAGGCGTAGGTTGGTGGAGAGAGAGGGATTCGAACCCTCGATGCCCTTTTCAAGACATACACGATTTCCAATCGTGCTCCTTCAGCCACTCAGACATCTCTCCAAATTTATCGCTTGGCCTTAGGCCCGGAAGACGTATGATGTCCACGCGCACCGCCACGACGATCACCCGACCGCTGTTGACCACCGGTAGGACGTCGCGCTGCACCAGCTGATGGCGACGAAACCCGCTTTTTATTGCCCTCTAATTTCAACGATTCTTCAACGGCAGCAAGCTGCATTTCAACTAAACTTTTATCTTCACCTGGAGTAACCATCACGGGAGCAGACGCAGCTTCAGCGGCCGACGCTGACGTCTGACGGCTTGCCACTTCTTGCGCTTTTCGCTCTTTGTATACAGCTTTGCCCTCTTTAACGGCTGCTGCCAACTGTTCAACGATACATTCAATCGCCTGTGGAGCATCATCATTCGAAGGAATAACGTAGGCAATACCTGATGGGTCACTGTTTGTATCAACAAGGGCTACAATGGGAATATTCTGTTCAATGGCTTCACGGATGGCAACATGCTCTTTTTTCACATCGACAATGACCAACGCACCAACAGGCCAGGCCAAGGAGCGTATGCCGCCAACATTTTTCGTCGAGCGGGCAATCATCTTATTAAAAACAACGAGCTCTTTTTTCGTATAGTGATGGCTGGCTGCCTTGGCTAAAATATCTTCAAGGTGAAGTAATTTGGTAACCGATTTTTTAACCTGGGCATGGTTGGTAAGCGTACCACCAATCCAACGGTGGGAGACGATCGGCGATCCGGTCTCAGCTCCCGCCTTATTGATCGCCACCTGAGCAGCCTTTTTGGTTCCACACCACAGAATCTCTTTTCCTTCAGAGGCGAGACCTTTAAGGAAGCCCATCGCACGCTGAAGCTGCGAGGCAGTCTTTGAAATATCGATGAGATGAATCCCATTCTTCTGACCCCAGATATACGGGGCCATTTTGGGATTCCAGCGCCAGGCCTGATGGCCATAGTGAACGCCCTTACTTAACAATGCACGCAAATCCATAAGTTATTTGTATCCTTTCCGGGTTACTCAATTGTCTTTCGGCGCCAGCCCTCCGAAGTTTGCCGAGCCTGTAGGCCCGGATAAACGTAGGATGGGTGCAATGCCACCCGTTTTGAAAAACAAGATTGCTACTGTTATTACCACGATAGGCGACTAACGCGCCTATCTGCCTTCCAGCATATAAAATTGGCCGAAATTGTCCATCTTTGTACGAATGCGGATCCTTGTGCTATGGGCGTCTTGCCCTCCGTAGCCTGCCAAGCCGGGAGGCGTGGATAGGCGCAGGACGGGAGGAGGATTACTTATCGAGCCCAATGACCTTATTCTTCGATACCGCACCTTCAAAGGAACGCCCCATGTAGTTGGAGATGAGCGTCCAGCAGCCAATGATTGCCGAGAAGAAGGCAACACCGATACTGAACTGCGTCGTCTGCGTTAGCCCCATGATAAGCATGTTGTAACCTGAGCCGGCACCTTTGGCAAGCTTCACACCAAAAGAATCGATCCATAATTTCGACTTAAATTGGATATCTTTGACGGTTGGCGTGTAGAGACGCTCACGAAGGGGAACAGCGAAGGCAAAGTTCATCACCCGGAGGAGGACATAGACGATGGCCATCGATGCTGCTGATTGGGCAGAGAAGTAGTAGGCAAGCAGTACACCGGTAATAAGGGGCACAAGGATGAGACTCTTCCGCTCGCCGAGGAGTTCAACGAGAGCACGCGTCCCAATGAGCACAATGAGCAGTCCCGCCGAATGGATCATGAAATCCTGCTGCAACAGGTACATGGTACGACTCGCAATGGAGGTATGAATAACAGCCAAGCGCTCAAAGCTCACAAAGGAGTTGATAACTTCCCACGAGAAGACAATGCCGAACATACCCAGGGCGTAGGGATAGCGGAACAAAAAGATGAGTCCTGAAAAGAGACTGTAGAGCGACGCAAGGATCGTCGTCTTCTCCTTCTTCTCCCCCTGATGCTCCTTTTCGATGCGCTTTTCCGCCTGATAAGCCGCCTCGTAGCCATGCATCATCTTGCGTGGCACCCGGTGCATGAGGATGTGGATGATCATCGGAACAATCAAAATCAGTACCGAGGAGCCAATCATGAGAAGCTGATGCACTGCAACATCGGAGATGCCCTGCCCATGCGTCCGCAAGGAGTAGGAAAGCACCAAACAGCCCGTCAATGCCATGACCATGCCACCAAATTTAGAGGCTGCAACCATAATGGGATAGTTGACCTTTGACTCCTGAGGATTCGTAATCGAATGGACAAAGGACCAGAAGACGCTCACGAGGAAGGGACTATAGCCTTCGATAAAGAGATAGATAAACCAGCCAAAAAGGCGTGTTGAGCTCGGCTCCGTATTGGGAAGACCAATCGTCGGGTGGCCCAAAAAGTAGGCAATCACACAGCCACCAATTCCGTAGAGCAGGCTGTAGATGTAGATAAGTTGATAGCGACGAACAAGGTCGACAAGCTTTGAAAAGAGAAGCACCGCTGGTACGAGCATGATGATCGCCCAGAGCTTAACGATAGGAATGCACTCACGTCCTACGATACTCACGAAGAACGTATCTTTCAGCGTCCTCATGACCGTATAGGAGCCAATGATGAGAAGAAAGGAGATAGACAAGCAGAATAGCTTGAGCCGCTCACTCCGCTCAACGGTCAATAAAGATCTAAAAAATTGTAACACGCGCATAATCCGAGCCATCCTCACGTATGATGCTATTTGCTATAGTAGATAACGTTTTTTAAAAATCAGGCCCTTACTACTATAGAACAAGGGCCTGAAAAAGATTATAAAGTCATTATGTTACGGTTAACAGACAAGTTTGTTTTCTTGTACTGCTTTTTTATGCGTTCTGCCAAGATACAAGGCTGCAAAGAACCAAGCAATCACCATGGTAAAGCCAAAGTAGCTGCTCCACGCAAGGTAACGTACCCTGCCAATGATCCCCAACAACATGTTGAAGATAGAGCCGCCCTCTTTAGAAAGACGGGAGCCGAAGGTCTCGATCCACGCCTGAGCTTTGAAGCGTACATCATGGGTTGTTGGAACATAGAGCTGCTTCATTGCCGGGCCATTAAGTGCGTAGTTGATCGCTTTTGAACCAACCATCAGCATGAAGAGGAAGTTAACACCCTCGATATTCAAGAATCCAAGGAGCGCTCCCGCAACGATAATCGGCATCATGGCAAGGGAAACACCAACGCCCAAGAGGCGGGTAATGTTGCTGACACCGAGCAAGAGGCAGACGAGGGTCACAGCATTTACGGAAGATGCGTAGAGGCCAAGATATTCGGTATAGGCAGGCGTATCACCGTAATGGAGATAGGCAGCCGTCTGGAAGTTGAAGTCAAAGACGGTGATGATAAATTCATAGATGAAGATGACAAAGAAGATACCGAGCAGATACCAATGATTCAGGAGCAGGCGAAGTCCTTCAAGGAAGCCCGGTTCTTCATCATGCTTTTTGGCATCAGATCCGCCATAGGAGGCCAACAATGTCTTTGGCGTCGCAGCTAAAAAGTTACGGAACGAGATAATGACCCAGAGGGTAAGTAGTCCGGAGATAAGGACCGGAAGCATGCTCGTTGAAAGTTTCAATAGCTTCGGCAACTTAAGCGTCATAGGGAAGAGAATTCCGCCAACCTGCCCGAGGGCTACGATAAAGGGGAAACCATGCTTTGCCGATCCAGGACCCGTCACATCGGTCGCATAGGCCCAGAAGAGGGCAACGACAAGTGAGCCATAACTTTCCACAAAGACATACCAAAAATAGGCGAGAGCCTTCGTTGCAAGCCAAGCAATACCAGTACGTGCTTCAATGACCGCCGTTGGCGCCTGCGTGAAATAGAAAGCAATTGCAAAGAAGAGCGTCGTCAAACCGTAGATCGTTGGCAAAATGTAGAACATCTTTTCTCGGGAATAGCGATCGAGCAATTTGGTATAGGCAATCACAACGGGGAAGAGAAAGAAGATCGAAGCTGTTTTTGCCCAAGGTAAATATTTCGGATCAACCAAGTTGTTGAAGATACCATTTTTCAAGCTGCGGAGCGTCCAGTAAGAGCCGATAATCAGAGCAAAGATAATGCCCATGCGGACAAATTTCTTAAACTCTTCAGCCTCAAATTTACCGAACATAACGCCGGCAATGTTTCTAAAAAAACCCCATACAGGACTTTCTGTCATATAATTCCTTTCTTAACTGACCATATTATTTTTGATTGTTAGTTGTAGCATGCAAGCACGCCGCTTTGGGGACGCAATGAGACCGCCTTGTCTGCTGTTACGTCGCTCTGTATGATTCGCCTCTTTACCCTGACACAGACTCCTCATAAGTTCAAACTTTCTCGTCAACAAAGACGTATATCGTCCTTATCATACTACCTTTTTCGCAAAATGATAAAAAAAGCTGAGAAATTACGTATAAGCCGCCGGTATTGGGGTAGTACCGCAACCTCCTCTCTTCATGACCCATGATTATGGGGCAAGCCTAGCGCAGATGGTGGGAAGATTATAAGATTTGTTGCCAAGAGGGCATTGTGCAAAGAAATATGATTTATTGTCTTATAAAATTCTTTTTGTATATAATCAAAGGGTATGTGGTCACCAAACCAAGTTCGAGGGGAATGTTATGCTCACGGTAATGAAGAGAATTTTCAATGGCGTTCGGATGCCCTGGGCAGTGCTTTTATTCACGCTTCGTTACCCGGTAATTATAGGTTACGGTGTAATAGCAAGTCTATATGAATCCCTGTTGTCGCATATCTTTCAGGTCAAGAACCCTTTACTCTTTAGCAACGGAGCTACCCTGTCACAGGCAACTATTGCATGGTTATATATCCTTGTTGGCACCTTCATTACCATCGCAAAGCTAAAGTACATGTTGGCCGCTCTCAATAAAAATCAACCTCATTATGAAATGCGTGATAGTTTTACCCATACTATACGGCAATGGTTAGTGGTCACCATATGGTCAATCATCATCTGCTCCTTTTACCTCGTGAAATCATTTGGATCTCTCTGGATTGATGGCCTATTAATTCTGCCAGTTATACTGCTTGCCTTTTTCTCCGAACGCATTGCAGAAAATACTACTCCCTGGCAACGCATGGTTCCGGAGTCCCTGAAATTAATCAAAGCCTATTGGCCAGAACTAACTGGTCTCATAATCCTCAAGGCCACTATTATGCTATTCCTGTTTCACGTATCATTACTCGCCAACCTAGCCCCAACCTCCATGGACGTGATTAACCCGGCCCACTTAACGAGCCCCATGCTCGATCTCTATCTCATACTCCAAGTAATACTTAATCTAGGCTACGTCGGCTCGGCAGGCATAGCCATCCTCCAGCACTACCGCGGCAGGAATGTGGGCGAGGACTTTGCCCCCTATTTCCGCTCCTAAACCGCCTTTGGCCCACCAGAAATCCCATTTACGGACTAAGTTGAGTGTGTTACACTAAACTTTAGATATCGAAAAATGGTAATTTTTTGCACTGGTAGCCACATATGAACAAGAAGAACCGCTCAGAGGAAAAGGTCCGGGGTATATACTCCCTGCCTGTTTTGCCCCTCAAAAATATGGCGCTATTGCCCAAAAGTATCATCCCGGTCATCGTAGGACGTAAGGTATCAATCTTGGCCGTTGAAGCTGCCTTGAAGGATACCAAAGACGTCTTCGTTACGGCCCAGCGGGATGCCACCAACGAATCCCCAGGGGCCCATGATCTCTACGTCCATGGAACCCGGTCAACCATACTCCAGGTCATGCGCATGCCCAAGGGTGGCCTTAAGATCTTGGTTGAGGGTATCTGCCGCTCCGTTATGAGCAACATCGAAGATTTCAATGGCTATCTGCGTGCCTCCTGCGAAGATCTCCCCACCGAGTCCCTCGCCCATGACGTTGAACTTGAAGCCGTCTGGCGCACCATGGTGGCACTCTACACCGCCTTCTGTAAAATCAACAGCAAGCTGCCGACTGATCTTTTCCCTCCCTTTGCGACACCAGCGGAGATGGAGCAGGCTGCCGACACCATCCTCATCCACCTCGCCATACCCCTCGAAGATCGTCAGACCTTCATCGAAACGAGCGATCTCAAGAAGCGCCTCCTCAAATTGGGCGTCATCATTGAGCGGGAGATGGCTATCCTCCACACCGAAGAGCGCATTCGGGGACGGGTTCAGACACAGATTGAAAAGAATCAGCGGGAATATTACCTCAATGAGCAAGTCAAGGCCATCTACAAGGAGCTCGGTCGTGAAGATCAACAGGCCGACCTTGTCCAGCTCCGTGCGAAGATCAAAACGTTAAAGCTTTCTCCTGAAATCGCCGAAAAGACGGATAAGGAGCTCCGCCGCCTCGAAAGCATGCCACCTGCCTCTGCCGAGGGAGCGGTTGTGCGCCACTACATCGACTGGATTGTATCCCTGCCTTGGCATAAGGCATCAAAAGACACCATGAGCCTTGAGGCTGCTGAAAAGCTGCTCAACAAGCGACATGCGGGCCTCAAGAAGGCGAAAGAGCGCATTATCGAATTCCTCGCGACTAAAAAATTCTCTCAGAGCCTGAAAAAGTCACCTATCATCTGCCTTGTTGGCCCTCCTGGCGTTGGTAAGACCTCCCTTGCAGAATCAATTGCCGAAAGCTTGGGGCGAGAATTCCGGCGCATATCCCTTGGTGGTATACGGGATGAGGCGGAGATCCGCGGCCATCGTCGTACCTACATCGGTGCCCAGCCAGGGAAAATTATTCAAGCATTACGTCAAGTTAAGACGACAAATCCTCTGATCCTATTGGATGAAATCGATAAAATGTCCCACGATGCCCATGGTGATCCATCGGCTGCGTTGCTTGAGGTGCTCGATCCCGAACAGAACAAAA
>Ga0207116_10178_pt1 | contig 18057 bp, 18 predicted proteins | sample Alteio_BWMinHeat_44_FD_153550 | JGI IMG/M metagenome (GOLD analysis project Ga0207116, IMG submission 153550) | Enriched cells from forest soil in Barre Woods Harvard Forest LTER site, Petersham, Massachusetts, United States -... | ecosystem: Environmental > Terrestrial > Soil > Temperate forest >... | reverse complement strand
GTACCTGCAGCTCGGCACGGTCGCGAGCATTATAGAGGAGAAGCCGCAAGCCACGTAGGCTTTTGTGACTGGGTCGCAGCTTCGCTCGTGGAGACCTCGTTCCTAGACGCACACACTGGCTGTCAGCGACCGCATGTGACCTCAGTCGTCAGAGGCTAGTTGCTGAACCTCTGGAGCCTGGACCAGTTATTCCGATTCTAGAAGCCTTCTGGGTTTGCGAATTTCCGCATCTGCACGATCCGTTGCGGATGCTAGAGCAGTTGGCACAGCTCCCGATTCTCTCCACTCGGTACCTAGCCCGGATCACCTTCCTATTTCTCCGACTGATGGCTAGCTCTTGCCGCCGATCTGTGTTCCGATAACTTCTCCCGAAACGACGATCTCGACCCGGCGGTTCTTCTGCCGACCTGTCGACGTGCTGTTGTCTGCCACGGGGTTGTCCATACCGAGGCCTTGCGCCGATAACTTGTCGGTCTCCAGTCCTTGCGTGACGAGGTAGTCGCGGACACCGTCGGCGCGTTTCTCGGAGAGGGTCTGATTGTATTCGGCGCTACCGGTGTTGTCCGTGTGGCCTTCAATAGCTAGGCGGAGCGAGGGATAGTTGAGTACGATGCCGGACAGCCTGGCCAGAGCCTCACGCGCCGGAGACCGAAGATCCGCCTTGCCGGTATCAAACAACACGTCGCCCATGTTGACGACCAAGCCACGAGGCGTGTCAGTAGTGGGAAGGACGCGATTAAACTGCTCAAGCAAACGGGCGCGTAGTTGCTGCTTCTCGCGCTCTGCGGCCTGGGTCTGCGCCTGTGCGGCCCGCGTAGCCTCTTCGCGGGCAGCGATTTCGGCATCCGCTTTGCGCTTGGCTTCAGCGGCCTCGGCATCCGCTCTACGCTTGGTTTCAGCGGCTTCGCCGGCGGCCTTAGCTTCAGCCTCAGCCTGGGCTTTCGCAGCGGCGTCCTCCCGCTCCTTCGCAATACGCTCCTCTTCCTGGCGCTGCGCCGCCAGCGCCCTTGCGTCCTCTGAGAATTGCGCAGCCTGTCGAGCCGTCGAGATGACTGTGTTTTTGTCTGCTTTGCTCGCGAGGGAGTTCTCGGCCATTTTCAGGCTGGCCTCTGCCTTGGAAAAGATCTCCGGTGCGTATTTGTCAGCTCCACTCGACTTCGCGATTCCCACAGCATTCCGCGCTTCGTACATCTCCAGTGGAACATTCGGATCGAGCGTCAGCGCCAAGGGGTTCCCCATCTTCTCGTACTGGCTTCGCTTCATGAGCTTGTACTCGCTCACGCGAAAAATCCTTCCCTTTGTGTCGCTCCGCTTCTCGCTTTGGAGGACGACCATTTCGCTCGGTACACGAACAGCGAAATAAGGTTCAGCAGTAACCACCAACGAGAAGGTTTGTGCCGGCGTGGTGGCGCTGAGTTTGCCATCTCCATTCTTGTTGCGGAGGATCTCTCCCATATTTCCGGTTCTTCCTTCGGGCGTGACGGCCCAAAGTACATAGGTCAAAAACTCCGAACCTAACGTTGAGGGCGGCTTCAGACCCTTCACCTCGGCATCAACGCTGGCCCTTCCTGCCTTCGACTTGATCTCCACTTTCGCCTGGCCAGCTGCCTCGGGCATCAGCTCTGTGCCCTTAAGATCGACTTTCGTGCTACCCCCTCCGACCTCATAACCGACAGCGGTGGCGGATTTGGTGATCACGGCGGACTGGGGCACTTGTTGCTCTGCTTGATCTGCCTTATCCTCTTGAGCTGCCGCGCCGCCAATCGAGAATCCCATCCATATCCAACACAACGTCAAGGTGAGAGCCAATATCCATCTATAGGCTTGGCGGGCATCATCTACGCGCCTGCCTCTACACTCCTTGGTCTCGATACAAGTTACTGCTGGGTTCTCGCTCGCTCTCATGATCCCTCCCTGTGCTTCCTGATAATCCAGCGCCTCATTAGGCAGGAAGTCCAGAATCACACATTCATGACATTACCTCAAGAGATCTGGCGACAATACCAGGTCCGGCAAGGCCTCAGACATCCAGATGGGCTACTGGTGAGTTGATCGTGCTCGCCAGAACACCGCCCTTGCAGACATTGTGAAGTATGCGTGGGTGTCCCTGGCTACTGGAAGAACTGCTAGGTGACAATAGCACTCACCCTGTTTAGATTCTCACTCCTACCAAGTCTTAGTTTCCGACCGTAGCTCATTTAGGAGGTTGCCATGAAAAGAGAGCTTGTCCAGATTGCCGACAATTCGGAGCAATCCAGCTTTTATCTGACGAAGCGTTTGGCAGTGTTTGTCGTGGTGACGATGCTGACGATACCTTTGGCTGCGCAGACCGCGCCGTCAGGTCAATCCAATGATGCATGGTCACCGGCAAAGAGTATCGGCATGTTTGCTTATCCAAAAAACAAGCAAAACGCCGACCAACAACTCAAAGATGAGAGCCAGTGCTACGGGTCGGCCAAGCAAAACACGGGAGTTGACCCTCAGGCACCGGCACCTGCGGCACCGAGTGCGGAGTCGCAGCAGGCCGCTCAGCAAGATGCGGCGAAGCAAGCTGGAAAGGACGTGAAGAAGGGGGGAACCGCGAAGGGAGCCGCTGGAGGGGCCGCTGGAGGCGCCGCTATAGGGGCGATCGCTGGTGATGCCGGAAAAGGGGCTGCAATTGGAGCGACGGCCGGTGCGGTGGGGGGCAGACGTGCCCAGAAGAAAGGTGAAAAGGCCGCTCAACAGCAAACGGCACAACAGACAGCCCAGGCGCAGCAGCAAGCACAAAACCAGGCGACTGCGCAACAGCAGCAGAAGCTAGATACGTTCAAAAGAGCGTTTTCAGCCTGCATGGATGCCCGAGGGTATTCAGTGAAATAGTGACAAAGCGTAGATTGCAAGGCCTGACGCGCCGACGAGCCGAAATCTAATATTTTCAGCTCGCGCAAGTCAGCCCACTGACGCCTACCGATTTGCCGTCCGGTCTCAATGACTCTAACGAGCGAATGCCAGCCGATCGCAAACTGATTAAGATTTTCGCGTCGCCTTTAAATAACAACGGGAAAAAACCAAAGCCGTCCGAGTGATCAGCGACCGCAAGAAAGTCGAACGGGCCGTGCGAGTCGCACACGCTGGCCGCTTGAAGCTGTGACTTCTTGGCCTTTGGGCTACGGCATCGATTCCGCACCTTTCCAAAAAACCCATCTCGGAACAGCGCGCGCAAACGCTTGATTCTTTAGCATCCGCTTCGCTCAATGTCGGTCTTCCAGGAAGACTTGATTTTGGAAACACGGGATTACTGGAAGGTGTGGCGATTTATCAACAGAATCGGCGGCGGAGTCCGCAGGCCGGTTCCTAACGACCCCGCGGGGGCGGCTAATTCTTGTTGCGAGGCAAACCTGGGGTGTCTCAAAACATTTAAATAACGGCCCAGCCTTTTCGCGATCACTCTGTGGCACGATAAAACAACGACAGTTAGTTGAGGAAAATAGGGGATTACGCCAACTGAGAATCACTGGTGGTTCCCGGGATGACGAAAGGCGGGAGCATTTGATTCTAAGCACCGTTTGAGGCATCCAGCCATTCCTCCACTCGGCAGTCTGCCTGCGATTCATCGAACTTACACCCGTAAATGCGCAGCGTGGTCTGAATATTCCTATGCCACAATTTCTTTGAGACCGTCAGGTAGTCCTCTGGGTGGCTGGACAACCACCAGTAAGCCCAAATGTCCCTGAAGATGTGTGGCGTTACTCGTCTCCCGCCATAGCGCAGCGTCAACTTCGACACAAGAGCGATGATTGTGTTTTCCTTGAAACGATCACCGTCTTCATTTAATCAGGATTTTTGAGTGGTACGCTCGGCGCAATATTCGCTGTCGGAATTGCAAAAAGCCGTGCGTTCCCTCCACCTGCAGGCTGCCGTCAGGAACCACATTTCAACCGGCTCATGACCCGCGTCGTATCTTCGGTGAGCGTGGTATAGCTACGTGTCCGATGCTGCATTTCCAGAGCACTGTTCTCTCCGTGATACACGGGCGACAACGAGTGATTGCGTAGCAGCTCGGCCAGCTTGCGCGCGTCAATCAGATCGCCCTTGTTGCCCGACTTCAGCAGGGCGTTCTTGCGCGGATCACACACCACCAAGCGCGCTACCCGTCGTACCAACAGGTCATACAACCAGGCCGAATGTGTTCCTTCCTCGAAGGTGACCTGCAGCGTACCCTGGATTCCACCGAGGAAATCCAAGATCGCAGGTGCTCTGGTTGCCAGTACGGACTGCATCACCAGTTTGCCTTCTTTGATCCAGCACAGCTGCGGAGACCGTGTCGCGGTGGACATCGAGGCCGATGTATCTGACGCTATCCATCAAGTTGCTCCTTCTCTTCGTTGGAGTGAACTCCTCGTTGCACTCCGAGGGTAGCAGCGATCGCCTCGTCCCCCGAGCTGATGTCTCGTTCGATCTTGAATCGATCCATCGCAGTTCTCACGTGGATCTCATCGGTGACGAGGTCAAATCCACTTCGTCTCCCAGGCTGATCCAACTCTGATCCGTCTCCGCCTGTTCGTGGACGCAGTCCAAAGGGCGGGAACGACGCCATGGCCCGGAGGGGCGCCCTTTTATATGGCGTCGTTCCCGCCCTTTTGCGAATTTGTCCTCCACCCACCACCTTTGGCATCTGTTTGTGGCGTAGCGGCTTGCGACTCTGGGAGCCGAGTCTAGACCCGAGGAATGCTACGAGGACCATTAAACTACTCCACTCCCCGATATTTGGGGCCGTTCTGGGGAAATGCGGCAGAAATGACGTAACCACGAATGGAAATGTTGATTCGTTTTTCCGAATATCGAGCGACAATTCCCTCGTCGGTAATGTCGTCCTTCATCCAAGCATTGACCAAATCATCGTGAGTGGCTGTCTTGTAAATACTCGCACCCTCAGCAAGAATGTTTGACTCTTCGAAGGTCGGCGAGACGAGACCTTCCTCGAAAACCTCGCGGGCTTCGAGGTAGCTAAGGAAGTGATGCACGCCACGCGGGCACTCGCGCGCTGCAACAGTGGTAGGGTCGAGCTTTGGAAAAGCGTGGGAGAGCATTCGTCCGGCATCGACAAAATGCCGCTTGGTCTCGGCCACATAGACAATTTCCGAGCTAGGAAGTGAACGCAGTAGTTGCTCGTGACGGAGCAGGAAGCGCCACAACGGGCCGAGGGTTTCGATTCCGTCGTCCACGAAACAAAAGGAGATCCTCCGCGGCTGCTTTTCGGTTTCAGGGAGAATCGAGACCGGAAATCGATCCGGAAAGTAGCAGCGATGCTCGCCGGCCGTGGGTGTCACCAGGTCAAGACTCGGCAGCTTATCGAGCGAGGTGTGGAGCGTGTCACGAAAGTATTCGAGCTTCTGCTGCTTCGTCCGGAAGAAGTGCTGGTGGGGGTGGTCGAGGACATAGTCGAGGGAAAGCAACATGGTCTTGATGGTCTGGTCACTCTTGATCCGGCGGTCCTGCGACTCCTTGGTTCCGCAGAGGCGGTAGGGGATGCGGGAGCAGAGATGAAACACAAAGCGCCGCTGTTCAAATGGGAGCAACTGAACATGGTTCTTCTTGAGCGCCTTGGTGAGAAAACTGTGGGCCAACCCTCCATCTTCTTTATGCAGGTAATGATTGAAATGGCGACGCAGGAAGAAGCCGGAGTGCGCGGCGACGAGCGCTAGGAAGCCAGCTTCTCTCGGAGTGTAGCCGAGTCGCTCAATGTCCGGAATGGGGTCGAAGGCAGACATTACAGGTCCAAAATCTCGTGAAGCATGTGATGTTCGTCTTCGATGTCCCTGACCAGCCGAGCCCGATCACGGGCCCCGGCATATAGTCGGAAGCCGGCCTGGGCCTTGCCCCGCAGGTGGCCAGGGCGATAGGCGCCGGTTACGACTTCAATGTCGGAAGACCCAACGCGCGAGCCCTGGTCAAGGTCGTACTCGATGCGGGCATCGGGGATCTGGATTTGGTTGTCAACGTAGGGCAGATTGAACTCGTTAGCGACTTGCTCTTTGATCTCGTTCACGTCGCGCTCAGGATCGGCTTTGCGTTGGGCGTAAAGTGCCCGTTGCACGTTGCGCTTAATTTCAAAATCGAGGACCACACGTGGATTCGAACCGCTTAGGCTCTCAATCCGCTCCATTTCCTTGAGGTAGGCGCGATAGATTTGTGTGTCGTGCTCAACCTCGCGGGGCTTTACCAGGCCGGCGTAGAGTTGCTGATCCTGACGTAGAGTCCCGACCTGACGCACCATCTTTTTGCCAGGCCGGGTCAAGGTGACGACCTGAATCCGTTCCGGTTGGCGCCAAGAACCATCGCGGCGCGCGTTAACGGAGCGAAGAGTCACGATGCCTTTCTTCTCCAGGTAATCCAAGTCTCGCTCCAGTGCGCTGCGGTCGCCGCCGTAGACGGTTTCGGCCAGGTCGCGAACCGCCACAACTCGGAAGCGCCCGAGTTCGGATAACGCTTTGATCTCTTGCGGTCTAAGATGAACGCCGATGCCGACATCATTTCGGGGATCGTGGTCCCTCCGCGGCCTGCGCTCGACGCGCGGAGGATCGGCGATCTCCACAGGCTTTTGGTTTCGTTCGTGCGGCGGGCGCGGAATCTTCGGAAAAGAATTCACGTTGGACAGTTCCTCATTGCGCTCCATCCGCACGGCGAGAGCGTCAGGCGGGGGTGGCGGAGGTACCTCCGCCACCCCGTCTGAGACTGGAACCTCGGACATTTGTAACTCCCTTGGCCGTCGCCGCTCGTCCGGAAATTCGAGATCAAGTCGCATGACTACTCTTTGGCCTTGTCAGGTTCGACCGGTAAGGTTGAGGCGGAATTTTGAGACTGCGAGGTTTGGCTTGCGGCAGAGTCATCGGAGCCAGTTGGCTTTTTCTTTTTGCCCACAATGATTCGTTTGTCGTAATAGGGCCAATCCGGCCCTTGGAAAGCATTGGCCTTTTTTTCAAACGCTTCCCTGGCTCGCCGAACCCGTTCAATCACGTCGTCAGAATCGTCGTAGTAACGACGACTGTGACGGGGCGGGTCATCATGCGGCGCGGAGCGGTCAGGAGCGGGAGTCGGTCGAGCTTGGCTGGGCGGTTCACCGTGATTCTGAGATTCTTCCGACGCGTTCGAGGGCTGGTTGGTCTCCGGACCTTCGATGGGCTGGTCACTGCCGACCGAAGCGTTCGAGGATTTCGGCTGAGAGTTCGTTTTGTCCACTATGTATCTCCTGATCGAGGTGTTTGAGTTTTCGTCCGGTGTCGCGTAGCGACAGCTTGCGCTCGAGCCAAATGGGCCGGCCGAGGATGTTGGTGAACAGCAGAAAGCAATAGAAGAGATGCCACGCCAGTATTCATGCCAGAGCAGGGCGCGCCAGGGGATGAGAAAGCGCAATTGGCCCATCAAGGTAAAGGCCAGCACCAGAAAAATGACAATTGCGACAAGGACTGCGTTAGACAGCATGGCAAATTACCTTGTAGACTCGGTTCGCGCTCCTCCTGGGAAAAGCCATGCTATGAAGTTCACGGCGCCCACGGCCATGCCGATTCCGAAGATAATGCCGGCAAAGACTCGCTTGGATTGGGCGTGACCAGAACAACAGCGGTGGAGGCACAGAGCGAGCGTCCTCATAGTTTCGATAGGTTGATCTTGGGCTGACGTCTAATTAACTCGGAAGTTCTCCCGTATGTGCTCTCTTTGATGTGCAAATGATCAATTTCTGGTTGAGAGTAGGCTGCGCGAGCAGAAGAGTCCAAGACTTCTTCGTCCTGATCTGATAACGAGGAGCTATGAAAAAGAACAGCGGAGTTCTCGGTCGAGGGAACCTCCGCTAGATGTGCCCGAGCTGTCGCCTACTGGGTTGCGTCTCTGCTCTTGATGTCCTACCCACTTCCTTGTTGTTTTCCCTCCATCAGAAGGCGCTGTGATGTCAACCGAAGGCTTGGTTTTGGGTTCGATGGTGCGCCTTCGTTTTCTAGCGGAGAGTCTTCAGCAGAGGGGCAAGGGTTCAGTCACAGGTCGAGCGCAACGAGCCGAAGGGAAGCCTTGACGGGTTCCTTGCCCGTCTGCATCGTTTTCCGCGAAACACCGCAAATTCGGGTCGTTGCGCACGCGCAAGGTTTGGATCATAAACAACACTGGCTGGATGGAAAGATACGAACGAATTAATTTAATACAAGAAGTGTCGGATTAGAGCACGCTCAGCTACTGCCAGCGATTTAGGGTCGGATCTCCGGCTTCTCTGGTCTCCTTGGCTTGAAAAGTGAATCTGATGTCGGGCTGAAGCCTGGTGTGGAAATCTATCTCAGGTAAGAACTGAAATAATTGCGCGGTGGCAGCTTCGCGAACTCCGCCTTGGCTTCTTTCAGGATGGGGATGTCGGGATCGCGTCTTTTCCAGAGCGTGAAGAAATCTTGGTAGGCGCTCCGCGCTTTAGCTCTATCCCCGCTCATTGCGTAGGCGGGCCCGAGTTGCAGCCGCGCCAGCGCACCTAGCGGGTAGCTCATCCATCGAAATGAAGCCATTTCTTGGAACTCAGCGAGGGCTTGTTGTCCTTGCCCGTTCCGTAGGTACTTCAGCCCGCGTAAGTAGATCGGGTACAAGGGTGGTTCCGTGTTCACGAATGCTTGCGGGACAGCCAATTCATACCCCGAGTTTGCCGCCAATACTCTTAACGCCTGCTCACCGTGCCCCTGATTGAGTGCAAGCATGGCACGTATCGTGGGGAGGACATGCCTCTGCACCACCGTGTCGGATGGGCGTATACGGACTTTGGCTGTATACATAGCTATGACCTTTCTCCGCCGCGTCGTAATGCTCTCTCGCAGCCGCAAGTTTGGCCGGTACCCAGAGGCCAGATGGGCGAATTGCGCCTTTGGGACGATTCAAGCGTCCATCGCTTTGCTAGTGCTGTTGTCGCTCGTGCAGCCATCGCGGGCCTTCGCGGCGAATCCTGACCTGGAGACTGTGCTAACTGGCTCGCGCCAGCGTATTGAGAAATTGGACTACCGCTTGACCGGGCGACTCACACGGGTGGAAGGCAATGGCAAGCGCACGAGCCACAAGTTTGTCGCCAAGGCTCACTGGTTTCCCGATGGTCTGCGTCTGCTATGCGAGATCTCGGGGCCTGGCTCAGAGAAGACGAGCCTTCTTCTGCATATGAGCGTGAGTGGGCACGTGACCATCGAGGCGGTACTTCCTGGCGAGAAGGCTGCTAGCTTGTTGCCATTCGAACGTTGGAACGACCCACTAGTGGGAACAGACTTCTCCTATGAAGACATGGTAGAGAGCCAGTTCTTCTGGAAGCATCAGGAACTCCTGGCACCGGAGAAATACGGCGCACGGGATTGCTTTGTCCTTAAGAGCATATCCGGCTCTCAGGGCCGGACTTACTATGATTCGGTAACATCTTGGATTGACCGCGGCATTTTGTACCCTGTGCATGTGGTGAAGACTCTTCGCGGGACGGGACAGCAGAAGGAATTCATTTACTATGGGCTGCGGCAGGTTGGCGGCGTTTGGTCTGCGACGCAAGTGGAGGCAAAGCTGCAGGGCAAGCCCGGCTCCTCGATTCTTGTAATCGAATGGGGCTCGGGAAAGGCAAATCTTGGACGTAAGGACTTTGCTATCAGCCCGTCCCACGCTCAAGGAGAGAAAGTGAAATAAATCGCATCGCCTAATCAGGCTCTTGCAAGGCCCTGTGCGTCACTGGAGTATCCACCGGTGTTCGCCGTCATGGGACAAGCTCCTTTTCAGACGTTGCCGGAGCCCCATCCAAGCCAAAGGGCCACCAATTCCAGTCGCCGGCAAGTTGCAATAGTGCCGGCCCGACAACCATCCGCACCGCTGTAGCATCGATGAGCACCGCCACGGCGAGCGTAAAGCCCAGCATTTGGACGACCAGAAAGCTTCCCACCGTGAACGCGGTGAAGACGGCAATCATAATTGCTGCGGCGCTCGTGATGAGCCCGGCCGTCCGCGCCAGGCCTTCGATGACCGCTGATCTCTCGGATAGACCGCGCCGCCGTTCTTCGAGGACTCGGGCGACCAGGAAGACCTCATAGTCCATGCTCAATCCGAAGACGATGGCAAACGAGAGAATCGGCACGATCGGGTATACGGTGCCAGTCGGTCCGTCGAGCCCAAAGAGTTTGCTACCGTGGCCTTCCTGAAAAACGACAACTAACGCACCGAATGAAGCGCCAACGGAGAGCAGATTGAGCAGAATTGCTTTGACAGCCGCAAATAGTGAACGTAACCCGATCAGGAGCGCCAGCAAGCTCCCCAATACGACGCCAAGAACCACCCTCGGCAACCGCTCTTTTACTACCGAGTCATAATCTGCGTCGAGTGCGGGAACGCCGCCGACGCGCAGCACAGCGCCAGGCACGCCGGTTATCGCCGCGACATCGGAGGAACGCACCTCTCGTACCCATCGTATCTGTTCGTTGGGCGGAAGAGTGGCGGTTGGCAGCAACTCAATCAAGGTAGCCTGGCCATCGCTGCGAAGAAAACTCTCGCGGATTGACTCGGGCACATCGTCGACGGCATCCGCAGCGTCGGACATTCCCGTAAGGGTCGGAAGAGATAAGACCTCTTCCGCTCTAGGATCGCCCTGGAAGCGCTTCGTCAAGCGACTGACGGCAAGCCAGCCAGCCGGCGAGAGCGCCGGAGCCTGCGGCGGCAACTCCAGGACCAGTCGGAAGGACTGCACGATACCCGACCGCCCCATGCCTTGAAGCGTGTGCAGCGCTTGCACCGACTCGGCTGCGGCCGGGAGCGAGTCATGGTCAGGAATCCCGGGAGAGATTTTCCGTGCCTGGAATGCAAGGATCAGTAGCGGAATCCCAGTGACAAGCAGAGCTGTCCAGGGCCGGCGGGTTATGATGCTGCCCCACCGCACCCACCACTCACTCGCCGCGCATAGGCTCTCCGGCGTTTTAATTCGTCTGGCTGGAAGACGCACTCTGGCGGCATTGATGCGATGCCCTAGCAGACCAAGCACCCAAGGCAGAATGAATGTACACAGCATGACACTAAAAACGGTTACCAGCAGGCCCGCTATCCCGATGGAGCGCAGTTCGCTGATGGGCACAGTCAGCAGCGCTGAAAATCCGATTGCAACTGTCGTGGCCGAGATTACCAGCGTCCGCCCCGCTTGCCCGGCAGCAATATCGGCAGCGTGGCTGGGATCATATCCCTCGGCCAATGCTTCGCGAAACCGGCTCACCATCAGCAAGGCATAGTCGATGCCCAAGCCAAGGCCGAGCATCGTCGCCAGATTCTGCACCAGAATCGACAGGTGCAGATAATGCGCGAGTAGCGCAGCCGCACCCATCGCCATCGAAATAGACAGCACTCCAACTCCCAGCGGTAACAGCGCGGCCACAAGGCTGCCGAAAGCCAGCAACAGCAGAAAGAGAGTCACCGGCAGCGCTCGTTCTTCGGCATGTCTGACGACATCTGCACTGACCTTGCGAAGATCGAACTCCAGCGGCGTTTCACCAGTAATCTCAAGTTTGATATTGGGGTATTGCGACCTAAGTTGATCTTCCATCCAGTCTGCTCTTGACCTCAGTTTGGGGACCAACGCCTCGACAGTTTCATCGTGCGGGTCCAACCCGACGATGATCAAGGCCCCGCCATTGTTCCCAGTGAACAGAGGATCTGGCCAATCCAGACTTGAGACGGCACCCGACACTCCTGGCACACTGCGCAATGAGCTGGTTAAGAAGCCCAATGCATCTGCGCCTTTGGCTGAATCCGGATCGGGAATACCGCTGATCACCAGAACCAGGCGGTCGGCGTACGGAGACTGGAAACGCTGCGCTAGTTCCAGGGAAACTCTTTCGGATTCTCCGCCCTTGATGTGAACAGCTGTCTCCAGATGACGTTCGACTTTGTAGGAAAAGGGCAGCAGCGCAAGCGCCATTACAAACCCCAACATCGCCAACCAGAATCGGCGGCGAGCGGCATCATGGCCAGTCTTCAAGCTTGGCATTACCATGGAAGATCCACGTCGTTTCCTGGTTCGTCTGAGAGCAATGAAACGACTTCGGTGATCCAGCACATCCATGATATAGGGTCAAACTGGATATTCATTGGGGTTCGGCCTTGAGCTTTTTAACGATAAACGTATAGATGTGGGGAACTGCCCGTTAAGCTGTTGTCAATCGAGGGACGTAGCTGAGGAAGACTTCGCTGTATGATTACCCGCCAATCACTCGTCAAGGAACGAATTAGGAGGCTCAGAGAGGATTAGTAATGGGAAACGCGCTTATGTCCACGAATGGTCGTCTCAAGTGGTGAAAAATCGCCTCTCTGACAATGTCGGCGGTGTCAAGCACTTTTCGAAGCATACTGCGGCGTGCACTCGGTGAAGAGCGCCATTTCGCTCTCGTCGAATAAGTGCTGCTTCCAACCCAGGCTCGCATCGTAATCGTTTCAGGTCAGGTACTCGGTCCGACCCATGCATCTCTTCGGTCCGTCACTGCGATCATGATTACTAGTTCAGACTCCCCTGGAAAGGGAGCAGGGTGCCCAATCAATTTCTCGATGTTCTACCGCGCACCATCGCGATTTCCGGGCTGTCCTGCGTGCGAACCGAACTCCTCCACTGCTGGTAATCCCATCCCTGACGCCACATCCAGTACAAACGAATCGCCAGGCGACGCGCCATGGCCACTTTAGCGGTCTTGCGTCCGCGGCGCAGCGTCAGACCGAAGTACTGGCTGCGCCACTCCGGTAGGCTGCGCACCGTGACCTGGGCGGCTTCCACCAGCAAGAAGCGCAGCATCGAACTCCCCTGTTTGGTGATATGCCCGAGCCGCCGCCGATTCCCGCTAGATTTTTCCAGCGGCACCAGTCCGAGATAACTCGCAACTTGCTTCCCACGCGAAAAACGTTCCGCGTTTCCGATGATCGGCACGAAGGCCAGTGCGGTCAACGCGCCTACGCCCGGATGCGTCATCAGTCGTCGCGCTTCGGGGTGCTTCTCGGCTTCTTGTTCGATGGCCTGGCTCAACTCCGCAATCGTCGGGTTCAATCGATCCAGCAACTCCAGCAGATCATGCCGGCGTCGGCTTGCCCATGGGGCCAACCGGAACGATTCCAGTTGCTGCCGTCCGCCTGCCCGCCACAACCTCTTCTTACACCGCAGCCCTTCATTCAGAGCCACGGCTTGCAGTTGGTTCATGATTCGAGTTCGCGCTTGCACCATGCGGTGCCGATGCCAGAGCAGTTGCCGTAGATCCCGGTTCTCCCAGCTCGGCACCCAGATCTGCGGAAAGTCATCCTTCAGCATCAGGCTCAGAATATGCTGCGCATCTTGTCGATCCGTCTTCTGCTTACGCCCTCGTTTCCTCTGGATCTCCATTGCGTCTCCTATCCACAGCTCAAATTGCATCTCCATCAGCAGTCTTTCAAACCAGCGTGCCTGCCCGCTGGCCTCCATGCCCACGCGCACTTTTTGTTCGGTTGCTGCAAGCGCACCATAGAACCTCTCCGCCTCTTCGCGATGTGCCAGACGCTTTTCCTGGAACTCTCCGCTGTCGGTATCCACAAAAGCAATCTACTGAAACACGGGGTGAAAATCGACTCCTTGTATCTTGCTTGTAACTGCCCGATCTCTACGATCCCGTGGTAGGTGGGAGATCGGATCGGGTTTCGGCGGGAGGCCGTTCATCTCCTTAGGCGCAGTAAGCTGGCAGCCTGGATTATAGATAGGCCCCCCGCCCTCCTTTCCCACGCCGTGGAGAATCCTAGGCCGCTTGAGCCTGCATTCACAAGGTCGGCGCGAGAGGTGGTACAGGGTCGGGGAGCCGGAACTCAGTCTAATCCCATCGCGAGGATGGTTATGGAAAAAAGTGCTAAACCTAAGGCTGCGGTCCAAGTCTTCGTAGGCATTGATGTCAGCGCGCACGAGTTGAGCGTGGGTATGCGACGCGGCTTCGAGGACCGGCTTAAGATCACAACGTTTACCAACAGTGCGGCTGGACATAAGGCCCTTCTGGTGTTCTTACTGCAGGGCAACGCGCGGGCCCGCGTGTGCCTGGAGGCCAGCGGCAACTACAGTCTGGACCTGGCGTTGACCTTGCAAGCTCACCGCCAGGTGGAAATCAGCGTGATCAATCCTCGTCGTGCGCGGCGCTTTGCGGAATCGCTGGGTGAGCGTAGCAAGACGGACCGGGTCCGGCGAAGCGCAGGCACAAATAGCGCAACCGCTCACGGCTATACCCCCTAGCCCTAAGCATCAGTCCATTGCGGTCCTCCCATTCACCAACATGAGCTCCGATCCGGACAATGAGTTCTTCGCAGACGGTATTACCGAAGAGATCATCAACGCCCTTGCGCAGATCGAGGATCTTCGTGTCGTAGCGCGGACTTCCGCATTTTCTTTCAAAGGAAAGCACGTCGATTTGCGAACCGTTGGCGAACGCTTGAACGTAACAACCGTTCTTGAAGGCAGCGTCCGCAAATCGGGCAATCGTCTCCGCATCATGGCTCAGCTGATTAATGTTGCCGACGGCTACCACATTTGGTCTGAACGCTGTGATCGTGAATTGCAGGATATCTTTGAGGTTCAGGACGAAATTGCGAAAACCATCGTAGACCGGTTGAAGGTTACCCTCGGAGCTGAACGACAAAAGCCGCTTGTGAGGGCGGGCACGAGGAATCTGGAAGCTTACCAGCTCTACCTCAAGGGCCGCTTCCACTGGAACAAACGAACACCGGACGGAATGCAGAGAGCCATTGAATACTTCCGGGAGGCCATCGAAAAAGACCCCGCCTACGCGCTCGCCGATGCGGGTTTGGCTGACACCTACAACCTAGCGTCATTTTTGGGTGTGTTTCCGCCTGGAGAGGTGATGCCGAAAGCGAAGGCCGCAGCTGCTAAGGCGTTAGAAATAGACGACGGTCTCGCTGAGGCTCACGTTTCGCTCGGATATGCGAGCTTTACCTACGATTGGGACTGGACCGCGGCGGGAAGGCATTTTGGGCAAGCACTGGCTATGAATCCCTCTTATGCAAGGGGCCACGCATTTTACCCTCTGTATCTCAGCGCTCTCGGACGCTTTGAGGAAGCGGTGGCAGTGGCGCAGAATTCTAGATCTCGATCCTGCTTCCCCCGCTGCCAGCCATGTCCTGGCGGTACAGCTTTACCTGGCAAGGCGATTCGATCAGGCTATTCAACAGTGCCATAAGACGCTCGAGATGGACCAGAATTATCCCGTTTCGTACGGGGTACTGGGGCAGTCCTACTCATGCAAGGGGTCGTACCGAGAGGCGCTACCCAATTTGGATAAGTTTTCGGCACTGAGTCGAGGTGGCGCTGCGTCCCTCGCCCTACTTGGCTACGCGCACGCCCGACTAGGAGAACGAAGCCAGGCGCTGCGCATGCTCGAGGATCTCCAAGCGGCTTCGAAACAGACCTTCGTATCTGCTTTCTTCTTCGCCCTGGTCTATGCGGGTCTGGAAGACAGGGATAAAGCCTTCATGTGGGTCGAAAAAGCTTGCGAGGAACGATTCAATCGTCTCGCCTACGCTAACGTTGAGGCACTCTGGGACCCGCTGCGCTCCGACCCCCGGTTCGCCGAATTGATTCGACGCATCGGTATCCCCACGTACCTCGGTTGAGCGAAATGTGAAGCGATTCTTCCCCGGCCCTCGCCCTGGATGATCGTTCACCGGCCTGCCAGCTGTTCACGGAACTTTGGGTATCGAGCCGCTCCCAGCCGATTCTTCGGCCAACCGCCGATGCGCAATATCAAAGCCCTGCGAGACGGCAACATCGTGCCGATCAGCGCCGCTTAACGATGAATCACCCGGTTGCTTAAAGGTGCGGCTTGTTATCGACTCTTGCGAACAGATCAAGTCACTCATCCCGGTTCGATTCTCGGGGTTCCAAGCGGATTAGTAATGATAAACGCGCTTTTGTCCACAAATGGATCACTTCCTGCAAGCCGACTCCCATGCGTTCCTTTACATCCTGTCTGGCAAACGCCAGTTGCACGCTTCTCAGTACCAATGTCCTGACTGCGAGACCGAATTACTTCCGGATCGCCGACCATTGACAATCGAATGTCTCTACACTTCGATTGTGTCCACTGATACGCGAGAATGGCAGAGCACCTAATCTTGTTCGCCTCGCCTGGGACGATATTCCGCCGAGCTTCTCTGATCAGACATACACGCGGCGCAGCATCTCTGCGACGCTCTCGTCGAGTAATTCGGCGCGCCGGACTTCTTCGAAGCGTGCTAGCAAGTCATCGATGCGAATCCGCTTCTTTTCAGCTCCGTGGAAGTCGTGGATAATACGACCTCGGTGCATCATGATTAGGCGATCGCCCAGATTGGCGGCCTGCTGCATGGAGTGGGTCACCATGAGTGTCGTCAGCTTGTCACGTCGGACAATGGTGTCGGTGAGCGAAATTACCTGGTCGGCACTTTTGGGATCAAGCGCAGCCGTGTGCTCGTCGAGAAGCAGCACTTCGGGGTGCAGCCAGGTTGCCATGAGCAGAGTCAATGCCTGCCGCTGGCCTCCAGAGAGCGAGCCAATCGGATTCTTCAACCGATCTTCGAGAGTCATATTCAACTGGCTTACACGATCACGCATTTGGCTGATCAAAGGTTGCCGCAATGGCCAGCCCAGCCGCCGCGGTTTTCCGCGGTACGCGGCCAGTGCCAAATTCTCTGCAATGGACATGTTAGCCGCTGTGCCGCTGAACGGATTCTGAAAAACGCGGCCGATAAGCTTGGCGCGCCTGTGCTCGGGCCACCGGCTGATGTCTGCACCGGCGAGCGAAATCGAACCGGAGTCGATGAAAAACGATCCGGCGACGGCATTGAGCAAAGTGGATTTGCCCGAACCGTTCGTGCCGATGATGACCACAAACGATCCGTCATCGACCGTCAGGTTGACCGTCTGCAGCGCGCGCAGTTCATTAGGCGTTTCAGGATTAAAGGTTTTGTTGACAGCGCGGATTTCAAGCATGGGATGACCGGAGCTTGAGCGCCTTAAACCGTTTCAGGAGCCCGGGAGTTATAAGCGCTGCGAAAACGAACAGGGCCGTGACCAGTTTCAGGTCATTCGGGTTCAAACCCAAACGCAATGCTATTGCCACCAGGAGCCGGAAGAGGACTGAGCCCATCACTGCGCCGGTGATGCTCCTGCCAAGCTGCTTTGTGCCAACCAATGCCTCACCAATAATGACGCTGGCCAATCCCCACACCACCATGCCAATTCCCATCTGCACATCTGCAAAACCTTGGTACTGCGTAATGAAGGCTCCGGCTAAGGCGATCAGGCCATTCGAAAGCCCGAGCCCCAGGATGATCATATTTTTGTCATTTACTCCGAGGGCGCGGACCATTTCATTGTTGTCCCCGGTGGCGCGCATTGCAGTTCCAAGATTGGTTTGAAAAAACACGTACATGACGCAACCGGCGAGCACGATGAACAGGAACGAAGCGATTAGGAGCGACGCCTCGAGTGCGGTGATCTCCCAACCCATCACGTTCAAAGTATTGTCACGCGTCAGTGCTGTGCCGACTCGTTCAGCGTAGGTCGATAGAGTGGAAGATCCCAGGACGGAAATATTGCTTCTCCCCATAATGTGCAGGTTGATGGAGTACAGACTTGTCATCACCAGAATGCCGGCAAGCAGGCCGTTAATTTTGAATTTTGTTGCCAGCGTTCCCGTCAAAGTGCCTGCAAGAAAGCCGCCGGCAAAGCCAGCAGTCGTCGCCAGCACAGGATTGACGTTATGAACGAGCAGCATCGCAGCCAAGGCCGCACCAAGCGTGCTCGACCCGTCTGCAGTGATGTCGGGAAAAGCAAAAATTCGAAAGCTGATCAAAACGCCGAGCGCAACCAACGAAAAGATGAATCCTAGAGTTAGCGCTCCCAGCAGAAGACTCATGCCTGGGCCCCCTCCGCTGTGATGTTAGAAATCGGCGCGACCCAACATGCACCACGAACCAATTCGCTCTGTCCGCTGCCGGATAGGGCACGATCGTCGCTTAACAAGTGAAGAACGCCTTCCAGCGCTTGCCCTT
>Ga0207116_10176_pt1 | contig 18101 bp, 9 predicted proteins | sample Alteio_BWMinHeat_44_FD_153550 | JGI IMG/M metagenome (GOLD analysis project Ga0207116, IMG submission 153550) | Enriched cells from forest soil in Barre Woods Harvard Forest LTER site, Petersham, Massachusetts, United States -... | ecosystem: Environmental > Terrestrial > Soil > Temperate forest >... | reverse complement strand
CCCGCGAAGCTGTTAGGTGACGTAGTGAAAACCCCGATACCGTTGGAAATCACAACGTTCGTGACAGAGGCACTTATGCTGTAGATAGAGCGCGACAACTGCAATGAGTCTTTGGCGGTCGCGCTGAAGGCGAAGGCAGCAACGTTCACCGCGAATGTGGTGGTGACTGATGGGTTGATGCCATCACCTATGGTCAAAGTGAATACCAGTGTTTCCCCGTTGATGTTCACTCCATTCGTGTCGAACGCGAATGAGGGCGAAGTGGTACCGCCAACAATCGTAACTGGCGTGCCTGAAATCTGTGCCCACGCGTAAGTCGGCGTGTCGTCTGGATCGGTCAATCCGGCGTACACAACAGGGAAAACAACGATTGCCCAGAACGAAGGACTTGTCGAAGGGTTGTTGCCAACGTTGTTGTTCTGAATGCTGGTGTACGTGAAAGTGCTTCCGCCAACCACCAACGTGACTTCGTTGCCAAGCTCGTAGGTAACCGTGTTGCTCCACGGAGAGCCAATCGGATAGTTCGGTGTGATCGTGATCTTCGAGTTTCGAGCCACGTCGATGCTTACATACGGCTCGGTCGGAAGGTCGATTGGTTCCCAGAACGGGCTTGGAAGCGTGATCGTCGGCGCGGTGTTCTGCGGCACGATGATGTTCGCGATCTGGAACTGGAACTCTGGCACCACAAATCCCACGATCTGTGTCGTAGGAATCGTTGGCAGGGTGACACCCGCTGGCGGTGTAGCAGTGAACTGCGTCGGGCTACTCGACGTCAAAGTTAGGTCAAGGTCGTTCAGAAACATCTCGGTTGCTGTGGATACTGTCGGCGGATTGTTACCAATGAGAATCCCGCCGAACAGAGTCCAATTTGTTCCAATCGGAGTAGGAGCCAGAACCCCGACAGAATTTAACTGAAGCTTCTCAGCGCCCGATGCTATGCCGACGTATACGTTGTAGCCTGTCGCGTCGCCACTGGGCGGCGGCGATTGTACTAGAGGCCCTTGACCGAAGCCGCCGTATACCGTCTCGGGGCTTGCCGTCGTTTCACCAAAAGCGTTAACGTAGGTGATCTGAATGAAGTAAGTGCCGAAGTAGTTGCCAAAGTTGCCGGGTCCCAGAGTAACAATCGGTGCTGCTGGCGCGGCAAGATTGATGTTGAATGGCATCACCTGCTCAAGCGCGATCAGGTTGTTCGGGACAGTGAATGTAACCACGTTTCCACTGATCGAAAAACTCGTCGGAACCAAGGCTACGTGAGGAGGAACAGCCGTCAAATCCTCTACCGTCACACCTACATTGAATTGTTCAGCAGCACCACCAACCAGCGGGCTAACCGTGATGACAGCCGTGGAACCAGAGGCAGAAGGCGTGATCGTTACGAGCGCCTGATTTTTGAAGTTGTCCGTCCAGATAAAGGTCAGGGGATCGGAGTTCGGAGAGAAAGAACCGCTGGCATCTAGCGTGAGCGGGCCGGAAATGAGAACCGCTGCGAAGCCGAAGTCCACACCACCGAAGCCAAACCCGAACTCAATACCGAAACCGAAGCCCGGAATGTAAGTGTAGTCGGCGTGCTGGAAGCTCGCTGTGAACTGCGTTGCAGATGCAGTCAGAACAGTGAGAGTGTTTCCGTTCAAGAATTGGTTGGCTACATCTTGGAACCCAAAGATGGCGACCTGCTGACCGGGTGTGAAGTCGTTCGCAGCGATGACGGTAACGACGTTGCTAGAAATCGAGAAGCTGCTTACCGTGGTGAAGTCTGTAGAATAGAAAGTCGTGTCGCGCCACAGGATAATGGACTTCGGCGTAAGCTCTGCGATTGGGGGAACGTTGAACAGCGAAGCGAAGACGGGCACGACACCGCTCACGTAGTTGTACGTGATGATGACCGACTGACCACCGTCGAACATGCTGAATACGTACAGACCGGAGCTATCCTCGACGTAGTATTGACCCTGCGCCGGGTTTTCCGTGAACACCTGCACAAGGGGTATGTTGCTTGCCGCGTAGACGACGCTCACGTTGTCTTCGTATGATGCGGCGTGAGCCGGGAGAATCGTAGGTGTAGTGGTGAGCGGAAGTGTCCAAGTTTCTGAAACCCTTGTAGCTACCTCACGTTCGCCGATGATCGTCCATCTGGACTGGTTATCGACGAGTGATTTCGTGCCGCGCAGCCATGTAAAATTCGAAGCATTGTAGAAGCCCGGAACTTCTGTGAGACCGAGACTCGGGATCGCCACGTTGGCGATGTGGAAAGGCCATGCCACTGCCGTAGGTGGTGCAGGAAGTGCGTCGAAAGGCTGGAGCAAATAGGACAGGCTCACATCCAAATTCGTATCGACTGAGAGAGTAGACTGGATGATCGAGCCGCCAAGTGTACTGCCGAACGTGGGGTGGAAACCCCATGTTCCGTTGGCTGGTTTGTAGCCAAGCATCACGTTGCCAACGATACCTTCGGGATGATTCAACTGTGTCCAGTACGTCTGAGACAAGTAGCGATTCCCTAATGTGTCAGGGATGACTGTCAGTCGATTATCTGAGTAGCGACCAGTGAACGTGGTCAATACAGTGGGTGTCTGATCCCATGTCGGCACAGAAGGCGTTGCCACGCCTGTGTCTGCGGGGTTGTTGTACGGAGGTTGGGGGATGACGTTCTCCGTAGTGATCGTTTCCGTGGATGCAATAGACACATTCCCCAGCAAAGCAATAGCCCTGCCGTGGAGAGCACCGCCGCCCAGCGTGACGCTATTCAAAGCGATGACAGTTCCACGCATCGTGGAACCAGCGCCGAATACAGCGTTACCGTCAACCAACCAAATGATGCTGTCTTCCGTTGCCCCGCCAGCCAAGTTGATCGTCGCGCCCGTTCCGAGCGTGAGGCTGGAGTTAAATCCGAAACCAAACTGGAAGCCAAATCCCCCGGTCGTAACTTGGAAGATGTATGTTCCTGCCCCGTTGAGTGTCAGACTTTGCCCGTTGTGCAAGACCATCACACTGCCCGTATACGTTCCGGGGGTGAGAGTCAGTCCGTCAAGCACCGTCTCCGGTGTACCTGTTGGCAGCGATTGGAAAAAGCCGTAAGCACCCGTAGCGTCAATGAGAGCATGCTGAGCAACGGAGTCGTTGATATGTGCCACGGCAGGCGGGATGAGAGCCGGGAGTCCTGCACCGAAATTTTGGTTGAAGTTGATACCGTAGCCGTCAGAGCCGGGGAAGGTACCAACGTTTCCGCCCGCGACCGTGGTGCCCGTCGAGTAGTTCAGCACCCCCGAAGCCCCGAGTATGGAGAAGTTAGCTGCTGACAGCAAATGCTGGTTGACTTCAGAGATCGGGGCGACGAAAGCTGCTGTGAATCCTGTGCTGGTCGCACCCAGAACGATCACAGAAAGTCCGTTGAGGAAACCCTCTTGGGTGCCTGTAAGCGTGACAATCGTACCCGGCACGAAATTGTTGTTTGCCGTGATCGACAAAATATCGCCTGCTGACAGCGACGATGCAGTGATACCCGCTACTGAAATACGGTTGACCAGATTGATCGTGAAGACCTGATCTTTGAAGGTGAAGTTCTTGGGATGCGTCTCGTAGTAGAGTTCAACTTCACTGCCTGCCGCGTCACCAAAATCGAAGCCAAAGTCAAAGCCGAACCCTGTAACAGGTGAGTTAGCGGTAACCAGCGACACCGCGTCGTAGGAATCGCCCGTACGCGCCGGAGAGCTTGCCACAATCAGTGCGGAGCCGGGGACGAGTACATCGTTCGTGTCGAGTTCCATCTCCAACAGACTGTCGCCTACCTGCCGTGCCTGCCCTGTGTCCGGGGTGAAAGGATAAACGCCCGGAAACAAGAACAGTGCGGTGAAAAGGTCTGGTTGTGCGGTCACGACTTGAACAAGCTGTTGATTGAGGAACGTTGCGTTGGTCAATCCGTTCAGTAAGAGCCACTGACCCGGCACGAAGTTGTTGTTCGCGATGACTGTTAGCACGGCTGCTGGTGCGGCAGTTCCGGTGTCTGCTGTGGTAGCGTAGTTCGCGTGGAAGAAGGTTGCTGTGAACTGCGAGCTTGTAGCGCTGGTCACAACCACGGTCTGCCCGTTGAGGTACGTGTTGGCTGTAAGACCGTTGAGTAGAACAGAAATTCCGGGTAGGAAATTGTTCACAGCCGTGACAGTCAGCACGTTCGATGCAACCGCTGTTGCTGTGACAAATGCCACGTTACCATTCACAGCAACTCCGGTTATCGTCCCAGAGGAAAGTGTTGGCTCTGCAAGAGACGCCGCAACAATGGTGTGGTGATTCGAGAGAACGGCGACATCGTACGCCCCGCGAACGCGAGCGCCCGTGCTGAGCACAGTCGGTCCGGTCAACACGTGGGTCACTGTGTCGTATGAGAATTTGATCAGGTCGTTCAGTTGGTTACTGGACGTGGTACCGCTGGTCGGCGTGTTGCGTGTGCCGATGATGTGAAGTACGGGGTTCGGCGTCGCCGTCGCATCTATAGCGACGACCGGGTCGAAGTCTAGATTGGGTTGCGGGAAATTGTAAGTCGCACGGGTGATGAACGACGATCCCGGACCGGGAGCCGGAGGTACGTTGGTCGATTCGAGAACGACGAAATTGCCGTTGGACGGGCCGAAGTTGTTGCCGAAATTTACGCCGAAGCCGCTGCCGGGAATCTGCCTGACGTTGGAGACAACGTAGAACTTGCCAGTCGGGCTGCTGGGGGATTCGACGAACTCAGCATTACCTGTAACGAGTTCGGGTGCCCAGCTAGTTGTGTCGAGTGTGGTGATCAAAGGCGGCTTCCCCTACTTAAATGGGGCAAAATCAGCTTTTTGCAAGCTGGCAGTCACCGACAGCATCTCACCTGTTTTCAGGGGATTACGACATACCCTCGCCTGTACCCTCAGGGCCTTCGTCCTCAGTGTGATCAACTTCGTTGAGCGTTAGACCCTTAGTCAGGCGCTTGCCAAGGTCGGTGTTAGCCATCATCCACTCGCCGACAGAGCCGTAGATGTTGGACAGCATCTCGTTGAATTTGGAGTCCTTCACCGTGAAGAGCGCGTCTTCCAGCTTGCGTTCGCAGTCTTCTGGGTCGAGGTTCAAGAACTCGTAGATGATGTCAACTGGCAACGAACCCTTCGAGTACAGGTTGAAGAGCATGTCGTACAGGTCGCCAGAGTCGCGCAGAGCCATACGGCTGAACGAGACCTTCGGGAAAATCCAACGCGGACGCCCGTACTTGTCCATCTCATAGAAACCCTTCTCCATAGCGATTGGCTTGAAGATTTGGTCTTCGATGATTCCAGTCAGCAAGTCGCGGAACTGGAGGTACGAAACGTTCATGATTTCCAACTGGATGCGGTTGCCGGAATACATGCCTTCACCGATCAGGATTTCAGGAGACAGACCCAGACCAATTGCGAGGTCGGAGTTCGTGTGCTGATATTCGCCGTCGAGCACCAACAGACGACCTTCGGAACCGATCTCGTCCCAGCGTGCCTCGTAGTTGAGGACGACGCTGTAGTCCGGGTCTGCCTTTGCTTCGTCGATGTGAGCGCGGAGCGCCATGACTTCGGACGTAGGAATGCCCGGTGCGATGACCATGGTCTTCGGCGTCATGTTGCGCGATGCGAGAGTGCTCTGCACCTGACGTAGCTTCTCGCGGTAAATGACTGTACGGATGCAGCGTTGCAGGATCGAACGACCGTGCAACTCATAGCCGGACTTCTTACGCGCAAGGTGAATGACGTAGCTGCCCTTCAGCGGGTCTTGATTGAGCGGAATCTTCCCTTCGGTCTGGATTTTCTCCTTGACCTCAGCCGGAACATCCGGGTCTTCGAGGTAAGCCTGCTTCTGCTCCTCGGGTGGTTTGTAGTAGATGGTCGGGCCGTCTTCCATCTGACCTTCGTTCGCGATCTCCATCTGCTCTGGTGGGAGAATCTGAATCTTGGTCGGGCCGTCGTAGTCCTTGTTGGTCACGTGCGAGAATAGCTCAAGCTCTTCGTGCTTCTTCTCACGAATTTCCTTCAGGTCTTCCAGCAGTTCACGCTTCTTTTCGAGCAGCTTCAGGAGGTGTTTCATCTCCATCAGTTCGCGCTGCGCCGTGATAGATGCGCCTGCCGCGATGGCGTCCTGTGCCTGTCCAGCCATGTCAGCGGGGATGCCTGCACCACCGCCTCCACCACCGCCCATGGGCATACCGCCCCCGCCGCCGCCTTCAACATCACCCAGTCCCGGCTCACCCAGAGGTGCGCCTTCAGCGCCCGGAGCAGCCCCGACAGCCGGATCAATTGCGCCTTCAGCGCCCGGAGGGGCACCGCCGCCCGCATCGCCAGCGGGGGCAGCCGGAGCCGCCGCGCCGGGATCAGTCACGCCCGGTGGTTGTGCAATCTTGTCGAATCCAGCGGTCTGCTGGATCGGAGCTTCGAGGGAATCGTCGTGCCATGTACGCCCGACGAGCTTGGCGATCTGTGCCTTTGCAAGCCCTGCGATCTTGGCAAGCGCGGGGGTCGCGGTGTTGTCGGCTGCGATGATGAGCTTCGCGAGCGTCTTTGCTGGAACGCCAGCGAGCTTCGCTACCTCGCGGGTGCGCTTGTTGAGCGCGGTCTTGGTCTGCTGAATCTCGCTCGCAACCTTGTTCGCATCCTCGTAGAAGTCGAACGTGATGCCCGCAGCCTTAAGCTCTTCGAGCACGGTGCTCTTCTTCTGAATCCACGAGGAGCGCTTGCTCGGTTCGAGGTAATCGGTGATGCGGTCAGCGGTGCCGCCCAGCGGGGTGTTGAACTGGGATTCCTTACCCGGCTCGGATGCGTCGCCCTTCTGCCCCTTGTCCATCTGCTTACGCGCTTCGGCGCAAGGCTCGATGTCGGCAGGCTTCTCGACGAAGATGAAGGTCTCGCCGATTGTCCAGTATTCGCGGACGGCGTCAATCAGAACTTGGAACAGCTTGGTGTTTTGCACGACACGCTGGTACTCGTCGAACACGAAGTCCGCGTACTCTTCGCTGGAAGACTTCGGCTTGGACAACTCCATCTTGGAGAGGGGAAGCTCGGTGTGCAAGTCGATGGCGCGACCCACGATGGGGTCACGGTCGTATGCGAGGCGGTAGAAACGAAGCTCTTCGGCGCGGGACGCGGGGAGTTCGAGCGCGTCAACTGGGAACTCGTACGAGTAGTAGCCGATGTTGTTGGAGTCGGCGATGTCAGCATAGCCCACGCCGCCGTCACCGAACAAACCTGCGATCTTGCCTGACTGGACGGTCTCATCGCCGCCAAGGAAGCTGTCAGCAAGCCCGCGCAGACCACGCAACTTGGTGCGGTAGGCAACGTCATCACGGATGTTCTTGCCATCAAACGTGGTATAACGCCCAGCAGATGCGTACTCGCGGGTGTTGCCGTCCTTGTCGGTAGCGAACGCTACCTTGCGGGTTTCAAAGGTCTTACCCACTTTTACGCTGCCATTGCGGTTGCGCTTGGAGGGCTGTTTCTCGTCTGCCATGCTTATCCCCTATAAATGCAGTCAGATAGGCTGATTTATTCGTCCCCGGTGTCGTCCGTCAGGACATCGTCTGCTGTTCTGTCTGCACGCTTCCGCAAAGCCTTCTCTTGATCGAGGTTAGCCAGTTTTGCCTTAGCCAGTTCGAGCAGGTCTTCGTGAGAAAGCTGCTCCAAATCCTGCGGGCTGAGGTTCGCAAGGTCTGGGATTCCATAACCCTCGGTGTCCTGACCCGGACGAAGCTGCACTGTGGCTGCCTCTTTCTCTTTCTTGCGCTTCTCCGCGTCCATGATACGGAGCCGCGCTCGGCGTGCGGACTTGTGGGCCTTGTCCAGTTCGATCTCCATCTTCGCTGCTTCATTGACCTTCGACTGTGCAACCAGCTTGAGGTCGGCGTAGCCACGCTTCAAGAATTCGAGAGTCGGAGTCAGAGCTTGCTGCTCTGCTTCCGATAAAAACTCCCACAACCTTGAAAGCCACAGCAAGCTGGCCTTCTGTGCTTCGTGCGCACGCAGAGCTAAGCCCATTTGGTTGTACGTCTTGCGGGAATCCAGACGCATCAACGAACGCTTCTTGATAATCTCGGTCTCGTCGTCCTGATCGGTGATCTGCCACAGCGCGTACTTGTCTTCTGCGGCGTTCTTGGCGGTGGAATTTTTGGTGTACTTGGTGCGGGTGCGCTTCGGTTTGGTAGGCTTCACCTCGGCAGGATGTTGTTGACCCTCGGGCAATCCCTCAGCAAGCTCGTCTTCTTCGAGCGTATCCGTCCACTCACGTCCACAACGGCGACAGGAACCGAAGTAGTCGATTCCCCCGCCACACTGCGGGCAGCGCTTGTTTTTATAGTCCGGCATTCTAAACCCCTACTTTATGGGTCAGGTAGCTCTGCTCGTCTTGCGGGTCGGACTCAACCTCAATGACTTCTTCAACTTCCACCTGTGCAGATTCCGGGGGCGGAATCACGGCGTTCGGATCATCGAGCAGGTTTGGCTCCGGGCGAATCACATTCGGATTGTCGAGCGGGATCGGCCCCATGTAGCCAAACTCCGGGCATTTCGGATCGCGGTAGTTGATGCCGCAGCGCTGTTCATACTGAGCTAGGGTCTCCAGCGTCTTGTCGTTGTCGTCGCCGTCCGGCACGTTGTCAATCGTCCAGTATTCGTGAAGCTGGAGCGAGGCGATAAGAAGATTCTGAATTTTCTTTTTGTCTGTTGCTTCAAAAATCTTCGCCGCGAGCTTGTAGGCACGGGGATGTAGCGTCTGCTCAAGATAGCCTCTCGCCTTCTCGCGCTTCGCGGCATCACCAGACATGATGAACTTGTACAGGTTGTTCGTCGTGGTCGTGTTGAACATATCCGGCACGTAGGTCTCAAGCCCTTCGATCTTCGTGTAGGCAACCTTCGTGATGCTCCAGTCAACGTCCCAGCTACGACCGTACTCCGCATCGCACTCGATAGGAACGGGCCAGCCCATCTGCTCGTGATACTTGCGCAGTTTCATCCAGCGGGTGAGGCGCGGCAGAATGAACGGCACGTATTCGTTCTTGATGGAGATGTCGATCTCGTCGTGGACGGAACCGTGGAAGCGGAACACCTTCTGGATGTCCGGGTCTTTCTCAACCCACTTCTTGATGCGGTTAATCGAGATGCGCATGAAGTCACCGCAGAGTCCCTGCACGGGAGTGTTGACCGCGACGCGCTGCGCCTTACCAAGGAACTGATTGTACTCGATAGCGTTGCGCACACCCGTCTCTGGGTTCTTCCACAGACGGTCGGCTGCGTTCTTGTATGCTTCGAACTGATCCTGATCGCCCGCTTCCTGCGCCTTCTTGGCTTCTCGTTTGAAGTCGTAGTATCTCGAAAGCTGAGTCTTTTCTTGCTTGGTCGGCGTGTGGATGTGATCCAGTTCCATCGACGAACGGAAGTCAATGACGCGTCCGGTTGCCGTCTCGGTGATGAATTTATCACGGGCAATTGCCTGCTTGATGTCGCACCATTCACGGAACTTTGGCACACCAGCCCAGTACTTCTCGACAAGCTCCTCAGCCTTCTTCATCGTCATCGTCTTGTCTTTCTTGATGAGGTTCTTGTAGATGGCGTGGGCTGTGCCGCCGTAGTTGATGGCGAAATTGATGATCTTGGCAACGCCGCGAAGCGTCTTGGACTTGTAGTCCTTCGACGTCGGGTCGCTGTACTGCGGGAAGATGTTCTTAGCAGTGAGATCGTGAAAGTCGCCACTGCCGTGCATGAATTCGTCGATGTACTTCGGCTCGCCGGACAGGTTCGCCATCGCACGCATTTCGATGTTCGAGTAGTCGATGGAAAAGAACGTCCAGCCCGGATAGGAGCACATGAGCACGCGCAGGTTAACGACTTGGTTCGCGTCAAGCGACGTTTCTTCAATCAGAATGCCGAATTTGTCTTTGCAGGTTGTGCAGGTCGGCACAAGACAGATGCAATAATCTTGATAAATGCCGATGTGATTCTTGATGATGCCGGGAGCTTTCGAGCGGACTCCCTTGTCCTCGATAAAGCAAGACGGGTGAAGCTCACTCTCGTCGTGCTCTTCAATGTCGTACTCCGGTACAGAGTCCGGCTCCAGCACGTTGCCGTACACACGCCAGAAGTCTTCCGCTTCCAGCTTCTTGACGCCTTGCGGATTCCATTCCAGTCCGCCGTCCTTCTCAAACTCACCACCACCGCCCGAGAGACGTCCCCCGGCGACCACGTTCTGCTTGAGGTAGATGCGTGCGGAGTTGTCCTTCGGGTCGTAACGCAGGTTGTCCGGGTGCAACGCGGCAAGCTCGCGGAATTCCTGCAAGCTCTGAAGGAATTGGTTCTCAGGGTACTGCTTCGCAAGCTCTGTCAGCGTTTCCTTGTCGGTAGACGCTGCGCCCGCGTCGGTCGTGCGGTAGGGCTTGAAACCCATCATGCGGAACAACAAATCGCCAAGCTGCTTAGTCGAACCGGGATTGAACTCACCAGTCCAGCCCGCTTCTTCAGCGAGCTTCACGAGTTTGGCTTTAAGCTCTACGAGCGTGCGTCCGTGCCAGCGTGCAGTACGCCGCTGGCGATCCACGTCAACGAGGAAGCGCTGGCGCTCAACGTACGCGAGAGAGTCCACAAGCTCGTGGTCGATGCGATGCACCAGCTTGCGGCTGCGTGCCAACTCCTTCATCTTCTCCCAGAGCAGCCACGTGCAGATTGCGTCGGCAGCGGCGTAGTAGAGGGCAAGCTCAGTAGGAATCCACGTGAACGGAACGACCTTCTGCTTAAGCGTGTTCTTCTGAGTCACCGGGTTGTAGACGTGACAGCGAACCTTGGCAAGCTCTTCCATTTCAATCTGCTCGATGCCCAATATGGTTTCGCTGAGCTTCTTCAAGCCTTCAGCACCGCCTTGGAACGAAGCCTTGTCGCCGAAGTCAGCTTTCGGGTCGTTGATGTACTTCATGACCTGAACGTCTTCGAAGTGCGGGTAGCCACGGAAGCGAGTACCCAGCGTGATCTTCATAACTTCGCGGTCGAATTTGCCGTTGTAGAAAATCAGGTGGGACTGATCGAAGAGGCGTTGTAGGATGGGGGCTATGACTTCACGCGGAATGTTCGGCCCCTTCTCGTGATTGACCGGGATGTACAATCCCTCGATGCCATCAGCGGAGAGACAGACTCCGGCGATTTCTACCTTGACCTCATAGACTAAGACCCACTCGCCAGATTCAAGTTGTTTGATGTCAGTAAAGATGCGGGTGTCGAGCGATGTCGTCTCGGTGTCAACCGCGATAACTGGGCACTTGCCGCCAGCCCAATCGTGATGACGCGACTTGTCGGATAGTACCTGCTCGACCCAAGAGGAAAGCTCCTGCTCTGTCGTAACAAGACGGAACACCTTCTCTGCCATCCACGGCTTCTTGATGCCATCGACGGTGATGCCAGCCAGCTTCTCGCGGAACACAGTACGAATGTCGCGGGCAGGCTTGACCTTCTTCGGCTTCGCCGCCCTAACCTTCGGAGGAGCGTTTGGGTCTTTCGGCTTGCGAGGCTTGCGTGTTTTCTTGACTGGTGCCTCGACAGGCTGTTCGCCTTCGGGCTGCGGGAATAGTTCGTCCATCCATGACTAATACTCTGGACGAAGGGAGGAGGGAAAAAGTTTGGTGGGACGGAGAGGGATCGAACCTCTATCTCCGGGTTTTCAAGCCAGCGCTAAGACCACATCAGCTACCGCCCCATTTGGCGGCGACGGAGGGAATTGAACCCCCTACGCCCTGCTCTTCAGGCAGGCGCTCTACCGATGAGCTACGTCGCCACACGACACACGCTTACTGCAAGCCGCCGAAGCGGCTGGTAAACGAGTCGAATTGGAACGTCAGCATCATAGTCTTAAACCCTCCCGGTTTTGGACGATACCGGGAAACGTATAGGGCACGAAACGGAACGTGCCTCCACCACTCGGTTTAGGTCCGAGAACCGCTACGGAGTTGCTAAAGCGCCTCCGCTGCGCCACCCACGTTTTGCGAAACGGGGAAAAACTTGTTCCTTCCCGCTTTCATATTTTCGTCCATGACGCGAAGGTTGCACACGTTTAGGCAACAGGACGGGAGGCGTGGGCATCGGCCCTTGCGGGGTTGCCTCTGGTACTCACTTCCTCCAAGCTAAAATCGCAGGGAACAAAAAATAGCACGGTTCGTTTCTGCCTGACGCTCTTCCAACTGAGCTACATCCCGTAATGCGGTTAGGATGGTGAGATTCGAACTCACGACCTTCTGGTTGTATGAAGTAGCCGTACTGCACACCGCTGCGAAACTTTTTCGGTCGGCAGGGATTCCCGATTCTCCACCCTGCATGACTCTTGCCCCCAGCCCTTACAGGTCCGGGACGGCTGCCTTTTTGCAACCCGGCAGCCGCATACTAGCGGTCTAGCCGAGTACGCTCAGTGTTCGTAGCACCGACATCAGCGTAAAGGACATAGCGTCTCTATTTATGGATCGTGTCTTTTTCGCCACGACCGAAACTCGTGCCGCCAGTGATCCATGATGTCTTGCACCATCCGGTTGCCCGGAACCACTCATGGACTGACGGCTTAAGGAAACGCTACGAACTCCCTTTTCACCACTGCTCCAACCGGATCACCGGAGATTACTTCGGGAATTGCGTCTCACCCCGCCCAACAGGAGTTATTGATTGGCTCCATCAGGACGATTAACGACTTGAGGCTTCGGGTGCGCCCATCCCGATTTAATCCGCTCGAACTGGCTCTCAAGAAAAGCTGATCTCAAGAGTTGGGTCAGTGACCTACGAACTCCACGGAACCTCAAAATTGGTAGCGGGGGAAGGATTTGAACCTTCGACCTTCTGGTTATGAGCCAGACGAGCTACCAGACTGCTCCACCCCGCGTCAAAACTTAATGTGGGAACCCTCGGAATCAACGGCTCCGGCTTTTCAGTCGTTATGAGCCTCGGGTTGTCAAAGGTTCCGGGCAGCGTACCCGCCCATCTACGCTATGACCATCGGGATAACTAGATCGTGCGCACCTACCCGATGCCTTCAGAAACATCTTCCCTCGTCAGGTTAGTGAGAGGGTTCCCACACATCTATGATACCGCTATTCTAACTTTTCCGCCGCTTTTTCTGCGTCGTACTCTTTGTGCTCTTTGAGCGCCTTTTCCACCCACTCCCAGATTTCCGGGTCGTGAGCGAACTTTTCACGGGCTTCATCGAGCGTCAATTCCCACTGAGGCCATGCCTTGTGAAAGTCCTTGTGCTTCCAGACCCACTGGAGCAGAGGATCGCACACATTGCAGTGCCAGATCGAGTGAAGGCTGTCGCCGTACCAGTCCTCCCACGTCGCTTCGTACTCTGGATCGTCGTCGTCCCAGTGTCCTCGGATATTCCGAACCCACTTCGGGAGCTTGATGAAGTCGCTGTAATGACAGACGTACGTCTGAACATCCCAGAACAACCACTCCAACACGGCCCAGTACCAGATCACATCTTCGAGACAGATCAGAACACGAATGTCCTTCTCGTCCCATCCCCACATAGCCACGTGCCAGCGCTTGATGCGGAACTGCAACAGCTTTTTGATCTTCGACAACATTTGGTTCTCCTTTGACCGGCCCACGATTACGCCGTATGGGCGGTCTTGCTAAGGTTAGCCATGCTGTCCTCCTCTAAAATTCGGGTCGAGCGCTCTGCGTGCGATAGACATGTAGTCCGGGTGCCGTTCTATAGTCTCTCGCAGTGCTTCCCACAACTTCTGCCGACCCCCGTAAGCTGCCAACAACGAATTGAGGAGATCGTCTTGCGTCATAAATTTGGTAGCGGCGACTGGGATTGAACCAGTGACCTCCGGCTTATGAGACCAGCGCTCTGCCAACTGAGCTACACCGCCACAATCTTACCACAGCCCACGTACATAATCCGCGTATCGCCATTTCCGATTTAGGATGTGGTCTGTTACGACCCCGTCCTTCTCTCGAATCGTCCTACGCTTGTCCCCACGCTGTCCCGACCCTATCTGCTGCTTCCGGTCGGCGGCTTGCGCGTCGGCTTGCTGTCCCCGCTGCAACGCCGCTAGGCGTGCCGTGAGAGTCGCAAGTGCCGTCTGCTTGTTACGCGACTGAGACCTTTCGGACTCACATCGTACTGCCAACCCGGTCGGCTTATGCGTCACTCGGACGCAGGATTCGACTTTGTTGACGTTCTGTCCGCCCTTGCCGCCGCTCCGCATAGTTTCCCAGTGCAGATCGGTTTCCTTGAGCTTGAACTCTTCCGTCGAAGGTTCGTCGAATGTTGCAACCGTGATGGTCGAGGTCTGGATTCTACCTCGCCTCTCAGTCGGCGGAACTCTTTGCCAACGATGTCCACCCTGCTCATTTGCGAATACTTCCCTTGCGCCCGCTCCCGTTATTCTGAGAACCATGAAGCCGGGACGCTGCTCCACGATGTCAAACTCAAAGACCCCTCCGCGATGCCACGCGGGCGTAGATGGTTGTTTGCTCTTCGACGAGGAGCTTTGCGTCCTCGCCGCCTTCTGCTGCTCTGATTTCTACGATCATACGAGTCTCCTAAACTTGGTCGGGAAGGGGGGATTTGAACCCCCGATCTCATGCTCCCGAAGCATGCGCGTTACCAAGCTACGCTACTTCCCGAATCACGCAATATCCTTGCAAACTTACTGCGCGGAAAACGAATCACGCAATATCACCACGCTCCAACAGGACGATACTTGCGCGAAAACAACTTCTTCAACCAGCGAATCATTCTGAAAACCTCTCCCAATTCAGACCGTAGACTTCTTTCAGCTTCAGCATGTACGCCTCGGTCTTGATCTTAACTCGGAAGTCCTCGCCTTTGGCAACGACCCCCTCCCATACTGGATACTTCCCAGAGCGAATATCCTGAATGAATTCCTTGTTCAGGTTGCCCTCGTAGATCACCTCAGCCGCGTATGGCGCACCGCTGAACGTGTCCTTGAACCACCGTGGCGGCATGATACCCTTCTTGAACAGATGCACGTCGATGAGCTTCAACTGCTTCTGCTCTTTCTCGTCGTGCGTCCCGGCAAAGCTACTCGGCCCGAAGAACTCAGTGAACACCGTGATCCGCTGCAAGTTCCGATACCGCCAATCACTCGCGTAGATGCGATCCTCAATGTCGTGCGCGATCTCGCGGAATAGCGGCAGCGCTTGTCCCCAGAGCGGGTGCTTCGGATCAAACAACTCCGTCCGCGTGCCGAACTTGAACCAGCCGCGTTTCTTGTTCCACTCCCAGCGCAGGTTGCTTCCGTCGTACTTGTAGAAAGCAATGCAGGGCTGCCCAAGGGGAGCCTTCTTCGCGCCGGGTATCTCTGGGTACTGTTCCATATCTCCTACTAAAATTGGATGCGGATACAGGAATCGAACCTGTGTCAACGGCTTATGAGACCGTGCTGGAACCGCCTCCAGTCTAATCCGCAACAAAATCGACGTTTGCTTTCGTAGGCGTGCTCGACGCCTCGTTAACCCTCGACTGGTGGGTCTTTCTTTCACAACCTCTGACCTACTCCGAAGAGTAGCCAGCCGCCCCAGCGACTCAGGCAAACGTCCCAAACTTGGTCGGGAATGGCAGATTTGAACTGCCGATCTCTCGCTCCCAAAGCGAGCGCGTTACCAAGCTACGCTAATTCCCGATGGTCGCAGGCTCCAGCTTCTCACTGGCGCTCCAGAGCGGTAATGGGCCGCTCACACGGGACAGTGCAGAGCCATTAACTCCGCACCTATCCGAACCTGCACAAACTCTGGTCGGGACGGCGAGATTCGAACTCGCGACCTTACGCACCCCAAGCGTACGCGCTACCAAGCTGCGCTACGTCCCGAAAAATTATGGGCGACTCGCAAAGCCATCCGACGTTCCGGTTGGGCAGGCTTTGCTATGGACTAGCACCCAGCTTGCGCCAGATGTTTCGTACAACGACTACGAGCACCGAACGTCAGTGGCCCTCTCGCATGTCGCTCCACCTCAGACTCTTAAACTTTGGTCAGGGTGAGTGGATTCGAACCACCGACCCCTCCGATCCGAACGGAGTGCGCTAACCAGACTGCGCTACACCCTGACAGTACAAAAAACTTGGTCGGGGCGGGGAGATTCGAACTCCCAGTGCTCTTAAGCTCCCGCTTCCAAAGCGGGTCGGCTCCCAGCTACCGATTTACGCCCCGATGACCAAACAAAAAACACACGTGGTCGGGGCTTGCACTTTGGCTTAATTGTTGGTAAATTCACAACTAGAAAGCCCCGACGCCTGAAGCGCGGGGCGGACTCTATTGCTAGAGTACTGCGACCCCGCGCATGATAGGCATGCACGGTCGGAAACCCGGAAATGGTCGCATAAAGTTCATTGAAGGTAGTGCTCTCCGTGGCTAGTAGCCACTCTCAGTAAAGTACTGGAAAATCGGAAATTTGTCAACAACTATTTTTCAGAGAAACATCATCCCGCCAGCCCACGGACGGGGAGCGCCGACAGGCATCTTGGCGTCGATGGTCTTGACGCAACTTACGCACCAAACCGGAGTAATGTTCAAAGCCCGGACACGCGGGTCGAGCATACAGCCGCCGCACCCGGCGCAGTGCGAATGTTCCTTGTGGTCTGTGGCGAATTTCTCAAAATCTGTCATGACATCTCCTTAGCACGAACAAGAGAAGTACTTCGCTCGCGCCCGTGGCTCTTTGCCAGTGAAATTCTTGTAGTGATCCCAAAACTCTGATGGGATTTCCCCGTGGGCATCACTGCCGCCGAAGTGGAGGTACTCCTCGTTGAGTTCCGTGTTGTAGTAGCCATCTTCACGGTCATCATGGTCGCCTTCGATGGCCCGCATGACGGATTCAAAGCCGGGGCAGTCAGAGGTCTCACAGAAGTGACGCAGCCATAGCTCGGACTCTGCCGGAGTCACCTTCCAGCCGGGGCGCATGAGAGACACATTTCTCTCTGCCGCGAAGCTCGGATGTTCCCACACGTGGCGCAGTGAAGTGATCTGACGTGGGTACACCAACAGCCAGAACCACTGACCCGGCTGCACTTCGCCTTCGAGAAACGGATCAACGATGCCGAGGGGCTGATCGCTGAAACCGTAGCCATCAATGCCGCCGTCGTTATGACCCGGACGAAGCGTGTGGACAGCTTGCGCAGGCTCCACGGCAATGTGGATCGCGTCGCGTTTTTCGCCAGACCCAATGATACTCCCCAGCGTTGCTAGTGCGTCCGTGTGCGTGCTTCTCTTTTCTGCTTCAGACATTACAGTTCCCTTTCGCTTGCGTAGTGGACACCGCCAGAGGAATGCCAGTGCGGCTGCTTCCGGTCGCAACTAGGTTGTGAATTACACGCCCAGCGGTTCCTGCGTTTCGACAGTTTGAATTCCCGACGTGTTTCACCGAGGTGGGCCCGGCAGTATGGGTTGCCGTGGTACCAGTGCTCACCTTTCAGCGGGCACGTCACCGTGGGTTCTTCTGCTTCAGACACGATGGTCTCACCGTTGACGATGAAGGAGCATGTGTACTCATCGAACGCATACAGCAACGGTTTGTCATACGCCGTATTTTTCTGCGGTTCCATGCCGCCCCATGCGGCATAGCGGATGACGCGACGTCTGTTTTTAATCATCTGCCGCAGTTCGTCACATCGGTCGAGAATCCCTTTGACGTCGATGTCTTCGCGTTCACAATACGGGTCGCCACGGTAGTAGCACGACTTGCGAAGATCATGAAGATACAACTTCAGTTGGGTATACTCGATGAGGATATTTTCGTAACTGGCATCTTTACCGAGAAGGGTCGTCTCTCGCTCTTGATCATGCGACTTTCCAAACTCGTCCCACAGGCGTTTCTGATCAGTGATTCTGTGAAAGCGATGCCTTGGAGTCTGGTAGTAAATTGACCGCCCGATCTCACTGTTGATGCGGCTGACTTCGGACGAAGTCTCGCGATCAATGACGAGAGCCAACACCTCTTGTTGAGAAGTGTTGGCTTTCGTTTCAGCCAATACCAGCAATGATTCTAGGGGAGTCAGAAATTACTCCGCTGCCGCGTCTTCCTTCGGCGCTTCGGCACCCTTGTTCTGAACAACCTTGAACAAATTCTCGTAG
>Ga0207116_10175_pt1 | contig 18244 bp, 19 predicted proteins | sample Alteio_BWMinHeat_44_FD_153550 | JGI IMG/M metagenome (GOLD analysis project Ga0207116, IMG submission 153550) | Enriched cells from forest soil in Barre Woods Harvard Forest LTER site, Petersham, Massachusetts, United States -... | ecosystem: Environmental > Terrestrial > Soil > Temperate forest >... | reverse complement strand
CACTCGGCATTCGGTTCGTAGTACAGGATCACCATCCGCGCTGTCTTCGGCCCGAGTCCGGGTACACTCTCCAGAGATTCGATGGTCAGGTTGTCGAGATCGAGGTTGACGGCTGCGCGGAAGGCTTTGTTGATGCGTGTGTATTGCCCCATCTTGAATTGACGGAGTCGCCAGCCAAGTTTCTTGTACGTGATGAAGAATTTCACCCGGCAGAACGGGGAGTTGATACAGTCGCCGTCCCAGCGTGATCCGATGCCCGCATCGAGGAAAGCATTCAGCTTAGCTTCTGTCTGCTTGGCGCTCTTGCCAGCTACACAGATGCCGAAGAGAATCCACCACTCAAGCTGTGGACGGCTCATCAGTTTCGGGAGATTGAACGGGTCTACCATTTTCGAGTACGCCTTTTGGCGTTACGCTTTCCGGCGTAACGTCCTTCCAACTTCCCGGCTCGGCGTCGATAGTGTCATTCGGGTAGTAGACCCACTTTACCATACTGCGGTCGATGGCAGGGACTTCGTGAAACGTTCCGTGGGGCGACATGCCCATCATTTCGGAGGCCGTGACTTCAACCTCGTAGCCGCCTCCGGCTATTCTCTTGCCAAACTTCTTCACGAGCAGCGCGATGGCTGAAAGCTGTGGGTTATGCTGAATCATCGTCTTTCCTGTTTTGCCATTCGTCCCAGTGGTAAGCGCACATCGGTATTCTTGTGGTGAGAATCTCGCTGTCTCCATCTATCGAGATGTCCACACCACCTACCTCAACAAAATCAACGGCGGGCTTGCCGCACCTTTTCGTGCCGACAAAGACTTGGCATGTCCGCCGCATTAGACCTCACAGATCGACGACGATAGGTTCGTTGACGGGCTTGTAGGCTTCGTTGCAGATCGACGCGTTGATGAACAACGTGTTGACGTACTGCGTCTTGCCGTACCCGCCATGGATGTGCCCGAAGACGTGAATCTTCGGCTTGACCCGCTCCACCATCGCCATAAGCTCCTCGCATCCGAGGTGCTCGCTGCCAAGATGGGAAGCGATCTGATCTTGAATACCCATCGGCGGCCCGTGCGTGATCAGAACATCCAGCCCTTCGGGGATAAGCTCCCACTTGCGCCGGATGGACTCGCCACGGTCAAGGTTGAACGCCCAGTTGTAGAACGTCGGTTGCCACGGGCTGCCGTAAATCTTCAAGCCTGCAACTTCCGCTGCGCTGTCCTGAAGATAGACGATCTTCTTCTCTGGCTCGATGTCGAGGATGCCGTTGTTCAACAAGCTCGTAGCCATCGTGCGGTTCTTCTCGAACATCCAGTCGTGGTTACCCGCGACGAACACCTTGTGCTGGTGCGGAAGAGCGCGGAACCACGCCCCGAACGAGGCGATCTCGTTCATGCGACCCATCATGGTCGCATCGCCAGCGTGGATCAGGACGTCGCCGTCAGGGACGGGTGCCAGCATCCTGTCGTGCAGGTCGTGCGTGTCGGAAATGAAAACGATCCTCATGGTATTCAAATACTCAAATCCTTTGGTATGGGTGACAAGTTCCAAGAAGGCGACGGGTTAGCCCCGGAGCCAAAGTTCCAAACGGCCTTCCCCGAGGACACAGAGCCTCAGCCGGAAGCGATCAACCCCTTCAAAGTTGGTGAGGTATTGTGTCAGTACGGGTGCGGGCGACCGGGGCAGTATTTCAGCCACGGGCCTTTAGGTGGAGAACTGCCGCGCTGCTCAAAAAGCCTCAGCGATTGCCCTGCGAGGGGCGGCGTTGCGATCAAATCTGCTAGGAAAGCCGGACGTTTAGGCGGTGGTCGCCGTCGCGGTTAGATCGGGAAGCGCTGCCGTGTCGGCTGCGGTGAAGGCGGTGCCTTCGGGAGCTTCGTTGTGTCGATTGGATGTTGTACGACTGCCATGATGCACCTCAGAACTTGGTAGCGCTAACGAGATTTGAACTCGTGTTTTCACCGTGAGAGGGTGACGTCCTAGGCCCCTAGACCATAGCGCCATACTTACCGCAAAACTTTTCCCACAACCTTCATGCCGAGTAGGATGGATGCTGACATCGTCTCCACGCTTCCCTCTTTCGGGAAGGTCTCGACGCGGACAATGCGTCCTCTGCCAGTACCACTCAGTTCTCTGTTCTCGTAAATCCGCTCGGAACCATCTTCGAACACGAATCTGATTTTCATAAAAGTCTGGTGGAGGTAGACGGGTTCGAACCGACGACCTCATGCTTGCAAAGCATGCGCTCTCCCAACTGAGCTATACCCCCAGAAAATGTTTGACCACGCGATCCGTGCCGACCGCGATCTCTACTACCTTAGCGTTCTCGAAGTCTTTCCGCTTCGAGCAGGAGACAAGCTCCATGCCGCTTTCCACGTGCTCAATGTCCATCGTCATTTCCGAGTAGTCCGGCAGCCTATCGCTCGGTACGACTCGTGTCTGACCTACCCAGCGTGCCAGCATCGCTGCGACATCCGCTACCAGTGGCGTGTAGTAGTCAGCCCCGGTGCTCGGTGAATAGATGCACTGAAACTCAAGCTGGTGAAACTCTTTCAATCGCATGAACTTCGTCGGCTGATCCTGCTCGCGCCGGAAGCTCTTGCCATGCTGCCAAACCACCAGCGGCATCCGAACCTTCTCCTCGTTGTGAGGATTCAACAGGTGCTTCGCGTATGCGTAAGAACCCATCGTGGTCTCGGGCCTTGCAATCAGCGTGACGTCGTTGCCTTCGCTGTCCTTCGATGTCCCGTTCGTTGCGAACATGTCGTCTGCTGAGTAGTTCGGGTTGACGAACGACTGAGGCGTCAGGATCGGGGCTTCTACTTGAAAGAATTCCCACGCCCGGTTCATCCGCTTCAGCCTTTGTTTGATCACCCAAACAAGGCGACTCTCGACCAGCTTACGTGCATTGATCTCCTCTTCCGTCCAGAAGATCAGTCCGTTCACGTTGTATAACTGCTCCACAGCGCCTCGAATCTTGGAGCGGAATATGGGATTCGAACCCATGACCTCAACCTTGGCAAGGTTGCATTCTACCGCTGAACTAATTCCGCGTTGCCGGGAGTTTGTGCTGGTATCTCTCCAGCCCCGGCACTACTATAATACCGCAAATCTGGTGCGCCGTGCAGGGTTCGAACCTGCGAACCTCTCCCGTGTGAAAGGAGCGCTCTACCAACTGAGCTAACAGCGCAATCGCTGGGAACAAGTGGGTCGGGATTGCCCAGCTTTCCGTTTATGAGACGGCGCTTAGGGTATCCGCCGAGGCAGATATGAAGTACCCGTTCTCCGACACCGCAGCGAAACTAAATTTGGTAGCGCCTGCGGGAATCGAACCCGCCTTCACCTGATTGAAAGTCAGGGGTCCATAGCCGATAGACGGAGACGCCACTGTGTCACCGTTCGGTTACATTCCGTAATGTCACCGTTCGGTTACATCAAAACTTGGTGCGCCGTAAAGGATTTGAACCTTTGACCTCGTCCATGTCAAGGACGCGCTCACTCCGGGCTGAGCTAACAGCGCATGTAAACTTGGTGGAGCCAGCGGGGGTCGAACCCGCGACCTCATCGTTGCGAACGATGCGCTCTCCCAACTGAGCTACGGCCCCAAACTTCTACTGCAAAAATCTGGTGGAGCTAAGGGGGGTCGAACCCCTGACCTCTTCCATGCCATGGAAGCGCTCTCCCAACTGAGCTACAGCCCCACTGCTAAACTTGGAGCGGGAAACGGGTCTCGAACCCGCGACCTGTTGCTTGGGAAGCAACCGCTCTACCAACTGAGCTATTCCCGCGAAACTCTTACGCCTCGATTGGCGCGGGCTTTTCGCCGCGCTTCACTGCACAAGGATCGCATAGCTTCAAATTCATCGCCGTTGAACTCTTCGGCGCGTTGTACGACTGCCCATACTGGACAACGACGGTCGTCCACTGGCGGGTACAGCCTAATTCATCACACATGTGTACTGGCTTCATCTTTTCCTCTTCCTCAAACTTGGTAGCCCTGAGCGGTTTCGATCCGCCTTCCAATCGCTGAGAACGATTTATCCTAGCCAGTAGACGACAGGGCCAAACTTCTAAATCTGGAGCGGGATAAGGGAATCGAACCCTCGTCTCAACCATGGCAAGGTTGCATATTACCACTATACGAATCCCGCGAACACTGCTACTTCAAACTCTTGGAGCGGGAGACGGGAATCGAACCCGCATCGTTGGTTTGGAAAACCAACACTCTACCATTGAGCTACTCCCGCTCTTATAAAAAGCTGCGCCAAGTCTGTAGCCGGGATTCTGTCGTTTAAGACGACCATTCCTCTAGGCGGGAGATTACTCGCCCGCTCAAGCATGCTACCCGCTGATTCCCCGTCTTTCGACGAACGGCCCGAACACAAGCCTGCTCAGCCTATTTGCACTTGCTGCCCGTGGAGATTGCTCGTTTCACCCGCACTTAAGCGGCTCGTCTCTGTAGCTCTAATCGTCAGCATCCTTGCGGATGCCGCTAGGGCGTTACCCTACACGGTGTTCTATGCAGTCCCGAACTTCCTCGAAATCTTTCTGTCTTTCCGTGCTTTCGCTCCGGGGTGTCAGTCCGATCTCGCGGTCGTCCAACTTGGCACAACATCTGGAGCTACGGGTGGGGATCGAACCCACGCATTATCGGTTTTGCAGACCGACGCCTTTCCAGCTTGGCTACCGTAGCAAACTTACTTGCCGCGAACCACTTTCAAAATCTCTCGCGGCGAAACTTTTTCTGCCACTGTCTCTGACATCCGCGCCATCATGCGCTTAGGAATGTCGTAGTGGTCTTTGTGAAACCAGCAACGCTTAATACCTAACTGCTGCGCTGCCGCATGAAGATTCTCTTTCGAGTACGGCACCGTCACAAGGTGCCTCAGTTCATCGTAGAGAATCTTCACCGTCTCTCCTCTAAACAATCGTGGTGGAATCGAACCACTCTCCCGCAGTCGCCTGCAAGCTCCTACGGTTTTCCCCGCGTTACCTCCTCGGTCAGCAGATGTCATCCGTTGCAGCAGATGACACCCGCTCGCGGGCTGAAACTGGATGCGGCTGAGAGAATCGAACTCTCGAATAAAGACTTTGCAGGTCTCTCCCTTACCACTTGGGTAAGCCGCAACAAAATTGGCGGTGACGACGGGACTCGAACCCGCGATTTCTCCCGTGACAGGGGAGTGTCGTAACCAACTATACCACGTCACCAAAACTTGGTGGACCGTGTGGGAATTGAACCCACCTGTGTTTCGCATTGCAAGTGCGACGACCACCCCATGCAGTCCCACAGCCCACATTTGTCAGAAGTTTGCTACATTCTTCTGACAGAAACTTGGCGGTCCCAGCGGGATTTGAACCCGCGATCTTCTCCGTGACAGGGAGACGAGCACTCCGGGCTGCTCCATGAGACCGTAACAACGTCACTACAAATTTGGTACCCAGTGTGAGGCTCGAACTCACGACCTCTACTTTGTAAGAGTAGCGCTCTGACCAACTGAGCTAACCGGGTGCAAAAACAAAAAGGGACGAACCGTTTTTGGTTCGTCCCTCGGAAACTCTCTCGATTTAGCTTTTGCTTAGCCTATCGAGCCTCCGAAGGACATGGTATCTCCTGCCGCCGCTTCAGCGGCGACGGTACCTTCACACACGACTACTGCCGTGGCGTTGATGTGTCCGATTTGGAGGTTGTGCTTCATAGTCTTATACCTGATACGCGATAGTCGCACGATTTCAGAATACTGTCAAGCAAAAAATTTGGTTCCCCCTGTCAGACGCGACTTCCGGGTTCGGTGAATACTCTGCCGGAAGCGGGGGCTGAGCGACTTGTTCTGGGGCTATTCACACCCCACTGCCCCGGAGGAAGGTTCCCCATCCGAAGCCGAACAGCGGTGTACTCAGGCTTACACTATAAGAATACCGTAGTCAGCCTAATTTTGCAAGTTTTGCTTGAAGTTTGAAGATCAGGAAGTCCAAAACCTCGGCAAACGGCTCCATGCGGTTCTCGTATTTGACGACCATGGCGTCCAATTCCCGCTGCCTACCCTCCGCGTCACGGCGGACGGCTCTGAGCCTTGCCATCTGAACGCGGTGGGAAACGGGCTGCGCTTTGATGCGCTCGCAGACGCCCTCCATCTCAGCATCGAGCCGGATGATCTGCTCAAACCGGGCGGCGTCTTGCGGCTCCATCTCCATAAGGGTCAATTCGCGGGGCCGTTCGTGTGCGCCATGAGCAGCATGATCTTGTCGCGGACTTCGAGGGGCACCGTGCGACTGATGCCGATCTCCAGCGGAACCCAATCCTCGGGGTTGTGCTCGCAACCGCAGCCTTCGCATTTGTCGGGCACTTGGATGTTTTTGAAGGAGCCTTCGCCCAGCTTGGCGACTTGGACGACAATGTACTCCACGGCTTCCGCCTCGGTCATCAGACCTGCCGCCACTACCAATGCACGAATCTTTTCCTGCGTCTCTATCGCTTGAATCTGCGCCTTGTCCATAGGGACTCCTATCGAGATTGTACTACTACAGTGCGTTCTAAATACCGGAAACCGATATGCGCTTGAACTCGCGATTCGGGTGCCAGCAGTCCGATGATGACTGCACGCGCCTGACGATCTTGCTCCGCGTGTACGTGGTCGCGGACTTCGAAGAATTCACCGACCGGAGGAACAATGTGGCGGTACTTATACGGCAATAGCCGGAGCAACTGCTTAGTGGTCAGGTCGCGGAACTCTGGTAAGGAGTTCAGAAGTTCAACATACCTGCTCTCGATTTTCAGGTAAAAATTTTCACCGGATGCGCGATGTTCACGGTTTTCGCGTAGAGTCATCCGAGACTTGGTGTTCATGAAATCCTCTCGATTTGCTCGATTAGCGCGGCTCTCCCCCTCAGGATGCGCGATTTGACTGCGGAGATACTGACCTCACGGGCTTCTTCTACGGACAGCTTTGTCTGAATCTCATCCAACGACAGGCCCTCCCAAAAGCGGAGTCGAAGGGTACGGCGGAATTGCGGTGGGACGCGGGTGATTGCACGTTCCAACATGTGGCGGTCGATGATGCCCTCAAGATCGAGATCGCGGGACGCCAGCCATTTACCCGCGACAGGTACGGGGTCAACGTTGTGGGTCTGGTTCCCGCGCATGGTGGGGCTTGGTAGAGTGTTCTCGGCAAGCATGGTGTCGAGCGAGACGTCGCGTAGGTGGCGCTTCTGCGACCTCAGGTGCATCTTCGCTTCGTTGATAGCGATGCGCGTAATCCAAGTTGAGAACTTGGAGTTCTCTTTGAAGGTGTTGAGTTTTCTCCAGACCTTCGTGAGGGCTATGTTGGCTACCCATTGGGAATCGTCGTCACTGGTGAGCAGTCGCTTGATCGTGACGAACACGCGGGTGTGGTGCATCTCGTAAAGAGAGTTGAAGGCACGCTGGTCGCCTTGCCGCGCCTTGTGAACTAGGTTCAGTTCTTCTGGAGAGTCGTAGACTTTCTTGCTACCACGAACCGCCGCGATTGCAGGCATTTCCCTTTTGCCTCCCCCGAAATTTATCAGTCACCGCAAATACTACAACGAACACCCCAAGCCGCTCAATAGCACTTTCGTGCTGGTACTACCGGACTACCGGGTTGACCTCATCATAAAGTCGTTCCGCACGCCATGTGGCGATTCGACCCGTCTGGTAGTCGATCTGGTCTTTGGTCGAATCAATCCGGTTCTCGGTGGAGTAGATGCGCGACTTGCGTTCCTGCTCGTACTTCGCAGTGCCGCGTGCGTAGGGCACCTGCTCGGGGAAGCGGAACCCCTTCGGGTACTCGGTCACGGTAAGCGTGTCGTGCTTGCTGGCGTTCAACGCCTTGAGATAGGCTTCGAGGTCTTTCAGTTCACCTTGCAGCAGAATCTTGAATTCCTTGTTGGCTTCGCAGGAAACTTCGTAAGGCAGCTTGAATGCCCCGAAGCACTGTCCCATGCGGGTGCCGGAATGATTGTAGTCCGACATCTGGTAGCCGTGGTGAACCATCGTGCGGGTGCGCACCGCGCCGTCCTTCGAGAGTTTCTGGCGGCGTTCGCAGATGGCGCAGTTCCCGGTGTTCTCCATTTCCTCGGCAATCTGCGCGGGAGTCTTGTTGACGTTCGGCTTGCGGCCCTTGACGATGATGGACTTCACGGACTGGAGCCACTTCCAAATGGCGTCGATCTGGTCAAGAGTTTCGATGTACTCAGCAATGCCAACCGTGAGGGTGTCGGGCGACTTCTCGGTGAGTTTTTTGAGTTCGCGGCTCATCTTCGCCGCTTGGTTCATTCCGAAAGCGTAGCCGATGTTGTCGCGGCAGTCGCCGTGGCTGCGCGTGCGGTCTTTGCCGCGTGCCGGGTCAGAAGCAATGTGCTGCGCGTGTTCGCAGCCGGAGGCAACCCACGACTTCGCGTTGATGAATTCTTGGTTGTAAATTTTCCCGGCTTCGATGCCGCCTTCGATGGTTTTCAGGGCAGCTACGAACATGTGCCCGGAGGTGTAGGCTGAGACGTACTTCTTAGCGAAGGTAGAGGTAATTTTGTCTGTCGCTGGAGTCGCCATGCCTGTAGTATACAGGCACGAAAGTAATTTTGTCCAGAAACTACCCCTTTAGTTTGATGGGTTTACGGGAGGTCTTCGGGTGTTTCTACGATCTCGATCTCGATGGCTGTGTCTTCGTCTCTGAGGTACAGGCGGACGTAATCCCCTGAGATTACTTCAGTTAGCACAGGGACGTCAAAAAACTCTTGCAATTCTTTCCGGTGAATGATGGTTTCACCGCCCAGCTTGGCGAGGAGGCACGCCATGATCTGAGTCATCTGGTCGATCTGCGCTTCGTGCGGAGTCATGATCTTGCGGTCAGCCATACCACACCCCATGCAAATGAGATCAGTAGTCAGGTTCGTAATCAGGATCGTTGATGGCTGGGTCGATATATTTTTCGGCTCCGGGGTGGACTGATCTTTCGCCGAAGATTGCGAGGAGAAGTTTCTCTTCTGGGGACATTCCTTTGCCGGGGTCTCGCGGGTAGAAGAAGGCGACGAATGAGCAGCAGAGCAAGGCGTTGACGCCGTCAACCTTGACCACGCGAAGCTCGTACTCGGCGAACTCGGGATCGTGACAGGACTCGCAACAATCGACTCCGGTGTACTTGAAGTCTTTGCAGGTGAGCTTGTAGGAGGGTTGGGGATTGAACTCGTTTCGCATCTACATATCGTAGCGCGAAGTCCGTTAGTCGAGAGTGACTTTCTTGATCTCCGAGGCGTCGGCGATGAGGATAGTCGGGAGCGAGCACTCAACCATCGCAAGCTGACTGGGGCAGAGGAGCACGAAGGTCCCCGGCTCCGGCTGGCGCAACATTCCCACCGAGGTGTATTGGGCAAGCATCTGCTGCATCAGGAACTTGGCTTGGGCATCGAACGGCTTGTTCGGGTCGGCAGTCACCGAGATTTCCTGCTCGGTCTGCTCACCCGAGACAAAGGTGATCTTGAACTTCAGCTTAATTTCCACTTAGATTTCGCAAGACCCGGCAGAACACGCAAGTTCCTTCGCCGCCGTGGTCATGTCCTCTTTTTCAAAGTCGGGGAGCTTAGACCAGTCGATGACGGGTTGCTTCTCCCTGAGAGCTAAATACTCCTTCTCAGAGATTTCCGTGTATGGGGCTTGGCGGTAGATGCCGTTGTCGTACGGCTGGAAGCTGACTCCACCGATGAGATCGAAGTGCCGGAAGCACCAATCAAGCACGCATGTCCACTCAGCGTCCTTCACGTAGATCGTGCAGGACGGATTGTGCTCTGTCCAATGGAGCTTGTACGTCTTGTAGATTTCAAGCTGCTCCAAGGCCGTCAGGTCGTTGCGCGTCTTGCTCGTCTCGGGCGACTCAAGCCCGAAGTAGAACAGGTCGCTGTCGTTCGGCTTGTTGATCTCCGGCTCGGAAAGCTGTCCGGCAGCCTTGAGGAAAGCGTTGATTGGACTCTTGCGATCCTCCTGCGTTCCACGCTTGATCCAGCGAGAATACCTTGTGTGGATACCCGGAGCGCAGTTTACAAGCTGTGAGACGGTGCCAGAGGGCTTTACGCACGTAATAGCAGCGGGCATGGAGATGCCCAGCTTCTCTGACCACTCTTTCGCAATGGTGATTGAGTACTCGCGGAACTCGTCGAGCATTGCCGCAAGCTCGGCCCCGTTCGTGTAGGTTAGGGGGTTGTCCATGATCCCTGTGAGGGACACGCCAAGCAGCGCCTCTTCAAGCGCGTTCTTCTGCCACTCCTTGCGGAGGTAGCGGAACTCTGTCAGCGTAGCCTGCAAGCAGCCGATGATGGTTGCAATGCGAATCTTCTTCTTGATCGACGCCTTGGTGTCGTGTGGACGGATGACAACCTCGGACAAATTGCAAAAGCCCTTTGGACGAAGGTTGATCTCGCCGCAGGGGTTGGTACCGAAGTCGATGCCTTCCCACTTGCGACGCCCGGTCTTCTTCGCGGAGTTGGTCGCAGCGACGCGATTGAAAATCCCCCTCTCGCCTGACTTCGACTCAATCAGCGTGAGGAACTCCTTAATGAAGATTTCCGGGTCAGGTTTCTCCGTGTACGCTACAGAGTTGTTTGCGAGACGACGCCATGGGGCACCCTGCGGGTTCGTCTCATCCCACCACTGACCATTTTTGGCATTCCGCATACGGTCATCAGACAGGTTGGAGAGAGAAAGCATCGCGGAGCGACGCACACCACCGACGACAACGATGTCGCCGATCATACACATCAGGTCATGACACTCGATAGAAGTGAGCTTGCGTCCTGCTGCCTTCTTGAAAAGCTCAACACAAAAACGAAAAAGACGATCCAACGGCTCTGGGCCTGACGCACGACCGCCCATTGTCTTGAGCAACGCACCTTTCGGGCGCACGGCGGTCAAGTCCCACGAGGGGATGTCACCACTGTAGAGAAGCTGGATAAGCTGGCGAAGACCGCTCGACCAGCCGACCTTCGAATCTTTCACCTTGATGCACGTTTCGGCAGGGAACAATTTCTCAGCAATGACGGGCATTTGGTTGACGTACTGGCGCTCGACAGAGAAGCCAACACCTGTGCCGCACATCGAGAGGTACATCGCCTCATCAAAGGCGCGTGGATCGTCAACAGCAATGTACGAGCAGTTGTAACCAGCCGCGTTGTCTTTCTCAAGCGCGGGGCCTGCCGTCATCATTGCTCGCATCGAGGGCATCACATCCATGTGGAGGATGGCTTTCTCGATTTCATTGGAGATTTGCTCGCGTTCCGATTTGGGAAGACGCGGAGCAAAGTAGTTCACGTAGCGGTGAACGGTCTCATCCCAATTTTCTCGACGCTGGGCTTGATCGTCCCATCGTGCGTATCTGCTTTTGTGGATGAACTGTTGGTACGGGGATATGTCACTGGCTTTACTAACCATCTCTTGCTGACTCTCTTCTGTATGGGAACCTTGGATAATACTGCTTTAGGGCGACAACTATGGTTCGCGCAACGACGAAAATTTTTCACTGGTGATCTTCGTCGCTGCGAAATTTTTTGACTGTGTTGATGGGAAAAACTTCAGAGGGAAAAAGAAGGGAAAATCTTTTTTCTCAGTCTCCGTGGAATTTTACTCCCACAGACAATGACAGGGTTGCGCTGTGGCAAGTTTTTCAAAAAGAGGATCGCCGGGGTAGTCACTGATCTCAATGAACCCTTTACCGTAGCAATCGGGGCAGTCGATCTTAGCTAGGTAATGGACTGTCGCATCGCAAACACCGTATTTGTCACGTAACTCCTTACGATCCTTGCTCGTCATGTCCTTCTGTTCCTTCTGGACAACGATCTGGATCATCGGATGGTTTTCGCCGTCGATGTGTCGCCTTCTTGAACCCAACACTGCGTTGGGGTCAAAGATGTAATCTTCCGGTGTGGACTCATTCATCTTCGCTGCAAAACGATGGACAAACGCCCGGTTGTTACAATTTGCTCTGTACCACGGGTCTTTTAGAACATCCAGCATGTAGATTATGCAGTTGCGGATGCGCGAAGCTGGAATTCCGTCAACTGGCTCCGTCCAATTTCGAATCCCGGTGAGAAATACCTGTGGGGCTTCAGCTACCGCAGCGCTAGTCTTCGACGCTGGATGGTCAGGCTTGTACTCACGCCCTTGAATCGCAGCTAGAAGACGAGCGGCTTCTAAAGCTCTCGCCTGACCCAACATGCCCATAAGCAACTCTCGGTCGCCAACGGGTATAGCATTCCACTCCTCTTGTGTGCCTCTCCACCAAAACGGTGCTTTCTGTGTTGTCATCGCTTTCCTGCTCCTGCGGCCCTGCGCTGTGCGATGTACTTATCATACTGCGCTGCGAACATCTTTGCCTCAGGGTCGTTTATGCTGTTGATCAGCGGAGTCGCTAGGGTCTCAGCATTGACCACTCGCTCTTTCCAGAATTTATGTCTCGCTGCCCATCGAATACTGCCCTGCATCCACAGTTCATCTTTGCCCAACGCCTTGAGGGCTGAGTGAATTCGGCGGATGACGGGTTCAGGTAAAATTTCCGACCTGCCGAATTCTTCATGAAGAAGCGTAAAGCAGGGAAGATCATGAACAGCTATTTCTAAATCTACTACCACAAAACCCTGCTCTTCAAGGGAGGCGTCAGCCTCCTTTACTACTGATTGATTGACTGACTGACAATCTCTTTCTCCTTCTCTCTCTCCTTCTCCTTCTCTAGCAACATTTTCACCATCTTCTTCGAAATTTTTCTCAGTAACAATGGGAATAATGAACCCTCGTTCTATCAACGTGACTAACGCGTGAGGTACGCGTGGCATCTCCGTTCTTGACACGTGGATGCTTCGTGCTATCCACGTAGGATCATTTGGGAGGGTACGGAGAGGGCGGGTTCCGGCGAGCGCGATCATGTCGTTGTACAGCGACCGTTCGAACATGCTGAGCTTCACGTAGTCCACGTCGGCGAATTTGCCCGTCCAACTCAAGACGTACTTAAGCGGAGCGTCTTTGGAGCGGAGACGGTTGTCAAGCTGGTACTTTCTCCAGTTCTTAACCCGGAGCCACTTCATACCCTTGTCGTCGTAGCTCATAGCTCGTCAAACGACTCCATCGAGGCTTGAGCTACGGCTGCTGCGGCAGCGGCTTGTTCCGGCTCACGCTTTACGTAATTGGTTGGTTTCTGTCGCATGAAGTTTGTGTCAGGGTCAACGGTGAACTGACAGGAGTTGAAGATGCCGCCTTCACGGTCACGACCGCGAACAATCAGACCCTCCGTACCATCCTTGGTTCGCGTAGCGATACCCAAGCACAGGTCGAAGCGTTGTCCAATCGTGGTGAAGTACTGAATCAAGCCGTCGCGCTTCAGGATGGACTCAAGCTCGTCGTCAAAGTTTTCCATCCCGCTGTTCTTTTCTTGAATGCGTTCGACGTCACGGCGGGCCTCAGAACCAAATTGTGCAGTCACGACCACCATACAACCCTTGCCGCCAAAAGCATTGCGGCTGAAGTCAAACAAGCGGTCGATGATACCGGAGCTAATCTTCCATGTGTTGGCACCCTTCTGTCCGGCTACTTCAGTGGGCATGATTGAGTCGAGTGGGTCGATGAAGATTGCGTCCCACTGGTACTTGGGGTATGTAGCTTCGACGTATGCTAAGAGAGCACCTAGCTTATCCTCTTCGCCTTGGCAAACTGCGCCGACGTTTTGTGGCTCGATGAAGCCCGGAACAATTTCTCCAGCCTTCAGTCTCAGCAGCAGGTTTTTGACCCTCGCCAAGTCTTCTGGCGTTGCTGTGCGATTCAAGCCTTCCCACTTACTGAGACCGGGAATGTTTCCGATCTCTGGGTCGTCCTTGAAGAAGTGTGAGAGTTGCAGCGTGAGGCGCTTCAAAACCTTCATGCACTGGTGCTCGCCAGCGAAGAAGAGAACGTTCTTCCCTTGAATAGCAAAGGTCATCGCTATCGAGAGAGCCGCAGTAGTTTTGCGGTTCGAAGCAGGGCCGCACAAGCAAATTGCGTGGTCGCCATCGAGACCGATGTTCATACCGCTGTTGTCGATTGACTTGAAACCCAGCTTGAATTTGCGGACGTCGCCGACGCCCTCGATGTTTTTCTGGAAGTCAGCGAGAATGGAGTCCGTTCGTTCCTGCCATGTCCCCTGCTCGAAGGCGGCGTCCTGCGTCGTGCTGGCGTTGAAGTGTTTACGAATTGTCGCACGAGCGCCGATGATGTCCATCTCCTTCAAGAGGAAGTGGTTCAAAGCCGCTGCCCATGCGGCTATTTCTGCACGCAGGTCGAGCTTGTCGCAGAACGCAATTGCGGTGAAGTCGAAGGTAGCCGCAGGCTTGTCCTTCAGTTTGCTGATCCACGCCTTGACTTCATCTTTGAAGATGTTCTTCGCCACATAGGGATCGGTGCTCACATCGAGCCAGTGGAAGAACGTCTCCTTGTCAGGTAGACGCTTATTAGCTTTGGTGAACTCCAGCAACAGGTGCATCGCTTCGCCAACAGGCGTTGCGAGAGTCTGTTGTTCGGCTTCGCCGTCCTCAGGCTTCTTCCATTTCTTGTCGAGGCCCAGCTTTACCCGGAACCGTTTCTGGAACAGCATGAAGCCGTCCTGCCAAACCTCTTCGGGGTGATGGAACACAACAGCGAGCAAGTGAGTTGCAAGACCGTTGATCTTCTCAGCGAGAATCTCAAGCGCACCGCTGGCTTTCACACCCGCTGGTAGCGCATCAGGAGCCGGAGGCTTCGCCACGGCTGAAGCCATAACGCCCTCAGTGGATTCATCCAGCACTGGGGCTTCTTCTGCGACAAACTCTGCGACTGGTTCGGGCGCAACGTTGGACGTGACCGTAGGGGTCAGAACCTCATCCAGCTTGGCATCTTCTGCCCTCTTCGCGGCAAGCTCCCCATCCTCAGCAAGCACGACATCACCCTTTGCCAGCAACTCGTTGAACGTCTGCTGGACGGCAATGCGATCCATCTCGAAGATGGGCTTGTCGTATGGGATGAACTTCTTGTTGAGTTCAGCGAGGGCGTCCTGAAGGTGAAGGTCGTCGCAGTCATCCGAAAAGCATTTGTAGCCAAAACTGTCGCCAAGAACGAACCCAGACTTGAATTCATCACCGCTGTGCTGCCGCCCTTGGAAGAGACAGATGTCCGTGGCGAGAATGGGGTTGCCATTCCATTCCTTCTCGTAGTCAATCGTGAACGCGCCCTGCTTTGTGTAGTGGTCAATGAGATCGTAGGGTTCGAATCCCTTTGCCAGTTCTGGTAGATCATCGTTGCCGCCCCGCGTGAGACCGGGAGACTCTACAGCGATGTTCAAAATCTGGTCGAGTGAGACATCGCCGACAGGCTCTTTCGAATCAAGCTGGTAGTTTGGGCGATATGGACGTTCTGGCGTATTGGTACCCTTGCGGGTTGTGGAGCCGTAGGCGCGAGTGAGACGGGCCGGGTTGTACACGGTCGAGTCAATGTTCGCGACGGAGCAATCGAATTTGGCTTTGAGCGCCTTGAGAACATCGCCGTGGTTCTGGTAGTTCGTGGACGTGTTCTGCAAGTTCATGCGAAACAGAAGGTGCCAGCCGTTACCAGAGTCGCAGATGATTCCCTGAGGCCATCCCTTTTCTTGACGGAGGTAGGCAAGAACTTTCAGCGCGACCTGTTTGGACGCGGCTTTCTCTTCGGCTGTAGAGCACTCGTGTTGAATCTTGTCGAAGGCAGCCTTGTCAGTTGTTTCAAGATGTGGGGCACGCACCGTATCGACGTCGATGAAAATCCAGCGCAAGATGTCAATGTCATCGTTCGAAGCTGTCTTACCGGGAGGACTGGCGATGATCTGGTTCACCTGTTCGTCAGTAGGGTTGACGATCAGGCCCCGTTCACGTATGAGCCGTCCTTTCAGTGGGTTGATGCAGGTGTAACTGACGAGCGCACGCTCGGTGCTGTCGAGATTGGCTACCACTTCTGCGAACCGTTGAAGGTCGGTGAAGTAGAAGCCTCGCATACCGCCATCCGCGCACTTGGCGCGGTACTCGATAAGCTCACCGTCCTTGAACAGACGGCTGGCAAATTTCCTTAGGTTTGAGATACGCTCGGAATTTTCGGGAGTGGACAATGTTTCCTCTAGTTCGGATGGGGGCTAGGCTAGAGGTCCTGCCCCCCATCCTTCAAACGTCTACACGGAGATCACCCGGAGACGATGGTACAACTGATAAATACCCCACCTGACGGTATTTTCTCTTATCTGGGCTTCAAAAGCCATCAGCAGACATGGAACCCGTCGAAATCAAAATTCTCCAGTACACCTTCCGATTCCGCCAGCTTACGTGGCGCGAAGAGGCGGACATGAAGTTTGACAAGCCAGAGAACCGCCTGCGGGTCATGCTGGCGCACTCGATGATCGACGTATCCGGGCTGAAGGTTCCAACCGTGGAGGAAGCCCTGAAGGTTCTGCGAACAATCCCGGCGACGGTCATCCAACGCATGTGGGTGATCTACAAGGGCAGCCTCCCGATACCCCGGAGGTTTTCCACGGTCGGGTTGTACAAAGCTCCATCTCCCGGCAACTTTGTGAAACGCATTGAAGCAGTTGAGAAGCAGCGCGACGCGATCATGGACAAAGTGGAGTTGGAGATGGAACAAAAGTTCGGTGCTCGCGAACTTGCAGAAGCGCGAGAAGTTGAACGCCAGATGTTGAAGAACTCCAAGATGCGGGGCGCAACGCGGGCAACGCCTGATGACAAGCTGTTTGGCACGACCCCGCCAACGAGCAAGAAAAATGCCGACTAAATTCACACACGGACGCGAAGCTTCTGTCGGCATGGACCTCATGCGCCAGATCAGCGATGGCACTCTCCGTTCCGCACCGTCGAAGGACGTGGAAGCAGTCAAGAAGGAAATCTCCGATGCGACCGAAGAACTTATCGAAGTCGGCGCACGCATTCGCCCGTTGATGGTGGACGGGCAGCAAGCGGGCTGGGTGCGCGGCCTCCATCTCCAAGAACGCAAGATGCTCAAGCGCTGGGTCAGGCAGCCCAGCGACTTCATCGCTCTAACATTGCAGTATGCGACTTCTTTCACGAAGGAAGAGATCGAGGATATGCAGTCGGAGGAGATCAGAAGCCTCATTGATGTCATCAGGACTATCAGTGAATACGATCTGTCCCTGTTTCCCTACCTGAGTGCTTACGTGACGACGCAATCGTCGGAGACCCTATGGTACGGCAAGGGCGAGAAACTTTGTTCGTTCGACAACAAAATGATCACCATGCCAGACGGCAAGAAGATCACAATTCTCGCCCCACCAGACCATGCCCGGACATGGACGACGCTGTGCTCCTACCGTGAACAAGCAAAACGTCGGTTAGAAGACAACACCAACGCCTTATTCATCGTGCGCCCGTGGGCAGGTAAGCATGCTGACCCCATCGCGGGAGAACTGAAAAACATCGCCAAGTCTCTTGAGACAGGCTCGAACTATATGTGGGAACAGGTTGTCAGGGTCCCGAAAAAGGTGGACGTTAACGATGGGTGGGGACACCCCGGCGACTCGCTGGAAGACCTACAGCGCGAGTTGAAGGGCATGATGGAGGGCGACAAGCACGAGAAGGTTATGGAGGCGTGGGCAAATCAGATGATCACGGAAGCTGAGGAAAAGCATAAGGCAGTCGAGGCAGCTAGAAAGGCGAGAGGCATCGTTGAGGCTGGAGTTTATCAGGGCAGCATCGAGATTCTGACCGAGAAAGAAATTAGGGCACGTCAGGCAGCGCTGGCGAAGGGTGAAAAGCCAGCAGCGCCAAAGGCGGTCAAGTCTCGTAGTACGTTTGAGATTGACCCCTCGGCGCGGCAGATTGACAAGGTTAGAAAGTACCGTTAACCGACGATGTAGCCTTCTTGTTTCCGGTTGCGAATCACCCGGTACAACACCACCAGCAAGCAAGGTGCGAACACGGCGAACGGAGCCAGCGCGAAGTAGAGACTCAGGTGGTGGGGAATCAAGCCCATGCGGTGCGCTTCGTAGCCGAAGGCGAACTCGGCGATGTAGGAACCAACCAAGCCGATGAACATCGCGGCAACGCCGATACAAGTCCTCTGGAGACGCTCTTGCATGGTGACTTTGACGCGGGTGCCCATCTTCACCGCTTGCCAGTTGGCGACCACATCATGCCAACGGGCGACGGGAGCCATCCAAGCCGCGCAGAACCATGGTGCGGCGAAGAAGTAAATGGTAGCCC
>Ga0207116_10173_pt1 | contig 18333 bp, 28 predicted proteins | sample Alteio_BWMinHeat_44_FD_153550 | JGI IMG/M metagenome (GOLD analysis project Ga0207116, IMG submission 153550) | Enriched cells from forest soil in Barre Woods Harvard Forest LTER site, Petersham, Massachusetts, United States -... | ecosystem: Environmental > Terrestrial > Soil > Temperate forest >... | reverse complement strand
CCGGCGGGCGTGCCCGGCGGTCCGGGAGCCATCACCCCGGCGGCGGGATCGACGCCTGCCCCGGCAGCTCCGGCGCCGAAGGCATAAAGGAGACGCGATGGAATATCGAGCCCAAGCCCGTTACATGCGGGTCTCGCCGCAGAAGGCACGTCTGGTGCTGGATCTGATCAAGGGTCGCCGAGTGGAAGATGCGCTCAATACGCTGGTCTTTACCAAGAAACGGGTCGCCGCGACGATTGAGAAGCTGCTGCGTTCAGCGCTGGAGAATGCCAACTATCTAAGCTCGGAGAAGGGCATCGACGTCGATGTGGACAAGCTTTACGTGAAGCACGCAGTGGCCAACGACGGTCCTCGCATGAAGCGCATCCGGCCCGCGCCTATGGGACGCGCGTTTCGTTATGTGCGGCGCATCGCCCATATTGAGCTTGTCCTGGCGGAACGGGGTGCGAGTGGGGAGTCGGTTGCGACCGTGGTCGGCGAAGAAAGAACAGGAGCCAAAGCCCAGTCTAAAACCAAAGCCACAGGCAAAGCCAGAGCACGAGCCCAAGGCAAAAAGCCAGCGGGCAAGCCCAAGAAGAAGTTTGCCGGAGCAAAATAGGAGCAATATGGGACAAAAGGTTCATCCTTACGGATTTCGCCTTGGCTATACCAAGCCGTGGAAGTCGCGCTGGTTTGTCGAGCGGGATTACGACAAGCTGCTGCTCGAAGACGTCAAGCTGAAGAACGAGCTGAAAGATAAGCTCAAATCGGCAGGCGTCAGCTCGATTGAAGTTGAGCGCCCCGGCAACAAACTGCGGGTCATCATCAAGACGGCGCGCCCGGGCATCATCATCGGACGCAAAGGGGCCGAGATCGACAAGCTAAAGCAGGAAGTGCAGAAGCGCACCTCGCGCGAGGTCTACATCGATATCCAGGAAGTACACAAGCCTGAATTGGACGCACAGTTGGTTTCGGAGTCGATCGCTCTGCAGCTGGAAAAGCGAGTGGGCTTCCGCCGCGCCATGCGCAAATCAGTGGATTCGGCGCTGCGCTTCGGCTGCAAAGGGATCAAGGTCCGGGTCAGCGGACGTCTGAACGGCAATGAAATCGCCAGATCGGAGTGGTATCTGCAAGGACGTTTGCCGCTCCATACTCTGCGCGCCGACATCGATTACGGCTTCACCGAAGCCCGCACCACCTATGGGGTGATCGGGGTGAAGTGCTGGATTTATCGCGGCGAGATTCTGCCTGCGAAGAAGCGTGAACAGACGGTGGGCGCACCCGGCGCGTTCTAGAAGTATGGCTAAGGGCTGAAAGCAAAAGAGCTGATTTATGTTGATGCCGAAAAAAGTGAAGTACCGCAAGCAGCAGCGCGGACGCATGACCGGGAAAGCCTGGCGCGGCAGCGAGCTTGCTTTCGGAGACTACGGATTGAAAGTGCTCGAGCCGGGCTGGATCACTGACCGCCAGATCGAAGCCAGCCGCGTCGCCATGACCCGCTTCATCAAGCGTGGCGGCAAGATCTGGATTCGGCTGTTTCCCGATAAGCCGGTCACCAAGAAGCCGGCTGAAACCCGTATGGGTAAGGGCAAGGGCGCGCCCGATCACTGGGTCGCCGTGGTTCGTCCGGGGAAGATTCTGTTTGAGATGGAAGGCGTCACCGCGCAAGAAGCGGGTGAGGCCATGCGATTGGCCTCGCACAAATTGCCGCTGCGCACCGCCTTCGTGAAGCGGCAATTTGCGGCGCACTGAAACTAAGATCTGAGAACTGGGAACTGATTATGAAAGCCGAGAAAGTTCGGAATTTAACCGACGACGAGCTTCGCCATCAGGAGCGCGAACTCAACGACCAGCTCTTCAAGCTGAAGTTCCAGCTCAACATGGGGCAAACGGAGAGCTTGAAGAAAATGCGAGGTCTGCGCAAGGACATCGCGCGAGTAAAGACCATCGCCCGCGAGCGTGGCACTGCCGCCGGCACAACGGAGAAGAAGTAATCATGCCCGAGACAAATGCACAGCAAGGCCAGGCCGCGGAAGCGGCAGGCCGACGCAAAGAAATCGTCGGCGAGGTCGTTTCCAACCGGATGAAAAAGACCATTGTGGTGGAGGTAGTACGCAAAAAGGCGCATCCCTTCTACGGTCGAGTGGTTTCGAAGGCGAAGAAGTTTTATGCCCACGACGAGACCAACCAGGCCCACATCGGCGATGTGGTGCGTCTGGAGGAGACCCGGCCGCTCTCCAAGCTGAAGCGCTGGCGCTTGAAGCAAATTATCCGCCAGACCGCACTGGTGCCGGAACACACTGCCGCGGAAATAAAGTAATCCGAGGCATACAGGAGATCGATTATGGCAGTGATGATGAGAAGCATGCTCGAGGTCGCCGACAACTCTGGCGCTCGCAAGCTGCAAATGATCCTGCCGCTCGGCGGCGCCACCGGATTGCGCGCCGGTTTAGGGGACGTGGTTACGGCCAGCGTGAAGGAAGCGGCGCCTGATGGTCAGGTACAAAAGGGCAAAGTCGTAAAGGCCGTGATTGTGCGCACGCGCAAGGAACATCGCCGTCGTGACGGCACCTACATCCGCTTTGATCAGAATGCCGCGGTGCTGATCAACGATGCCGGCGAACCGGTGGGAACCCGCGTGTTCGGTCCTGTGGCCCGCGAGTTACGCGAGAAGAAATTTCTGAAGATTGTGTCGCTGGCGCCGGAAGTTTTGTAAGGCAAAGGTCTTAGGTCTGAGGTGCCAGGTCCCAGGTTTTTGGGAGTTGGGACCTGGGACCTGATACCTGGGACCTGATAACGAAGAACAAGGTTAGCAATGAGAACCGCAATCCGAGAACATAAACGAGTTGATATCCGCCGCAATGACACTGTGAAGGTGATCACGGGGCGCGACAAGGGCAAAGAAGGTCGCGTACTGCGCGTATTCCCCAACGATGCCAAGGTCCTGGTCGAGCACGTGATGCTGGTCAAAAAGCACGTACGTCCAAATCCGCAGCGCAACGTGAAGGGCGGAATTGCCGAGCAGGAGAGTCGCATCGCGCTCTCCAACGTGCAACTGTTGTGTCCCACCTGCGGCCCGGTTCGCATCGGACATGAAGTGCGCGGTGATCGCAAAGTGCGGGTGTGCAAGAAGTGCGGAACAACATTAGATAAGTGACCGCGTTCTGCAGGCCCATTCGGCAACCTCGCTTTGCTCAGTTGCTCAGGGCAGGCTAGAAGCTGAGCCCGCAGCGGTCATCCCGAGCGGAGCGAGGGGATCTGAAGCAGCAAGTGGCTAGCAGCCAGAAGCTAGCTCGAGAGAAGAATTCATGGCAAAAGAGAAAAAGGACAAACAAGGGGAAAAGCAGCAAGAGGCAAAGGCGCCAGTTGTGGCGCGGCATAGCGCCAAGGAGCCGCCACGCCTGAAGGCCCGTTTCAAGGCCGAGGTTGCGCCGGCGTTGATGAAGGAATTCGAGTTGAAGAATCCGATGGCTGTACCGCATCTGCACAAGATCGTGGTCAATATGGGTGTGGGTGAAGCTACGCAGAATGCCAAAGTCCTCGATCCGGCGGTCAATGAGCTTGGTCAGATTACCGGTCAGAAGCCGGTGGTGACGCGGGCCAAGAAATCGATTGCGGCCTTCAAAGTGCGTGAAGGGCAGCCCATCGGAGCGATGGTCACGCTGCGCGGTGACCGCATGTACGAATTCTTCGATCGCCTGGTGAATGTGGTGCTTGCCCGGGTGCGCGATTTTCGCGGAGTCTCGACCAAATCGTTTGACGGCCGGGGAAATTACACGCTTGGCCTGCATGATCAGTTGATTTTCCCGGAGATCGATTATGCCAAGGTGGACAAACTCAAGGGCATGAACATCACCATTGTGACCACGGCGCGCAACGACGATCAGGCGCGGGCGTTGCTCAAACACATGGGGATGCCTTTCCGGGCCTAGGGAATGCAGAAGTAAGAAGTCAGAACGAAAGAATCAAAGCAGCATGATAGTTAAAAGCTAGGAGCTAAGTTGACTACAGCAAAACGAGTTAAGGACGCGAAGATCGAGAAGAAGTTTGACGATGCGCGAGGCAAAGGGCCGAAGCCCAAGTTCTCTTCGCGTCGGCATAATCGCTGCAAACTGTGCGGACGCCCACGCGCCTATTTGCGCAAGTTCGGTCTTTGCCGCCTGTGTTTCCGCGGTCTGGCCTTGCGCGGAGAAATCCCCGGGGTTTCGAAGTCGTCCTGGTAGCAAGTTAGGTATAAGCAAGCAACGTCGCCGCGGGTTCTTCAGCTTCGAGTAGATAGGGCTGAAGCAAACGGGCGACTGAGGAGAAGCAAAGCGATGAGGTTGACCGATCCGGTCGCAGACATGTTGGCGCGAATTCGCAACGCAATTAGCGCCCGTCACCAGAAGGTAGATGTCCCCGCCTCCAAGCTGAAGCTGGAGATTGCCCGCATCCTCAAAGAGGAGGGCTACGTCTCCAACTTCAAAGCCACTGAAGAGGAAGGCCACAAGACCCTGCGCATCTACTTGAAGTACGGCCACAACAACGAAGCCGCCATTTCAAAGGTGGAGCGTGTTTCTCGCCCCGGTTGCCGCGTCTATGTACGGCGCACGGAGATTCCACGGGTGCTCGGCGGCATGGGCATCAACATTCTCACCACGCCGCGGGGCGTGATGACCGGGCGCCAGGCACGGAAGGAAGGCGTCGGCGGCGAACTGTTGTGCGAGATTTGGTAGAGAACCAGCTTTCAGCCATCAGCCGTCAGCTATCAGGGAAGACGGCGATGCATGCTGACAGCTGAGGGCTGATAGCTGAGAGCTACTTATGTCACGAATTGGAAGAAAACCGATCCCGCTCCCCAAGGGAGTAACGGTCAAAATCGAAGCCAACGCGGTTGCCGTGCAGGGTCCAAAAGGCAAGTTGGATACGCAACTGCCTGCGGGCATCCGCATGGAGCAGCAGAACGGCAACCTGGTGGCCATCCGTGAGAATGATTCGCAGGCCGCCGTCCATGGCCTGGCTCGCGCTCTGGTCAACAACGCTGTCGAAGGCGTCACCAAAGGTTGGACCCGCGAACTGGAAATTGTCGGCATCGGTTACCGCGCCGAATTGAAGGGTAAGGGCACGGTTGTGTTCAGCTTGGGATACTCGCATCCGATTGAGTATCCGCTTCCCGCCGGCATTGAGGTGGCGGTCGATCCCAAGCAGACGAAGCTGACGGTAAGCGGCATCGATCGACAGAAGGTGGGACAGGTCGCCGCTGAAATGCGTAGCTTGCGTCCGCCCGACCCGTACAAGAATAAGGGTGTGCGTTACGCGGGCGAGCGCTTGAAGAAGAAGGTTGGGAAGACGGGAGCGAAGTAGCGGCGTCTTGCGGGCGTGAGCGAAGCGGGAGCCCGCAAGACGCTATCCTGAGCGAGCCGCGCGAAGGCGCGAGCGAGTCGAAGGATCTCCGGCAACGATAGCTAAGGACTGAACCATGCTTACGCAGTCATCTAAAAATCAAAATCGGCGGCACGTTCACGAACGCATCCGCAAGAAGATCCTCGGCACCGCCGAGCGTCCCCGGCTGAACGTCTATCGTTCACTGAACCACATTTACGTGCAGTTGATCGACGACCTCAAGGGCGAAACCCTGATCGCGGCTCATTCTGCCGAGGGTGGAGAGAAGGGCCAGCGGCGCACTGGCGGAAACGTCGCCGCAGCCAAGACCGTGGGCAAAACCATCGCCGAACGTGCCAAGGCTAAGGGAATTACCAAAGTTGTGTTCGATCGCGGCGGTTACATTTATCACGGACGGGTCAAGGCCCTGGCCGATGCCGCGCGTGAAGCCGGATTGCAGTTCTAGCGAAGAAAAAAGAAAACGAGAGGCAATGCCAACAATTATTAAAAAGCTCGATGCAGGTTCGTACCAGCTCAAGGACCAGGTGGTAGCTATCAATCGTGTGACCAAGGTGGTCAAGGGAGGCAAGAATCTCTCATTTGCAGCTCTGGTTGTGGTGGGAGATCCCAGCGCTGCCGTGGTCGGATACGGCTCGGGGAAAGCGAAGGAAGTTCCTCAGGCTATCCGCAAGGGAATTGAGTCAGCGAAGAAGAATCTGGTGAGGGTCAATCTCACCCAGACCAGCATTCCACACACTGTGCTGGGAAGATTCGGCTCGGGTATGGTGCTGCTCAAACCCGCGGCGGAAGGTACCGGTGTTATTGCCGGTGGCGCCGTTCGCGCGGTCATGACTTCGGCGGGAGTGCAGAACGTGCTCACCAAATCGATTGGCACCACTAACCCGCACAATGTGATTAAGGCGACTTTTGATGCCCTCAAGCGGTTGAAGAACCGCGAGGACGTGGCCGCCATGCGCGGCAAGTCGGTGCAGGAACTTTAGGATAGCGCCGGCGGTCTCGCCGGTTTGAACGTGAGGAATTGCGATGATAGCGAAGAAATCAAGCCAGGACAGCGGCAGGCTGCACTTGAAGTGGGTGCGGTCGGCCATCTGTGCCCCGCTTAAACAGAAGCTGGTGATCAAGGGTCTGGGTTTCACTCGACTGAACCAGATCGTCGAGCGCCCGGACACCGCCGCCATTCGTGGCATGGTGGCCAAGGTGCCGCATCTGGTGGAGATTGTGCAGTAGGTGTCAGGTGTTGGGTGTCAAAGACCTGAGATCGATCGGAAAAAGTCATGAATTTATCCAATCTTCGAGCGCCGAAGAAGGCAGCGGAAAATAAGAAACGCGTGGGCCGCGGCATGGGCTCGGGCATGGGCAAGACGTCCACCCGCGGGCACAAAGGTCAACGCTCGCGCAGCGGTTCGCGCATGATGCGCGGCTTTGAAGGCGGCCAGATGCCACTGCATCGCCGCATGCCCAAGCGCGGGTTCACGAACATCTTCCGCAAGGAATTCAATATCGTGAATCTGGAAAAGCTGGCCGGACTGGGTGAGGCAACCATTACGCCTGACGTCCTCCGCAAAGCGGGCGTGATCAAGACCAAACATCCCGTCAAAATCCTGGGAGATGGAGCGCTTTCCGTCGCACTCACCGTGCACGCCCACAAGTTCTCTAAATCGGCCCAGGAGAAGATCACCAAAGCTGGCGGCAAGTTTGAGGTCTTGCAGTAAATGTTCGAGAAACTGGCCAACGTCTTTCGCATTCCAGACCTGCGCCGGCGCATCGGCTTTACTCTGGCCATGCTGGCCGTATACCGCTTGGGCGGCCACATTCCTACGCCCGGGATCAATACCGATAAGCTGCAGCAGTATTTCGAGCAGAACCGCGGTTCCTTGCTCGGCTTTGTCGATCTGTTCAGCGGCGGCAACCTCCGCCGGCTTACGGTTTTCGCTCTGGGCATCATGCCCTACATTACCGCTTCGATCATCCTGCAACTCTTGACCGTGGTTTACGAGCCACTGGCCAAGCTGCAGAAGGAAGGTGAACTGGGACGCAAGAAGATCACGCAGTGGACCCGCTATCTGACCGTGATTCTGAGCTCCGTCCAGTCATTTGGCATCGCCCTCAGCCTGCAAAAGGGCGGCGATTTCGTGATCCATCCGGGCGTCGGTTTCATTCTGATGACCATGCTTACACTCACAACCGGTAGCGCCTTCATTATGTGGCTGGGTGAGCAGATTACGGAACGCGGCGTCGGCAACGGCATGTCTTTGCTGATCTTTTCCGGCATTGTGGTGGGATTGCCGCGCGGTGTGTTCGATCTTTACGACAAGGTGCACAACAACGCCTGGGGCGTCTTCACCGCGCCGGCCATGATATTGCTGGTCGCAATGATGGTCCTGGTGGTGGCTTTTATCGTTTATGTGGAGCGCAGCGAACGGCGCATTCCAGTGCAGTACGCCAAGCGCGTAGTGGGACGCAAAGTGATGGGCGGCCAATCCACCCACCTGCCACTGCGGGTCAATGCCGGCGGCGTGATGCCGGTTATCTTTGCCTCATCGATTCTCACCCTGCCGCAAACTGCGTTGTACGCTTTGCATTCCAATCGCGTAATTGGACCGATTTTGGATGCGCTCAAATGGGGCGAGCCGCTCTACACGTTCTTATACGCAGTGGGGATCATCTTTTTCGCTTACTTCTACGTTTCGATCGTCTTCAACCCCAACGAAGTTGCCGACAATATGCGGAAGTATGGGGGGTTTATTCCCGGCATCCGGCCAGGCAAGCGGACGGCGGACAACATCAATGAGATCCTGACCAGAATCACGCTCGTCGGGGCGCTGTATCTGATCATCATCTCCTTCATTCCGGAGTGGATGATCGCCGGTATCCACTTGAACCATTTGCCGGGAGTGTTGGGTTCCTGGTTTGAGCATCTGCCGGCGTGGATGACGAATGGTTTGGGGGTCACATTTTACTTTGGCGGCACGTCTTTGCTGATTGTGGTGGGCGTGGCCATGGATACAGTCACGCAGATTGAAGCGCAGCTCATCATGCGCCACTACGATGGATTTACCCCGCGTAGCGGACGGATTCGGGGTCGCCGCGGTTGGTAGTCAATGAAATCTCAGGTTGCCGTACCGTTCGGCACGAAATCATCGTCGAGCTGACCGGATGAAATTGGAATCGGGAGGCTTGGGGGCCAGCTCGATGGCGGATGGAAGCTCGCGCGGCATCGGACCCATCATCTTGCTCGGGTCACCCGGTGCCGGCAAAGGCACACAGGCCAAGCGCATCGCCGAGCGCTACGGCATCCCGCAGATCTCTACCGGGGACCTGTTGCGGGACAACGTGCAACGGCATACGCCGTTGGGCTTGCAGGCGAAAGACGTCATGGCGCGCGGCGAGCTGGTGCCGGACGAATTGATCTATGACATGGTGGCGCAGCGTTTGCGTCAGGTGGATTGCGATCCTGGATTTGTCCTGGACGGGTTTCCGCGCACTCCGGCCCAGGCCGGATGGCTCGACGCGTTTCTGGAGAATGAGTTCTTTGACAATCGGGACCGGCCGGGAAGATGCACGCCGATTGTGATACGCATCGACGTAGACTATAATCAATTACTGCATCGGCTTACCGGACGTAGGACTTGTCTCGCCAACGGACACATCTATAACGTCTATCTGCAGCCGCCCCGTGTCCCTGACACCTGTGATCTTGATGGTTCCAGGCTGGTAACTCGCGACGATGACCGCGACGAGGTGATCCGGGAACGTCTGACCGCGTATGAGGTCCAGACGAAACCGGTGGCGGAATACTATGAGCGGCAGGGACGGCTGGTTTCGGTGAACGGGGACCTGCCGGTCGACGAGGTCACGGAGCTTATTCGGCTGGTGATCGAGGGGCACCGTGCCGCCCGGGCTGACAGTTTCTAAAGAATGGCGATTGTTTGCAAATCAGCGGCAGAGATTGAAAAAATGCGGCACAGCGGCCGCATCGTTCGTGAAGTCCTTGATCAGCTTCGGACCGTGGTCGCGCCGGGCATGACCACGATGGATCTGGAACGGACCGCCGAGCAGAAAATGAAGGATCTCGGCGCTAAGCCGGCGTTCAAGGGGTATTACGATTATCCCTGCGTGCTGTGCACTTCGATCAATGAGGAGATTGTCCACGGCATCCCCTCCGAGAAGCGAGTGTTGAAGGCAGGGGACATCGTTTCCATCGATTGCGGTGTGGTGCTGGACGGCTACTATGGCGACGCAGCCATTACCGTCGCGGTGGATGGTTCGATCACGCCGGAAGTGAGCAAGCTGCTCGAGGTGACGGAAGCGTCCCTCTACAGGGCAATCGAGGCGGCTCGCATCGGAAATGCAGTGGGAGATGTGGGCGCGGCAGTGCAGGAGTTTGTCGAAGCCAACGGCTTCAGTGTGGTGCGCGAGTTTGTCGGTCACGGCATAGGAACGCGGTTGCACGAGGAACCGCAGGTGCCGAATTTTGGCGTTCGCGGGCATGGCGCCCGGTTACGCGACGGCATGGTGCTGGCGATTGAGCCGATGGTGAATTCGGGCAAGCCTGGAACCCGCGTACTCGACGACAAGTGGACCGCGGTCACTGCCGATGGCAGCTACAGCGCTCACTTTGAACATTGCGTGGCGGTCACGAAAGACGGCCCCGTGATTTTGACGCAGTAAAGCTTTCAGCCGTCAGCTCTCAGCTTAAGCTGACAGCCGAAAGCTGATAGCTTCTTAAGGAGTCAATGAGTAAAGAAGACGCGATTGAGGTTGAGGCGATGAGCGGGCGTGAGCGAAGCCGGAGCCCGCTGCCGAAATCCCGAGCGTAGCGAGGGATCTCTGAACTGCGAAATTTAAGGAGTCAATGAGTAAAGAAGACGCGATTGAGGTTATGGCGACGGTTGTCGAACCGCTGCCCAATGCCATGTTCAAGGTGGAACTGGAGAACAAGCACCAGGTGCTGGCACACGTTTCCGGCAAGATGCGAAAGAATTTTATCCGTATTCTGCCCGGCGACAAGGTCGCGGTTGAGCTTTCGCCCTACGACCTGAATCGCGGCCGCATCGTGTATCGATATAAATGAGCGTCGTCTCGCCCGGTTTTTGCTGAGGGCTGAAAGCTGAAGGCTGGTTTATGAAAGTAAGAGCATCGGTAAAGAAAATTTGCGATAAGTGCAAGGTCATCCACCGCAAGGGTGTGGTGCGCGTGATCTGCGTCAACTCGAAGCACAAGCAGCGTCAGGGATAGGACAAGGAGCAGCATGGCACGCATTGCAGGCGTCGATCTTCCGCGCGGTAAGCACGTGAATATCGCGCTGACTTACATCTACGGCATCGGCCACCCGCGCGCCGCCAGCATTCTGGAGGCGGCCAAGGTGGACCCGATGAAAAAGGTCCAGGATCTGGGCGAGGACGAGGTGAATCGTATCCGCCAGGTCATCGAGGGTGAGGGCATGGTGGAAGGCGATCTGCGCAAGGAAGTTTCGATGAACATCAAGCGGCTCATCGAAATCGGCTCCTATCGCGGGTATCGCCATCGCCGAAACCTGCCCGTCCGCGGACAACGTACTCATACGAATGCGCGCACCCGCAAAGGCCCGCGCAAGGGAACGGTCGCACAGAAGAAGAAAGCGACAGCAAAAACGTAAGAACAGTTGCTAGTGGCTAGTGATTGGCCACTAGACACAAGTCACTGGACACTAATTATGGCGAAACCAGTAGCAGCAGCGGGCGCAACCGGCGCAGCGGCGCCGGAGAAAAAAGGCAAGAAGAAGACTTTCAAGAAGAAGGAGCGCAAGCACGTCACACACGGCGTGGCGCACATCCAGGCTTCGTTCAACAACACCATCGTGACCATCTCAGACCAGGCTGGAAATGTTCTCTCCTGGAAGAGCTCGGGCTCGCTGGGTTTTCGCGGATCGCGCAAAGGCACGCCGTTTGCTGCTCAACAGGCAGCCATGAACGCCGCCAATATGGCGCGTGATCACGGAGTGCGGAGCGTCGAGGTGCGGGTGAGCGGTCCCGGTTCTGGACGCGAGTCGGCTATCCGCGCTCTGGCAGCCGCCGGCATCGAGGTCCGCAATATTAAAGACGCAACCCCGATTCCGCATAACGGCTGCCGTCCGCCGAAGCGGAGAAGGGTGTAGGAGCAGTGGCTAGTTGCTAGTTGCCAGTGACGAGTAAGGCGATTCTTCTAGTCACTGACCACTAATCACTAGCAACTGATTTCGTCCGGGACGAAGGGTGAAGCCAAACCTGTAAACCGGTCATCTATAAGGAGAAGAAACTTGGCACGTTACACTGATCCCGTCTGTCGTCTCTGCCGCCGCGAGGGCATGAAGCTGTTCCTCAAAGGCACTAAGTGCTTCAGCGATAAATGTCCCATCGAGAAGCGTAATTTTGCTCCTGGCCAGCATGGCAAGGACCGCAAGGCCAAAATCGTGGGCTATGGTCTGCAACTGCGCGAAAAGCAGAAGACCAAGCGCATGTATTTCACCCAGGAAGGCCAGTTCCGCAATTATTTCGAAAAGGCGGCGCGGACCAAGGGCGTGACCGGCGAAATCCTGCTGCAACAACTTGAACGCCGGCTCGACAACGTCGTTTATCGCTTGGGCTTTGGCGTATCCCGGCGTCAGGCACGTCAATTGGTGCGCCATGGTCACGTGCAAGTCGATGGCCGTAAGGTCAACATTCCCTCTTACGAGGTGAGTGTGGGAGAAGAAATCGCTATTCGGGAGGGGAGCCGCAAGCTGCCGATTCTGGAGTTGGCCAAGGATTTCGCCAGCCATCAGAACTCGCCAAACTGGCTGGAAATTGATCGCGACAATTACAAGGGCCGCGTTCTGGCGCTGCCCAAGCGGCAAGATATCAACCTGCCGGTGAATGAGCAGTTGATTGTAGAACTGTACAGTAAATAGTCGTCCGTCTTTGGTCGTTGGCGAAAGACCCATGACGAACGACCAACGACTGATTTTTTCGGTCCAATATTTCGAGCCAGATCAGCCTGGGCTGACGTTTAACCTGAATCCGGACCGATTCAGGGAGTCGGCACTGAGCCAAATGGCCGAAGGAGAAACAAATGCTTTGGAAAGGTTTTCAGAAACCAAAACGTCTCGCGGTCGATACCTCTTCACTCACCGACAAATACGGCACCTTCTGGGCGCAGCCGTTTGAGCGTGGCTTCGGCACCACCATCGGCAATGCCCTGCGCCGGGTGATGCTCTCCTCCATCGAGGGAGCCGCCGTGACCGCGGTCAAGATCGAAGGCGTGCTACACGAATTCCAATCAATTCCCGGCGTGGTCGAGGACGCCACCGACATTATCCTCAACCTGAAACAGATTCCGTTCAAGTTGAGCGGGGATGCGCCTAAGGCGATCTATCTGCGCGCCGATCAACCGGGCATAGTGACCTCCGGCATGATTGAGGCCGACGCCGACGTTGAAGTGCTCGACAAAGACGTTTACGTCGCCACTGTCAGCGAGGGCGGCAAGCTTGACATGGAAATGCGCCTCAAGCGCGGCCGCGGCTATGTCTCCGCCGACAAGAATTTCGACGAAGACCTCGGCATCGGTTTTATTCCCATCGATTCCGTTCACTCTCCGGTGCGCAAGTGCAACTACACGGTGGAAGCGGCGCGTCTCGGACAGATCACGGATTACGACAAGCTCACCCTCGAAGTGTGGACCAACGGCTCCATCACGCCGGCCGATTCGATCGGGCTGGCGGCCAAGCTGCTGAAGGACCACATGAACATCTTCATCAACTTTGAAGAAGACATCGAGACTTCGACCTCTACCGACGAACGCAAGCCGGAAATCAAGAACGAGAATCTGAATCGATCCGTCGAAGAGCTTGAGCTTTCCGTCCGCAGCTACAACTGCCTGAAGAACGCGAACATTCAGACCATCGGCGAGCTGGTGCAGAAGACCGAAGCTGAGATGCTCAAGACCAAGAACTTCGGCCGCAAGTCGCTGAACGAGATCAAGGAGATCTTGTCCTCGATGGGGCTGAGCCTGGGCATGAAGATTGACGAGCACGGCAATGCCGTGCCCGGTCCGACTTCAAATCAGGTGCTGCCGGCTTCGGCTTACGGCAACGACAACGATCTGTAGTGCTCGTGTAGGGACGGGCGCCCTCGCCCGTCCAGGCCGAGTGAAACTCGGCTGAGTTTGATCACCGAACACTGAGGTTCACATGCGTCACAAAGTTGCAGGATGGAAATTGGGACGTAACACCGCGCACCGCCGCTCATTGCTGCGGAACCTGGTGACTTCGCTGATTCTCGAAGAGCGCATCGAGACCACCGTGCCCAAGGCCAAGGCCATGCGTCCGCGAGTGGAGAAGATGATCACGCTGGGCAAGCGTGGCGACCTTGCGGCGCGCCGGCAGGCGCACGCCTACCTCATGACCAGCGCCGCCGTGGACAAGCTGTTCGACACCATTGGCCCGCGCTTCGGCGATCGCGAAGGCGGTTACCTGCGCATTGTCCGTACTGGCTGGCAGAAAGGCGATGGCGCCGACAAAGCATTCGTCGAGCTGCTGGGCAGCGAAAAGCTGCAGGAAGAAAAGCGCGAGAAGCGCGCCGAAGCTCGTGCCAAGCGTACCGCCGAAGCCAAAAAGGCCATGGAAGAATCGGAAGCACAGCAGGGCGTCGCCAGCGAACAAGCTGAAGACGAAGACAAAGCCAAAGCCAAAGAAGGCAAGAAAGAGTAGAAGCTAAATTCGGGGTGCCCCGCTCCTTGCGTTTTGTGCAAGGGGCGGGTGTGTGCATCACGCCACTGAATCTACGCTCATCTCCAGCACGTCACAATCACTGATCCGAACCAGACCGACGTCGCCAAAGGCATAGCTTCGATAACTGCTCCAGCGCCACTGCGCCGGCTGCTCGACCAGTCCCCGCGTTACCGGATTGCGGTGCATGTAGCGTAACTTTTCGATTCGCTTGTGCTCCGTCCAAACATTGAAATCGTAGAAGCGTGGCTGCCAGACGGGCATCGGTTCTGAGAGCGGGCGTTGAGCCGGACGACGCTGCCGGTGCCTTGGCACGACTCTCTGCGCGAATCGCTGTTTTGCACTCTGCAGCGTAGTCGATGGTGTTCCCCCCTGGGGCTCGCTCATGAGCAGGTGAAAGCGCTCGGGGCATGACCACGTACCCTAGCACAACAAAGCGATGCTCCTTGCGCACTTCTTCGAGAACTTTCAGAAACAGATCACGCCGCTCGGGGGTATCGAGCCAGGGCTTTCTTTGATAGCAACTGCCGGTGATGAAGTGCAGATCTCCTGCGCCCTAGTATCGCTTTAGACCCGTGGGCATGAAGGGAGGTTAAATCTGGTTCGCCCAACAAAGATGTGACGGTCAACCAATCCTTGCCAAAACCCAAGCCCGCCCCTTGCAAAAACCCGCGATGAGCGGGGCACCCCACAGCAGGGGTGTCGAATATCCCGCCGACCAGGCCGAAGTCGAAGACAAGGCCAAACAAGCCAAGAAAGAATAGAAGCTGTCCGCAACCCAAGTCACTGTTCCTAAGCTCCGGCGAATTTCGCGGGAGCCCTGTCGAACTTCTCCTTGTGGTCCGGCGAACAGAAATAATAATTCTTACCTTTATAGACGGACTTCAACGCCGGATCGCCGTCCATCTCGCACACCGGGCAGACTGGGTGTGCATCGGTGGAGACGCGTGCTTTGGCATAGACCTGGTTCGAATTTGGATTCAACCAGCCTTGTCCTTGGTATTCCATCATGTCGGCTGTCTTCTCGGCTCGCTCGCGGCCGTAATAACGCTCAACTACACGAAGGGCGAGATCAACGCCGGACGAAAGTCCGCCTGAAGAGGCCAGGTTGCCATCTTCCACGAACCTTGCTCCACGCTTCAGTTCGATATCCGGAAACTGCATGGCAAACTCTGAGTAAGCACTGTGATGTGTGGTCGCTGCTTTGCCTGAAAGTAAGCCGGTCTTTGCCAGCACATATGCGCCCGTGCAAACTGACATGGTGACGTCCGCGGTTCTCGCCGACTTGCGAATCCACTCCAGCATCGCCGCGCTTTCTCCATTCTGTGCCGGGATTACTACTACCTTGGGCGACGGGGCCGTTTGGAAGGTGTAGTCGGGTACGATCTTCAACCCCGCACTCGCAGTCAAAGCTTGCGGCGATCGTTTCTTCGGGTTCTCCACGTTCCTCCGAACGACTATCGGCATCGGTTCGCGGAATTGACCACGAACTGAATTTCGGTAAGCAGCCATGGTTAATGCTTGGCGAAAACGAAACCCAGAACAGTTGCAGGATCGGAGACAGGAAGTGTCAAACAACACTGAAGGGATTCTATGAATAGAAGAGAACTGCTCAAGAGATCAGCAGCATTCGGTTTTGTGGCTGGAATTCCGTTGGCGGCAGGCAAACTTTTCGCCGGCGCAAGCACGCCTAGACCTGACAATAGTACGGACAAGGACAGATCCAGCAGGGCTAATCCGCTTGTCCCTCCTGCCAATGGCGCTATCCCCGTTGCCTTTGTTATTTCTGACGGTGCTGTAGTCATAGACTTCGCCGGACCGTGGGAAGTGTTTCAAGATGTTCATGACGCCCAGGGACACGGATTCTTTAATCTCTACACCGTCGCCGAGACCACCAAGCCTGTGACTGCGAGTGCGGGGTTGAAGATCGTACCCGACGTTAGACTTGCGGTAGAACTATGGAGTTCTCCCGCGCCCAAATCGCTATCGCGGCAAGCGCTGGCGTCATGCTGCTGCTGATCTTTTTCGGCTACCTCATGTGGCTGAACGGGCAGGGGCCGGTCCTGGCTCGTTCGGAGGAGCGTGGAGAACCCGAAGAAACGATCGCCGCAAGCTTTGACTGGAGCCAAAACCGCAGTCGTCCGCAACCTTTTCCAGTTTGTCTTGCGATTCCTCTAATCGTCGCCGCGCAGCTTCAACGCGCAGGCGCTCCACAAATCGCGCAGGAGTTGTACCGGTATCCCTGAGGAACACACGCGCAAAATGACGTGGACTCATGCCTGCCTTTGCGGCAAGCCTTTCTACCGGCAGGGCCTGGTCCAGGTTGTCGAGGGCCCAGGAACGAATCTCTTCGATTTGTTTCCGGTCGGAGGACTGTACAGAAAGTGCGGCGCTGAACTGCGATTGACCTCCAGCCCTGCGCAAGTACAAGACCAGTTCACGTGCGACTTTTAGGGCCATCGGAGATCCAAGGTCCTCTTCCACCAGAGCCAGCGCAAGATCCATACCGGCAGTGACCCCCGCAGTCGTATATGTGTTTCCATCACGTATGTAGATTGGATCCGGATCGACAGTTGTGTGCGTGAATCTTTCTGCCAACTCCGCTGCCCACTTCCAATGGGTCGTCGCACGCTTGCCGTCCAAGAGTCCAGCCGAAGCAAGTAGAAAGGCTCCTGTACAGATGGATCCAATGCGGCGCACTCGCTGAGCCGCCTTTCGTAGCCAGTCGAGTAATTCTTGGTCACGAGCGGCCTTATGGATGCCGGTTCCGCCTGCCACTAGCAGAGTATCGATTGGTCCGCGCAGGGTGCCGAAAGTCTCAGTTCCGGTTAGCACTAATCCGCAGTTTGTGGTTACGGATCTGCGGCGCGCGGAACTTGCCAGCAGCACTCTATAAGGGGTCTTCTGTGCCGGGTGCTCCCGCAAGAAAAGCTCCGCTGCCCGGACAAAGACTTGAAATGGGCCCGCCACGTCGAGGATCTGAGTGCTTGGCGCGGCAAGAAAGACGATGGTCTTTGAGCCGTACATGACGGGAAGCGGCTTCTTCGAGCTCCTCATGGCAGGATGTTAAGGCTCGAGGCCAGTGGCAGCAATGACAAAATAGCATCATTTTCTGCCATCTCGAAAGTGCGGCGGGGGAATGCTCTCTGTCAGCGAACGAGATTCCGGACGCATGGTCGGCCACTCGGATGCAACATGCGCTTTCCCCACTAACCTATCGCGATGCGCAAACGTCTATCCTTTCGTACATCGATTTCCGAATTGGAGCGCGTTAGGAGGGCACATGAAACACCAGTCGAACCTACTTCGATCACCGGCCTCGGTCTGGCACTCTAGATTCTTCGCCGCCCTGGTTCTGCTCATCACAGCTACTGCTGCCACCCAAGAGACTGGTTCGCGCAAATTCACGGTCAAGCCGTTGCCGCTGCCAGGTGCGAACGGCCTGGTGATGCTGGACTATTTCCAATACGACAACGCTACCAGACGCCTTTGGGTACCGGCAGCAAACACCGGCAGTGTCGACGTCATCGATACCACGACTGACCAAATCAAGTCTGTGGAGGGATTCTCCGTCGCGCAGGTCGAACTCCGGGGCAAGCTTCGGCCCATGGGCCCATCGTCCGTCGCCATCGGGGATGGCGTGGTTTACATTGGCAGTCGAGCCGATTCGAGGATCTGCATAATCAACAGTGGCACCCTCAAGCTCGGCGACTGCGTTGCGTTCGCTCCACCATCAGCGGGATTGGCTGCCGCACCTGATGGTCTCATTTATATTGCTGCTACGCGGGAGTTGTGGGCCACCAGCGGGGCGCCGCCGGTCGGAATCCCTGCCGCTGAGCGTGCAATCAAGATCCTTTCTGCCTCTCAGCCCGACAAGTTGACTCCAGCCGGCAAAATTCCACTACCAGGCTCTGCGGAGGGTTATGCCGTAGACAATGTTCACGGTCGTTTCTACACCAACCTCGAGGAAACCGGCCAAACTGTAGCTATCGACGTGCGGAAGCGCGCCGTCGTGTCAACCTGGCGTTCCTGCGACGACCCTAGCGGTGTAGCTGTGGATAGCAAACGCGGCTTCGTGTTTGTTGCGTGTAGCGACCATGTGATCGTATTGGACACGGCGCACGATGGACGTGTGGTCGGATCAATCCAGACCGGAGATGGCGTCGACAACATTGACTACACCGAGGAGACCGGGCTGCTCTATGTTGCTGCGGCCGAGGCTGCTCAGTTGACAGTTGCTCGCATTGACG
>Ga0207116_10171_pt1 | contig 18433 bp, 17 predicted proteins | sample Alteio_BWMinHeat_44_FD_153550 | JGI IMG/M metagenome (GOLD analysis project Ga0207116, IMG submission 153550) | Enriched cells from forest soil in Barre Woods Harvard Forest LTER site, Petersham, Massachusetts, United States -... | ecosystem: Environmental > Terrestrial > Soil > Temperate forest >... | reverse complement strand
CCGCCGCAACGGGAGAATTTCATGACGATTTCTCCAACGTAAACCTGCTTTGCATCCTGCGCGAGACTTCATTTACCAAGCTGGCCGCCTTGGGTCCGGCGGTGGAATGGTGGAGCCGGAAGCAGCGTCATGCCCCGCTCGTCCTGACTCGCGAAGAATTGGAGCGTTCGACGGACGTATTTTCCATCGAGCTCCTCGATATGCAACAACGCCATCGCGTGCTCTTCGGTGACGATCCACTAACTGGCCTGAGTATCCCCATGCATCTACACAGGGCGCAGTTGGAATATGAATTGCGCGAAAAGCTGATCCTCTTGCGCCAGCGTCTGCTGCTGCATGCAGGCAACGAGCGCCGGCTTTGGGAATTGCTGCTGGGCTCATTATCAGCGTTCGCCGCTCTGTTTCGGCATGCGCTCATCGCGCTCGGAGAAGTTGCTCCACACTCAAAACGTGAGGTACTGCAGGCGCTAACCGCTCGTATTCAATTTGATCCGTCCGCATTCCTGCAGTTGCTCGATATTCGGGAACACAAGGCGGATCGCAAACAATTCAATGTGAAAGATGTTTTTGCGCGCTATTTGGAAGCGGTTCAGCGCATAACGACGGCAGTAGATACAATTCTGGATTCGGCCGAACCCAGCAGTTCGTAAGTGTAAGATTCCTGTTCTCAGGAGAAGACCATGAGCAAAGGCTTGATCGTAATTATTGTCCTGGTGGTGATTGCGCTATTCGCCTTCATGCAATATGTAGGCGTCCGCAACACGCTCGTGACCAAGAACGAGGCTGTAAAGGCAGCGTGGTCGCAGGTTGACATTGTGTTGCAACGGCGAGCCGACCTCATTCCCAACCTGGTCGAGACAGTAAAAGGCTACGCCCAGCAGGAACAGACAGTCTTCGGCGACATCGCCAAAGCGCGCTCCGCACTGCTTTCCGCCGGAACGCCTTCCGACAAGATTGCGGCCAACCAGGCTCTGGACGGCGCGTTGGGCCGCCTCTTGGCGATCTCGGAGAACTATCCTCAGCTGAAATCAAACGAGAATTTCATGCGTTTGCAGGATGAGTTGGCGGGAACCGAAAACCGCATCGCGGTCGAGCGCAAGCGGTATAACGACGCCTTGCAAGACTACAACACTTATATTCAGCACTTTCCTAACAACATCTTTGCCCGTTGGGCTGGTTTCAAGCCCAACGAAGCTTACTTCACGGCGACCGAGGGGTCTCGCGTAGTGCCCAAGGTGAATTTCGCGCCCCCCGGCACGACGCCGCAGCCCGCGCCAGCTCACTAGTTTGATCGCTTGGATGCTGACGTGGAAGTCGACTTCGCCGTCGAACTAGGCGCACAAGACGAGATACTGGAATTGCCGTGGGCTGCCAGCGATGGCGGCCCGCAGTATTACGACCTGAAAGGTCACCCGGAACTGCTGCTCAAAGTTGACGAAGCACAGCGCATTCCGGAACTCGGCGAATTTCTGTCGGCCATCAACTCGTCCGCGAGCATTCTCGAGACTGCGAAATGCGATGCCTGGTGCAGCACGGAGCTGAACCCTGAGGAAGAGATTTTCGGGGCGGCATGGAAGTTTGCTTCCTACATCGATCTTGTCTTTTCGCAGGAACAGCCGCGCTTTTCCTTTCCCCAACATGAGCAACTGGCAAAGAGACTAACTCAGCTATTGCAGCGAGTCCCTGAGATTCCCGCCGCCGCCGAATTCCTGATCCGCCGCTGCTATTACCAGGAAGCGGCGGAAGTGAGGGACGGCTTCTACATCACCTGTTATTTATTCGGCTATGGGGATGACGAGCCCCAGGCCCGCCAACGTTGGGCGATCAGCCTGAAGCTAGTGGAGAATGCGATCCGCCAGATTTCATCGGCGGATTGAAAAATCAGTTTGCTCTCAACGGTTCGCGGAACCACCTCCACACTCCCTCACCGCGCCCTTTCAGATTCGTCCGCAATAGTGAGAGGAGCAACATTGAGAGAAAAATCGTCAGCAGTCCCAGCGAAGCAGTACGAATATCAACTACGCGTTTGGGCAGGATGGAGAAACGTCCGTACACAAACTCAATATGCACCCAATAGACCAGCAATGAAGTCTGCCCCATCTGCACTAGCGGACTGAATCCCCATTGTCCCGCTCCCCAGCGACACCAGGCGTAAGCTGCCGATAGAATCATCAGCAGCAGGCCGACGCGGATCAGGAAAAAATTCGGGCTGGTGTGCCAGAAGTCGTACACCGGGTAAATTTGAGGTCCTCGCAAATCCAACCAGTGTGCCACGTAAGTCAGACCAATCCCGCCCACGCCCGCGAGAACAAACGTAACGGCTTCGCGCTCGCGGCCCCAATCGCTCAGCAGAAAAAAGCCGACGGCCAAGCCCGCGAACGCAAAAGCAGCCCAGGGAAAAATCGGAAACAGCCAGGGCTGTGGCTGGCCCAGATTGTGGACCCCATTGATGTAGGATTCCAATGGCCAGGGCAGCCATCCAGGTCGCCAGGTCGTCCACAGCACAGGCGTCAGGAGAGAAACCCCCAGCGCAACACCGAGTGCGGTTACTCCTAGCGATGACCGAGCACGAAACCGTTGGCCGAGAGATGAGACGAGCGATAGGACAAGCCCGCATACCGCTCCCATCAGCATCATCGAAACGCCAATGGTATTCAGGATGTCGACTCGAAACAGATCGCTCCACGGAGCCCAACCCCAGGCAATCAGATATTCCTGGAGTCGGAATAGCAGTCCCAATGCAAAAATTTCGGCGCCGCGACGGATCGTCGTGCGAGCGATTTGAGCGGCCGGAAAACCCTTGCGATGCAGCTTGTCGGTCACGAGCGCAAATGAGATGCCTGCCAAGAACAGGAAGAGTGGAGCCGGCAGCGTCCCGCCCAACTGTGACCACATAAAAAATGTGGTCTTCCGCGAATCGCCGCCCAGCCATGCGTCGTAGCAATGGGTCTGGAACATCAAAATGCAAGCCAGCCCACGCATCCAATCGATGTACGCCAGACGAGATGAAGCGGAAGCTGGCATTCGCGTGTACGGCGCAGTATAAGGCAGATCAAGGCAGGAGCGAGCGAGATGAGAGCAAACTGTAGCTGCGATAGTCAGCGGTCAACGACTCAGGGCTTCCCTAAGCGGCTCGTGATTCATCGCATAGATGCTGATAGTGTTCACGGCCGCGCTCGTATCCACGGCTAAACGGTTCTGCAACTTCCGCATCAGGATATTGGCGTTGCAGTTCCTCGATGTCACTGGTCATCTCAGCCAAGGCCTGATCATATTCCAGGCACCGCGTTCGGGAATGCAGAGCGGCCTCAAAGCCAAGTCGATAGAACTTCTCGTCGTCGCTGAAGTTTCTACTGAACTTCGAATAGTGCTCCTGCTCGGCACTACGCAAACCGATCCACCACTGTTGTTTTGCAGCATCGATCCCTTCAGCGCCTTCTGCTTTTAACAGCTCACGGAGACGCGCGGCATCGCTTCGCCGCTCGGTAAGCGCAATCACTACGCTGCGTCCCTTGCGCAGCGCGTCTTCGTAAACGAACAATTCGTCCTCCGGGAGTCCCTCGGTCATTGAATTTTCCAGCTTCCCGCCCGCGATCGCTCCCACGCTTGCTCCCGCCGCCGCGAGAACTGCCGCGCCCAACAATCCAACCGCGATGATTGGTCCAACGCCTGGTAGAAAGGCGGCAAGCAATGGACCTCCCGACAACCCGGCAGCCGCACCCACTACGCCTCCGATTGCCTTTCCCATGCCAGATTGTTCCGCCGCCACCAGGGGGACCGACTCCAACTCCTTGTCGATTTTGTCTGTCTTTCCAGGAGTCAATAATGCGACTTTATCTGGCTTCAGGCCGGCAGCACGCAACTTCTCGACGGCGTCCTCCGCGTCGGATCGCGAATAAAATACCCCAGTGACAGCTTCCATAAATTCACCTCGTTAATTGTTTGACTCGTGCTCCGGGAGACGATGTGTTCTTTCTTCAACTATCCGCTAAACACCTTTTCCGCGTAGGGACGCTAGTCTCGTTCGATGCTAAGTAGGCTCGTGGGGTTTTGGGGTGTTTGCGGCTTGGCTGGTCTCCCCGAAGGCAGCAACGGCATCGTCGTCAGTCTCGTATGATTTGAAAACCATGTCCAGCCTGGTCCGCCGGAGCAAATCCGCCACTCGTTTGGTGGGACGAACCAGTTTGATCTCACCGTGCTGGTTTCGGGTTGAGGCGAGCGTTCCGACCAGCGTCCCCAGGCCTCCACTGTCGACATACTCAACGCCGTTCAGGTTCACGATAATCTTGCGCGTTCCCATCAGGATGTTCTTTATTCTCTGACGGAAAGCCGCTGCCTCGTCGCCAAAGACCAGGCGTCCCGCGCATTCCAGAACAATCACATCGCCGCGAATGTGGGTTTCCATTTTTAGCATGTGACGCTGAAGAAGCGTTGTAGCCTAACTCAGTGCGATCTGCGTTGGATGAGCATGGTAGGCTCACGGCTGCCGGTAAGTCAACGAAGCAGCTACTCTCGGAGAAATCAAATCGGCCGGAGTGTTTAGAAATTGTACATGGCGCTTACTTACCGACGAGAAACTCGCTTGAAATCACGATCCAGCACCCCGAGCTGGCAGGTTCAATAGTGCCGATTGCTGCACCCGTCGGCAAGGTGTTCGTAACTGTCAGGAATTGAAATTGAGAGAACCGAATGTTTGCAAAGCACCGATGCGACAGCCGCGAGGATGGCAATTGACGTAATTACCGTCGCAGGAAGTCCCCAAGTGCCCGGTTCCAAGATTCCACGTCCCAATGAGGACCAGTCCGAATTAGTTGACGAACGGGCTGGCCCGCATACAGCGTGACGAGCCAGACCAAGACACCGCAGTTATATCCTGCGCTGGAAATCAACGAGAGAATGTCACGGCTACCGACTCCTAACCTTGCGCGTAGAGTAAAGGCGGCGAGATTCACACTGGTGACGACACCAAAGCCCAAGGCAATTCCGAACGCGTGTGGTTTCCATTTCAGACTCAGCGATGAGGACAAGACAAACATAAGGAACAATAGTCCTCCCTGCACTATCTCGACACTGCGTTCCATGGCATAGAAGCGTGCCAGGAACGTGTCAGAATCGTAGCTTGTGCTTGCGGCTGCCACAAGAACCGCGACCAACAGGAGGATCACACTGGCCCAACGCAATATGACGGACACCCATGAGCGAATTCCGTCGTAGGGTCGGAAGAGGCTGGAGAAAAGCTCACAAATCACTCCGAATTTGAGCACTGCATCTAACGTCTCCGCATAGAGGTAAACGTGACGATAGGTTTTAAGAATGCCCAACTGGTAGTAGTACTGGTAGTAGTAGAAGACGACCGGAAATCTGATCAGTTGCGCGACAATGTACGCAGAGAACAGAGGATAATCACGATAGAGGTGTCGGCTCCAAATCCTGAATCCAATTACGCTCAAGAGTACCACAGCGGAAAGCCACAACGAATACTGCAGAATGCCCATGGTTGACCGACCGCCGGAAGCATAGCGCAGCTTTCGGCGGCCAGTCAAAAAGAATCAGCGGCCGATGAGAGGTTGGGAGGTTGCGGACTTTGGCCAGGGATCAGGACCGTCAGCCCAGACGCGGTTGTGCGCTGACAGTGTGATTGTTAGAGTTGCGAGAATCGCTAGAGCATGGAGCAGTCTTTTCATGGTGAAGCCTCCTATGGATGGAGGCTAAGTGGGGAAATCAAAAAGCAAGAAAGGATTTGAATCTCGTTCCGTGTTTGGAAGATGTAAGAACGATGGGGCCGTCCGAATTCCGAGGGTTTTGTATAGTACGCTGGGTGAAGTGTGCGAAATTCGTTACGCCAATGTTGCGTCAGTAGGTTTCGCTTCCCGCCGCTTCAGGTTAAGGCACAAACTGAAGATCGCAATCGTCATGCACCTGTGAAGAAGCGATTCCGCCGCGAAGATCGTCTAGTCGCGGATTGATAGAATTGATAATAAGAACTCAATCAGTGAAGGCGATGAAGCATCTGGCAACCCTACTCGGGGACGCGCCCTCTGCTATTCTGCTGTGAATCTGCAAAGACGTTGACTGCACCTGATGGCTCACTACAATTGAATCAGCAAATGGGCGCGTAGCTCAAACGGATAGAGCATCGGATTTCTAATCCGACGGTTGCAGGTTCGATTCCTGCCGCGCCTACCAGATTTTTCCATCGTCCTGGCTTTCCGCTCTGACAAGCAAAGCGCCGCGTCCTCTCTCAAAATGCTCTAAACCAGTTCCGCCCACCACGATTACTTTTCTGGCTCGGAATAGTTTAGCGGTACTGGTTTTTCCTCAGACGACTACGGTCTAGGGTGTATTGAAGGCAAAGTTATGCGTCCTATAATCGTTGGCTACTCAGATACAAGAGTTTGATCACCAAAACTAGGAGGATGGTATGAATTGGGATCAGATAGAAGGCAAGTGGCATCAGTTCAAGGGATCGGTTAAGCAAAAGTGGGGCAAGCTTACGGACGATGATCTGGACATTATTGCGGGCAAGCAAGACCAACTAGTGGGCAAGATTCAAGAGAGATACGGAATCACAAAGGAGGAAGCACAGAAACAGATTGACAATTGGAGTCCAGCGATACCGCTCGGGAGTGGCAAGGAGCCTTCTCGCGAGCGAAAAGTGAGCTAGGTTAAGCTGTCGTCCGTCACAAAGTCCGTAGGAGGAAAATATGAAAATCGCTACCCTAATCCTACTTACGCTGACGATGATTATGGTACCTACCGTCTCTTTGCTTCCGGAACCTCCCCAAAAGGACGTGCCCGTTGAAGTCGAATCGGCAAAGCGCGCTCTGCAAAGTGCGCGCAGCGATCTGGCCAAAGCTGGTGCTGGATGGGGCGGTCACAGGTATACTGCGATGACCCATATCGACGCAGCTCTGAAAGAGCTTGACGAAGCGGAGAAGTGGGCGCGAGAACATCACGACATCAAATAGTCTGCAGGTGATCCGAGAGGGCGACCCAGAAGCCTTGAAGTCGACCGTCTACGGCTAATCCATAAGCGGAACCATAGGTTTGGTGCCCTGGCAGAAGGTGGCGACCCGCTGTATGCCACCCTGCGGCTGGGGCACAACTTTGACCGGACCGAAGCAATAGACCGCATGGCCGTTTTGTGCAAAGTACCAGCGTCCGCCTCTGCGGGATTGCCGGATAACGGTTCGATCTACCGGGGACTGTAGCGGTGGAATTACCGGTGAACCCGGCAGAGACAACGACAACAATAATGTCGCCAGAGCTTTCATGGGGATTCGCCTAGCCCCGAATTCAGATGGAAACCAGAGCTCTGCGTTCGTCCGCCGTGTCGGAAGTAACCTGGGGCGGCTTCTGCGGGGCCGATCTCCGAACCTTTCCGGTACTGCGGTCGCTCTTGGCGTTACCTCGCGGGGTCCCCTGGGACGAAGGAGCTTGCGCTTGGGAGTGAACCTTTGCCTCAGCCTGGGCCTGAGCTTCGGCATTGTGCTTCTGAACTGTATTGCCTTTTAGGGTCGATAATTCGCCACTGTCAGTGAACAGTTGCCGGATAAGAAGTTTCTGCGAGTCAATCGTCCGTCCTTGTTCCACCACCAGCATGGTCAGCAGGCCATAGGAAATGAGAAAAAGCACGGTGAGCACCGGAAGCAACGTATGCTTCGGCTTCCCGACTGCCTTGTTGACCATCAAGTTCACCACGTAGCACCTCGATCAGCGCCCTAATACCGGGCATACTGCCGATTGCAGCTTGCACTCCAACGGGAGCGCGTTTTTTAAATCATTCCAAGGAATGAACTTAGGCTGGATTTGCGACCCTCTCGACAGAGCCGCAGGTGCAACTTGCTGCACTTTATGGGTAACGCAGATGTGTTACTGAGGTGACTGGAAGCTCGCAATCCCTCCAACGACAGGGGGTTGGAGACTCACACTGACCCCGCCATTGGGAGTTCGGGGTCCTACTTTCCCCCCCAGACCAGCTTCGCGATGGTCGCCAGCTGCATATTAGATGTGCCCTCGTAGATCTTCCCGATCTTGGCGTCGCGCCAGTATTTTTCCACCGGGTAGTCCTTGGTAAAGCCGTATCCACCATAGATTTCGATGGCGAGGGAAGTCACGCGCTCGGCCACTTGCGAGCAGAACAGCTTGGTCATGGCCGCTTCCTTCACAAACGAGACACCGGCATCCTTCATGCGAGCGGCGTTGTAGACCATCAATCTGGCGGCTTCGATCTCCGTCGCCATCTGCGCGATCTGGAACTGGATACCTTGGAACTCAGCGATGCTTTTCCCAAATTGCTTCCGCTCCAGCGCATACTTCGCTGCGTACTCCCATGCGCCGCGGGCCACTCCGGCCATCTGCGCCCCGATGCCGATCCGGCCCTCGTTTAAGGTCTCAATTGCGATCTTGTAACCCTTGCCCGCTTCGCCAAGCACATTGGACTTTGGCACTCGGCAGTCTTCCAGAATCAACTCGCAGGTAGACGACGCGCGAATTCCCAGCTTGTCCTCTTTCTTGCCCACAGTGAAGCCGGGAAAATCTTTTTCTATGAGAAATGCGGTAATCCCTTTGTAGCCCGCCGCCGCATCGATGGTGGCGAAGAGCACAAACAAACCAGCTTCCTTGCCGTTGGTAATCCATAACTTGCGGCCGTTGAGGACATAATCGGTACCCTTCAGTTCGGCCTTGGTTTGCAGCGCGAAGGCATCTGAGCCCGAAGCGGCTTCGCTGAGCGCGTAAGCGCCACAAGTGTCCGTCGCCATCCGCGGAAGATAACGTTTTTTCTGTTCCTCGGTTGCCCAGCGTAGCAGGGCGTTATTGACCAGCGTGTTCTGCACATCCACCACGACGCCGGCGGAAGCATCCACGCGGGAGAGTTCCTCCACTGCCACGATCGCTTCGAAAAACTTGCCACCGCCGCCACCGTATTGCTCTGGAATTTCAATCCCCATGAGCCCGAGTTGAAAAAATTGGTGAATCAAGTCCTTCTCGAAGACACCTTTTTCGTCCATCTCCTTCACCAGTGGACGCACCTTCTCTTCGGCAAACTGCTGAATGTTGTCGCGGAAGAGGATTTCGTCTTCGGTGAAGGAGGTCAGAGGCGTCGGCGATGGAATTTGCAAGGTGGTCTCAGGCATAAAGTTCCTTAAGGGGGGAGCTGGCAACCAGAAATTCTAGCACTTAGTTAGCTGTAGTTTCGGAAGGATGGAAAGAGAGTCAGTTCTTGCTGCTGTACACCAGCTTCAGTCCGTCGGCTTGCAGGATACGCTGGACTTGATTCCGGGCGTGAACAGACCACGGGCCTGTGGTGTCGAGCTTTACGTAGGCGCGCCAGTGTTTCAGGGCTTTGCGTGGTTCTCGAACTTTCTCGTAGGCAAGCGCCAGGTTGTAGTGGGCATCAGCGTAGGTGGGTGCAAGCTGCAGAGCAGTGGTGTAGGTCTTGATGGCTTCCGCCACCTTTCCGGTTTCGTCGAGCACATTCCCCAAATCGAAGTAAGCGAGGGCATAGCGCGGGTCCACTGCGATGGCACGGCGGTAGTGTTTCTCCGACAGGGCATATTCCTGCCGATTGTAATGAAGCGTACCCAGATTGATATGCGCGGCGGCGTGGTCAGGATCGAGTTCCAAAACCCTTTCGTAGGTCGCAATGGCTTGCGCCTGGTTGCTGGGATCTTCCTCGAGCGCAATGCCGCGGGCAAAAAGCTCGGCTACGTCTGCCGATGACGGTTCCGGTCGGGCGGTGGCGATGGGCGTGCTGACCACCACTCTCTCTTCGGGAGAGAAATCGAACATGAACTGGCCGGCAATCGGTTCCACCAATTTGCCTTGATGCCGGAAAGCCACTCGATGCCCACCCGTACTGAAGGCACTAGCCTCAAGCAGAGGATTGTCCATCCCCGCGACTTGTTTTTGCATGGCCTCGAGCGATTGCCGGATGACCACGGGGCGCACTTTGCGGGCGCACAGGTCGCGTACTTTCTTGACTTGCAGGAGATCAAAAAACGAATAGGTCTCGGCGGCGGCTACCAGTTCGGCTCTTTCCCAACCCGCCAACTGACGCGCCGTAATCCGCAGTATGCGAAGCAGGTCCGCTCGACTGTATCGGTACACGGTAAGGGAATTTCTGCTTTATTATCGGAAGCTTGCGCGCGCTTGGCAAGCACAAAGTGCAGTTCACAGGAATCATGGGAGATAACTTGCAGCGCATGTGGTGCAAAAACGCGTGAGAAAACGTGTGATGTCGAAAATGAAGGCGAACATCGATGCCGCGACCGAAGTGGCGGGAGCGCAAGGATCGCTGAAGTTGCGCAGAACGGAAAGCCTCAGTAGTAAGTAAGCTTGCGGCGAATTGTAGAAGTGGGGCCGTCTTGGAGGATCGTGGTTTGTTCCGTCCAATTGCCCTGACTGTCGTACTCGTATGTGTAACGAATCACGGTTGACCGAGGTAATAAATCAGGCTGGGCAGGCCATTCCGACTGTGGCTTGTCGGGGGCCAGGTTTCCGGCCTCGTCTTGATGTAACACAACGCGGAAGTCGGTGTCAGGTGAGGAGTGAATAGACGTTTCCCGTTGTTCGATGATGTCGCCCTGATCGTTATACGTGATCGTGGTGTCTTGGTTCCAAAGGCTCGACTGCATGTGCGTTTCGCTTATCTGATTCTGGGCATCATAAGTGTAGGACTTCTCCTTGTCGCGGCCGACGGCTTTCAGCATTGTTTTCAGTTGCGCTCTGATTTGTTTCAGGACCTCCTCGGTTCTGTATTCCTCGGGCTCATTTGCCAGCATTTGTTTGGCAACTCCAATATCCCAATTCTCCGGAATCATTCGTTCTGACGTGAGTCGGCCTTTCGAGTCGTAGTTTCGGATGATCCGAGTCACAAGATTGCCTTCGGAGTCTAGAACTTGTGACTCGACAAGCAGATCGTGATCGTCGTATCGCCTGCTGACCGTACCCCCGTCGTTCAGAGCGTATCCCTCTTCTATCGAGCCAAACATTGCACCCATGCCGACGGCGACGGCCTGCGATTCTCCTGGCCGCGCGGGAATGGTTTGCGTCTCAGTCTTTCGACCGTCGCTGTCGTAGTGAAAGTCAGTGCGGGGACCGTTGCTGTCAGTGATGCTGAGGAGTCTCCCTCTTTCATCGTAGGAATAGATCTGCATGCTGCTGGGATGATCAGATTTGTTGGTAGCTCTCAGCAACCGCCCCTCAGCATCGTATGTCCGTGTGTTCTCCCATTCGGAGCCACCCGAATAAGCGGATCTGGAAGCGAGGAGTCTCCCCTCAAAGTCGTATTCAGTGGTGGTGCTGGTTTTTCTGGAATCGCTACCTGCTTCCACAACGGCCATTTTCACAAAGCCGCGAAGCCCGTCTCGTTCACGGTCGGAAGTAGTGCCGCTGATGGCTCGTAGAAGAGAATCGCCTGTTTCGACATTCTGGGCGTCGAGGAAACCGGGGAGGGTAAGGTTTCTTGCCAATCCCAGTGCTGTCATTCCGAGCAGGAGTTGCCGTCGATCCATAATCGCTCCTCGGAGAACGGCTAGCATTGTACATCCGGTAGGGCTTGATCCCCATCAATCGCTGGAGCAACTGTGCAAATGGGCAGCGGTGAACCGAACTCTTTGAGATCTGGAGCCGACGAACGGACTTGAACCGTTGACCTGCCGATTACGAATCGGCTGCTCTACCAACTGAGCTACGTCGGCTTGCCCTCGATTCTAAATGCGGGTGGGGGAAGCGTAAAGAGCGAGCCGAGGGCTACACACCTGTCTTCCTGCCAGTAAACTTTCCATCGCAAAACCGAAGTAATCTCTGACGTACGTTTTCCGTAGTGCGACCCCGCCCAGGCCTCGTAAAAATGGAAACGATGGCCGAGAAGAAAAAGAGCAAGGCCGCGAAAGCAGGAAAATGATGGAAAAAGTCACGGCTGCCTGCTTTCACATTATCGAAAATCTTTCAAAGGTTGCCCAGAGTGGAAAGTTCGCTGTTAGCCGTTCGGTCGTGATTTGCGACAAGTGTCTTGCCTTGCTTCGGACGCGCCCCCAAGGGTTTGTTGGCAGGCCACTCACGGCCGAAGAGTCCGCGAGGTTCACAGCTTACTTGGAAAAGCGAACCCGACCCGCAGCCGCGAAAGCACGCCCTGCTCGTCTGTTGCCTAATTAAAGAGCGAGTCCTTGCTGTGCCGTCATCAGGACATACCAAAGACAAGAGGAGCCGGTTTAGTCCTCGGATTTCTTGTTCTTGTTGCCCCTGCCGAAGACCTTCTTGCCCAACTTCCCAATTCCCTTGGCGCTTCCTTTGCCGATTTTAGCTGTGCCTTTTCCGGCGCCGACTCCAACGTCCTTGCCGGCGCTGCCGGCGCCTTTACCTAGATCGGCGCCCGCCTTGCCAGGGTGCAAAGTAGCGAGATTGCCGGCAGCTCCGGCAGTGCCTTTGCCCATGCTTTCCGCCCCCTTGCCTGCGCCTTTGCCGATGTCCTCTCCGCCCTTGCCGATTTCCTTGCCGGGGCCGCGTTCAGCCTTCTGCTTCTTGCCCTTCTCCACGGGCGGGGTCTGGGCGGTCCCCTGATCCTGAGGTGGATTCGCGGGGCTCGGAAATGCTGGCAGACTCAAAAAAAACAGGATGGACGCCGCCAAAAAAATCGCGCCGAATTTAACCTTAATTTTCATTTTCCTTAATCTCCCGCTGATCGTTTCTTCGAATTCCCTTTCATATCCTCGTTTAGATGCAAATGGCTTGCCAAAGCGCCATGAAACTGAACAAGTGGCGAAGTCATTCAAGGCAGGGAAATTGAGCGTAACGAAATCGCTATGCCAAAAATGTTGCCGGAACCATGAGCGTGTTTCCAACACGTGTCACCCTATGGTCACGGCGTCCTTGAGACCTAGCGATCGGATAGTCTCGGATGGCATCCACAAATCGGTGCTCGAACGCACTTCGCAGGAATTGCGCCTCGCCAAGCGACCGACTACGATGCAACTGGGCGGGGTCTCATGCAGGTTCGCTTTCGGCGATGCTCTAGGTCTTGTCACGCAGGAAGACGCAGACCACCTGGGCTGGCTTCAGTCCTGCTTCTGATATTCATTGTTTCGACCGTAGCCGCCGCTCAGTCGCCGGACTCGCGTTTAAAAGTCTTAGTTCGCAGCGGCCAAACTGCCCTCGATGCCGGCGACTTCGCTCGCGCCGCAGCCGATTTCGAGCAGGCTCAGCGACTATCGTCGGAAAACCTTGAAGTCAACCGAGGCTTATTGCTCGCCTACTTGCAAGTTGGACGACTCGCGGAAGCTACGGAACTCGGACGGAGCGCCGTTGCGCGCTGGCCGGGAGACGCTCAACTATGGCACTGGCTCGGGTTGGCTTACTTTAAAGCTGGGCAAAACGGTCCGGCGCTGGAGGCGCTGCAGCGCTCCGAAAAACTCGACAGTGCGCGCTTCGATATTCACTTCGATCTCGCTCTCGTGCAGCTGCAGCAAGACCAATATCCGCTGGCAGCAGACGAGTTGGAAAAAGCCATCAAGCTCAAGCCTTCCGATCCGTTGGCACATGTCCTGCTCGGACGCGCTTATCAGAATTCAAATCGCACGCTGCTGGCTGTGGAGCAGTTTCAGATCGCGCTGCGGTTGCATCCCAAAATTCCCCTGGGTCACTATCACCTTGGCTTCGCCTACGCCAGCCTGGGCCGGAACCCGGAGGCCACCGCTGAATATGAAAAGGAAATCGCAAACGCGCCTGAGGATCCTGTAGTGCTCTACCAACTCGGCCGCAGTCTTCTGGAAACCGGGGACTACAAATCCGCAATCGCGCGTCTGCAGAAAGCTACGCAACTAAATCCGCAGAACGCTGACGCTTTTTACGATCTGGGGAAGGCACTCCTGCTCAATGGAGATGCCCAGGCCGCAATATCGGCGTTGCGTCGCTCTGCAGAGCTGAACCCTGCCGATCCAAGTCCGCATTATCAACTCCCCCGCGCGCTGACAAAGGCAGGAAAGGCAGACGAAGCTCGCCAGGAATGGGAGCGTTTTGACGAATTGAAACAAGCTCAGCCTCAAACCGGAGGGATGGCCAGCGGCCGAGTCCAGTGAAGCTCCCCTTCCGGCTGTTGCGGGTGCTGATGGCTGGTGGATGCCTGATGGTCGCAGCCCTGTGGATGACCGCAGCTGGGTCTACGCGACAGGGGAAAAGCAGTCAACCCGTCGCGAAACATTCGTCCGCAAAAACCGCTGCACTAGGCGTCGCTTCGTTTGTTGATGTTAGCCGTTCCGCTGGCATCGACTTCCATCTCACCTGCGGAAGCCTTGAAAAGCGCTACATAATGGAATCCATGTGCGGGGGAATTGCGGTCTTTGATTACGACAACGACGGCTGGATGGACATTTTTCTAGTGAACGGCTCCACGCTGGAGGATTTGCCCGCAGGCAAGTGCCACCCGAGCAAGCTCTACCGCAACAATCACGACGGGACTTTCACCGACGTCACGGCGAAAGCTGGCTTGACTCACTGCGGCTGGGGGTTTGGCGTCGCGGTTGGCGATTACGATAATGATGGCTGGGAGGATCTTTACATCACCTATCTGGACGGCGCCGTACTTTATCACAACAACCATGACGGAACTTTTACCGACGTCACTTCCAAGGCCGGCGTCGGCAACGCCGGCCGCTGGGGAACCAGTGCTGCATTCGGCGACTACGACAACGATGGCTATCTTGACCTGTACGTGGCCAACTATGTTGACCTGGACCTCGACCATTTGCCCGAGTTCGGCGTGGGACCCTTTTGCAAGTATCGGGGCATCTCGGTTTCCTGCGGGCCGCGGGGATTGAGGGGCGGCCGCGATCGGCTCTATCACAACAATGGTGACGGCACCTTCACCGATGTGACTGAAAAGCTGAATATCGATCCCGGCGGCTACTACGGACTTGGCGTCCTTTGGCTGGACTATGACCTGGACGGTTGCCTTGACCTCTATGTAGCCAATGATTCATCGCCCAGCTTGCTTTATCACAATGATTGCAAAGGCGGCTTTACGGAGGTAGGTGTGGAGGCCGGCGTTGCTTACAGTGCTGACGGACGGGAGCAGGCCGGCATGGGCATTGACTCCGCCGATTATGACAATGACGGCTGGCCCGATATCGCCAAGGCCAATTTCTCCGATGACAGCAACAATCTCTATCACAACGACCATAACGGTCAATTCACCGACATGGCCGGACCGGCGGGTTTCGGCGCCATCAGCATTCCCTTTCTCGGCTTCGGGATGAAGTTCCTGGACTTCGACAACGACGGCTGGAAAGACATTTTTGTCGCCAACGGACACGTAAATCCGCAGGTCGACCTGCACACGTTTGGCGTGACCTACGCTGAGCGTCCGCTGCTGTTTCACAATCTGCGAAACGGAAAATTTGAAGAGATTGGATTGAGCTCAGGCCCCGCGCTGGGCCGCCGATATGTCGCGCGGGCTGCCGCGACCGCCGACTTCCTGAATCGCGGCAAAGAAGACCTATTGATCAGCGTTCTGGATGGCTCACCAGTGCTGCTGCGCAATGAAACCGCGAAGAGCGGGCACTGGCTGCGTATCAAAACCGTCGGAACGCGCTCCAATCGTGACGGATTCGGTGCACGGATCGAAATCAAGGCCGGTAATTTGACGCAGACCGCAGAGGTCCGGGCCAACTCCAGCTTTGAGTCGGTCAGCGATCCCCGGCTGCACTTCGGGCTGGGTACGGCGACCCGGGTGGACTCGATCGTGGTCCGTTGGCCTTCAGGCAAAGTGGATAAGGTCGAAGCAGAAGCCGCCGACCAGGAATTGGTGATAGAAGAAGGGCGTGGGGTGATCTCCCGCCGGGCCCCGCCGAAGCCGTCGGCCGAGAGAAGACGAGCCGTTGCCAATACACCCAACATATAGCCGTGTTATGTGCTGCGGCGGCTGAATGACAGTCTTCCAAATTCTGGAGCCGTCTTAACAACTGTCTACTGTTCGCCATAGCGACCATTCACAGAATGTCTGTAACCCACTGAGCCATCGTGGCAAGTTTTGGAAACCAACGTGCCTGTTTCGCCCATGACTTTTTGTCTGTGTATATGTTGACAGGCTGATATCAATTCCTTTTCCGACGCCGCCTGGGCGTCTTGACCGTGAATGTTATGCGGCGAAACGGCCCACAGTCAGCAATCCGGGGCTGGTCTTGGGAACAATCTTTAACTAGGTCTAATTTGTCAGGATCTTGTTTCAGAAAACATCTCCGCACGAGAGGGTAAGTCCATGAAGAATCTCAGGTTCTGCCTCGTTTGCCTGTCGGTCTTGCTGCTAGCGCTGGGTGGGTTTGCCCAGATCCAAAACGGCCAGTTCACCGGGACCGTAACCGACCCATCAGGCGCCGCCATCGGCAACGCCAAGGTCACCGTGACCAACTTGGGTACAAACCTTTCCGTCACGACCACCACCAATAGTGCAGGTTTGTATACGGTGAGGGAGCTGCCGGTCGGAACCTACAAGATTACGGCCGAAGCCAGCGGCTTCAGAACCTTTTCCAACAATAACGTAGGGTTGGAGGCCGGCACCATCGAGCGCGCCGATTTCAAGATGCAAGTGGGTCAGACGCGCGAGATAGTGGAGGTCACTGGCGAAGTGGCGGCGGTGAACACCGAAGACTCTAAGCTCGCGAATACGGTTACCTCACAGCAGGTGGCTAACCTGCCTTTGAATGGCCGCAACATCTATGATTTGATCCAGATGGCGCCGGGCGCGGTGAATGTGCGCGGCGTGTTGACGGAGAACGGTGCCAACACTGTAGTCAATGGCCTGCGCGAAGACTTCAATGGCTTTCTGATTAACGGTTCCTCTAATAAGGGCCTTAGCGGCGGCGCCGTGAACCAGCCCATTGAAGACACAGTGCAGGAGTTTCAACAACTCACGCTAAACATGTCCGCGCAGTATGGCAACAGCGCCGGCTCGGTGACCAACCTTGTCACTAAGGCGGGCACGAACGCCTTCCATGGCAGCGCCTGGGAGTTCAACCGAAACGACGCATACGACGCCAACGACTTCTTCTCAAATAAGGCGGGCATTCCCCGCCAAGCGCTGCGCTTCAATCAGTATGGAGGCACGTTCGGGGGGCCGGTCATCAAGGACAAGATGTTCTTCTTCTTGTCCTACCAGGACAATGATTTCAGGGAATCAGCTCCTCCCAGCACCGTAACTGTAGAATCGCCGCAATGGGCGCAGGCGGTCCAGGCCGCCCTGCCGAATTCCACTGCAGCTCTGCTCTACAAGAACTTCCCTGCGACTATAACGGGCACACCCCACATTGATGCTACGACCGGACAACCCACTGACCTGCAAACTTACATAAGCCATTCCGACTCAGGTTTCACAACGATTCCGCAACTGTTGTGTCCCGGCAACACCAATGCATTCGCCGCCCAACACTTTGCCAAACTATTTGGCGTAACCAGCGCGGACCAGACCGCCATGGGCGCGGCCGGCTGCAGCGCCGGCACCATTCCCGCAATCCAGCCGGGCGCATTTCCCCGCACAGGCGTTCCCATCCTCTTCGATACGGTCGCGTTCAATGGCTCACAGAGCCAGGTGAATACCACGACAGGCAATCTATTCAATGGTTGGGAAGGCTCAGCCCGATTGGACTACAACTTCAGTCAAAAGGACCGTCTCTTCGCGCAGATCAATTGGAACCGCCTTACGGATAGCTTCGGTTTTCCCAACACGGTAAGCAACAGCAACGGCCGCGGCCCTGGTTTCAGCAACCCGGTGCTTCAAAAGTTTCCCAATGGCCAGATCAGCTACGTCCATACTTTCAGCCCGACGGTGTTGAATGAGTTCCGCGCGGGTTACGTGCTTAACGTTACGGGCGATGTCAGTACCGCCCAACCTGGCGTGCCTGACCTTCGCTTCGACGACGGTAGCATGGGGTTCGGTTCCTATGCCGGATATCCGCAAACCTTCCACGAAAACATTTACACTTACTCGGATTTGGTATCGATGTCCCACGGAAAGCACAGTTTCAAGGCGGGAGTTGATATCCGGCGCAACATCGAGAACAGCGAATTTAACGTAGCCCGGCCGTCCTACTATTTCTTCGATGAGACGTTCTTCGCGGCTGACAGTCCTTACACTGTGGCAGCGGGCGTAGATCCAGGCCTCCTGCAGGGACGAGCGCCAGAGCTCTCCACCAACAAGCGCCATTGGCGCAACCTGGAAATGGGAGCCTTTTTCCAGGACGACTGGAAGGTGACTCGCAACCTCACGCTGAATTTAGGGATACGCTATGATTTGTACACTCGTCACAACGAACTGAACAACCTGGTCACCACCTTCATCAAAGGGCCGGGTAATGACATCAATACTCAGATTTTGAATACCAGTGTTCCGGTGGGGACTGTTGGAACGATTGGTGGCACGACTTACGATTGCACTTCTTTG